>Ga0302157_10003295_pt1 | contig 18322 bp, 15 predicted proteins | sample I_Bog_N3_3_FD_193502 | JGI IMG/M metagenome (GOLD analysis project Ga0302157, IMG submission 193502) | Peat permafrost microbial communities from Stordalen Mire near Abisko, Sweden - I_Bog_N3_3 | ecosystem: Environmental > Terrestrial > Soil > Wetlands > Peat | place: Sweden: Abisko, Stordalen...
CTGGCGGGTGCCGTAGGCGTTGTAGAGGGCCGTGCGCGCCTGATCCGTGGTGATGCCGAGCGCGGCGGCCTTTTCGCGATCGATCTCGACCCGGGTTTGCGGATTGGCGATCTGCAAATCCGAATTGACGTCGCGCAGGCCCGGCAATTGCGAGATTTCGCGCTCCATGACCGGCGACAATTTGTACAGCGAATCGATGTCGCCGGATTGCAGCGTGTACTGGTATTTCGCGCGCGCGATTCGACCGCCGGTGAACTCCAAATTCTGCACCGGCAGCATCAGCGTGCGGATGCCGGGAATGACCGCGGTCGCGGCGCGCATGCGCGCCATGATCTTGAACACCGGATCGCGATCTCGCTTGGGCTTGAGTTTGACGAACAGGAAGCCCTTGTTGGTGGCGCCGCCGAAACCGACGGCGGAGGTCACATATTCGACCGCCGGGTCCTTGGCGATCAGGGCGCTCACCGTCACCTGTCGCGCCGACATTTCGCGGAAACTGGTGTCCGGCTGCGCCTCGGTGATGCCGCGCAGGAAGCCGGTGTCCTCGTCGGGAAAGAAGCCCTTGGGGATGTCGACATAGAGCGAGAACGCAACGTAGCCGGTAACGAAGGTGCCGATCAGCACCAGGAAGCGGAACTTCAGCACCACGTCGAGCGTGATCCGATAGCCCGCTTGCAGGCCATCGACGAAGAAGTCGGAGCCGCGAGAGAACCAGCCGGCGTCGCGGCCATGCTTGGGCGCGCTCAGGATGCGCGCGCACAGCATCGGCGTCAGCGTCAGCGAGACGAAGCCGGAAACCAGGATCGCCACTGTGATCGTCACCGCAAATTCGCGGAATACGCGACCAACCACCCCCGCCATCAACAGCACTGGAATGAACACCGCCACCAGCGAGAAGGTGATCGACAGAATGGTGAAAGCGATCTCCTTCGACCCCTTCAACGCCGCGTCGAACGGCCTCATGCCCTCCTCGATGTGGCGCGTGATGTTCTCCAGCATCACGATCGCGTCGTCGACGACGAAGCCGACCGCCAGCGTGATGGCGAGCAGCGAAATGTTGTCGATCGAATAGTTGAAGATGAACATGAAGGCGCAGGCGCCGATCAGCGAAACCGGCAGCGCCAGTGCGGGGATCAGGGTCGCGGCGGCGGACTTCAGGAACACGAAGATGACGATGACGACCAGCACGATCGACAGCAGCAGCGTGAACTGCACGTCGTCGATCGATTGCCGGATCGAAACCGAACGGTCGTTGAGGATCCGCGCCTCGACGGCCGGGGGAAGCTGCGACTGATAATAAGGGATGCGGGCGCGCACGCTGTCGACGACGTCGACGGTATTGGCGTCGGACTGGCGGAACACCGCCAGCACGATGGAACGGTCCGGCCCCGACCAACCGGCGATCTGTTTGTTCTCGACCGAATCGTAGACGTGAGCGATCTCGTTCAGCCGCACCGGCGAACCGTTGCGCCAGGCGACCACGAGATTGTCATAATCGGCCGCATGCTCGATCTGGCCGGTCGCGTCGACGGTGACGTTCTGGCGCCTGCCGAGCAGCGCGCCGACCGGCGTCGAGGAATTCGCCGACGCCACCGCGTTGGCGACTTGATCGAGCGTCAGTCCGCGCGCGGCGGCGAGGTCGGGATCGACCGAGACCCGCACCGCGAATTTCTGCTGGCCGAAGATCTGCACCTGCGCGACGCCGGAAATCTGCGAAATCTGCTCGGCGAACACATGCTCGGCGTAATCGTCGACCTTGGTCAGCGGCAACGTCTTCGACACCAGCGCGATGAACAGGATCGGGCTGTCGGCGGGATTGATCTTCTGGAAGCTCGGCGGCGCCGGCAATTGCGGCGGCAGCTTGCGCAAGGTGGCGGAAATGTTCGACTGGACGTCGAGCGCGGCGCCGTCGATGTTGCGGTCGAGATCGAACTGCATGACGATCTGCGTCGCCCCGAGCGCCGACGACGAAGTCATCATCGTGATGCCGGGAATCGTCGCGAAGGCGCGCTCCAGCGGGCCGGCGACCGACGAGGCCATCGTATCCGGGCTGGCGCCCGGCAAATACGAACTCACCGAGATCGTCGGGAAGTCCACGCGCGGCAGCGCGGAGACCGGGAGTTGCTTGTAGCCGAACAGGCCGAACACGATGAACGACAGCATCAGCAGGCTGGTCATCACCGGCCGGCGGATGCAAAGTTCGGGCAGCGACATCAGCTCGCTCCCTTCGCGGGATTGCGCGATTCCACCTTGGAGCCCTCGATCAGCAACAGGGCGCCGTCGACGACGACGCTCTCGCCGCCCTGCAGGCCTTTGGTGATGACGGTCTGATCGTTCTCGGTGCGGCCGACTTCGACGGGGCGAACGTGCGCTACGCCGTCGGCGACGGTGAACACATAATTGCCGTTCTGGCCGATCTGGATCGCCTCGCGCGGCGTGACGACCGTGTCATGCTCGACCTTCAGCGTCAGCGTGACGTTGCAGAGCTGTCCGGGCCAGAGCAACTCGTCCGCGTTCTCGAACACCGCATGGGCGAGAATCGTTCCCGTCGTCGTATCCACGGCGTTTTCGAGGATCGACAGCTTGCCCCTGGAACTCGTCTTCGAGCCTTGCGGCGTCGCCACGATGTCTGCGCCCGTCCCCATCGCCTCGCGCAGCGTCGGCAGCAGCGACTGGGCGACGGAGAACGAGACGTAAATCGGCGAGATCTGGTTGATGGTCGCGAACACGCCCGCCTGGCTGTTGTCGCCGGCCTTGGCGATGTTGCCCTGCTTGATGGCGACGACGCCGACGCGGCCGGAAATCGGCGCGCTCACCGTGTACCACTCGAGTTGCACCTTGAGATTGTCTATCGCCGCCTTGTCGCCCTGAATCGCGGCCCGGGTCGTCGCGGAGGCCGTCCTGGCATTGTCGAGATTCATGATCGGCGTGGCGTTGCGCGCGACGAGGTCGGTATATCGGGCCGTGTCGCGATCGTTCTGCTCGAGTTGCGCCACGTCCTTGGCGAGTTGCGCCTCGGCGCCTGCGAGTTGCGCCTCGGTCTGGCGCGGGTCGAGCTGGATCAGCACGTCGCCGGCCTTCACCTCGGCGCCGTCGGCGACCAGGACTTTCTCGACCGTAGCGTCGAAATGCGGCCGCAGCGCCACCGAGGCGATCGGCTGCACCGTGCCGATTTCGTTGATGCGCCACGGCACGTCCTTGCGTTCGGCGAGCGCGGTGACCACGGAAACGGGCGGGCGCGGCGCGACGGCCGCCTGCGCCGCCGCCGGCGGCTTGCCGGTGAGCGCGGCGGGCAAATACTCATGGAGCTTTTGCGCCAGGGGCGCCGCCGCGGGCCAGCGCGCGGCGACGAAGGCGGGATCGTACGCGCCGTAAGCGGCCGCCGCGGCCGCCACGACCACGGCCCAGGAAATGCCTCTGACGACGATCGACAACCCGCCCCCTCCGTATCCGGCGCCCAAAGCGGCGGTACGTCCTCATTTTTCCGAGGATTTCCGCCAGCGCGGGGGCGGACGGTAATCGAGGAAAGGCCCCGGCTCAATCCTAGACTGGCTCGGTGAATAGTCTGGGCGCGCACATAGATGTGATCGCCTTGACAAATCCGTGAGTCAGGCCTCCGCGGCGACGCGACGATAGGCGTCGTGAACGAATTCCGCGCCGTAGTGTCGCTCCAGACGCCGGACGATGAAATGTCCGCGCGCCAGCGCCTGAAAATGATCGGCGAAGGCGGCGTTGACAGCCGCGCCGCCGACGGCGCCGAGAATCGGCACCGCCTGCGCCGCGAGTTTCTCGCTGACCGCGACGCCAAACCGCGCCGCGACCTGGGAAATCAGCCGCACGACGACGGGCGCCGTTTCGCCGGCGAGCCCGGTTTTCAGCAGAAACTTGGCGCTTTCGCCGACCGATTGGGCGAGCATCGCGCGGGCGGCGAGATAGCCGCTCTCGACGCCGGCTTCGTCATCTTCATGGCCGCCGAGCGCGAACACTTCCACGCAGGCGAGACGCGCTTCCGGGTTGGCGAGGTCCTCGCCCTCGGAACGCGCGATTTCGGCGATCGAGCGCAGCAGAATCGTCGTCGAAACCGGCAGTTCCACCGCCAGCGCGGCCACGCCGAAAGCGCCCCCGACGGCTCCGCTCGCCGCTGCGGCCACCTTGTGCATCCGGTCGGAGGAGCGGCCCGATCCGCGATCCGGCCCGAGCGTGCGCAGGGCGACCCGCAACGCCAGCTTCATCGCTTTTTCCGTCGCAAAGGCGACGGCGCGCCGGGCGGGCGACGGCAGCGCCCGGCCCAGAGCCTCGACTTGCCCGCCGAGCGCGCGGGTCAACCGCGTCGCCAGACTGTTTTTCTCGATCAGGCCGACGGCGCGGCGCAATTGCCATGTATCCGCTGACGACATCCGCGCCGGAAGGATCTCGACTTCGATCATGAATGGCCCCCGCCTCGCGCTCGAAGCTTGAGATGGGGGCGTTCAGGCGAAAGCCAAGGGGCGCGCTCACACGAACGCCATCCAGGCCAGGCTCGCGAGGCCGGCGGCGGCGCAATAATAGGAGAACGGCTTCATCGCGCTGATTTCGTGCGTGTGGAGATAGCGCATGAGGACCCAAAGGCTCGCAAAGGCCACCACGCCCGCGACCACGCCCGACAGCACGGCCGCGCCGCCGAGCGTGGCGCCGGAATGCAGCAGTTTCGGCGCCTCGAGCACGGTGGCGCCCAGAATGATCGGCGTCGCCATCAGAAACGAAAAGCGCGCGGAATCCTCGTGCTTGAGCCCCGCGATCGTGCCGGCGACGATCGTCAGGCCGGAGCGCGAAAATCCCGGAATCAGCGCGAAGCATTGCGCAATGCCGACTGCCAGCGCGCCTTTCCAGTTGAGCTCGTCGAGCGTGCCGACGCCCTCGCCAGAGATTTCGTCACCGAAATAGAGCACGAATCCGTTGGCGATGAGAAAGAACGCCGCGATCGGCGGCGAACCGAAAACGTCGCCGAGCCACTTGCGCAGCACGAATCCGGCCAGGACCGCGGGAATCGTCGCCAGCACGACGAGAATGAGCAGGCGACGGTCGGCCGCCGAGCGCGGCGCGTCGCGATGGAGGAGCGAATTGAGGAAGCCGAGCCAATCGCGCCAAAAATAAATGAACAGCGCGATCGATGTGCCCAGATGCATCACGACGAGATAGGGCAGAAAATCCGGCGCATGTTGATCGATCGGCCAGTTCAGCAGTCGTGGCAGCAAAACGGCATGGCCAAGGCTGCTGATCGGAAAAAGTTCGGTGATCCCTTGCAGGACCGCCATGACGATGGCTTGAAAGGCAGTCAAATGCGGAACTCGCGGACGAACGGAAACGGAACGAGGCGCCCAGGCGCCCCGCTGCTTCTAGCCTAACGCGCGTGTCTCGTCAGCAGGTGGTGCGACCGCACTTGTGGACAGCGGCGATCTGGTCGCGGAGTTGATCCAGGTCGCTGGCGCCGACGATGACCTGATCGCCCAGGATGAAGCTCGGCGTGCCGTTGATTTGCAGCGAATCGGCCATCGCCAGCACTTCGTGCAGCCCATCGTCGATCTCGGCGCTCTTCATATCCTTGGCAAGTTTGTCCATGTCGAGCCCGAGGCTACGGGCTACGGAAAGCGCCTCCGGTTCGCCGATCGGGCCTTTCATGTTGAGGAGCTTGCTGTGGAACGCCCAGAACTTGTCGCCCGGCAGTTGTACGCGGGCGGCGGAGGCGACGCGGGCGGCTTCGACCGACCCGGGTCCGAGCACCGGGAAGTCTTTCAGCACCAGCTTCAGGTTCGGATCGTCATGCACCAGCTTGGCGATGTCCGGCAACGCGCCCTTGCAGAAATGACAATTGTAATCGAAGAACTCGACCAGCGTAGCCGTGCCGTGCGGATTGCCGATCGTCGCCTGGAAGCGCGAGCTATACAGGGCTCCGGATTGATCGGAGACGATCTTGGTTCGGGCGTCCTCGGCGGCTTGCTTGTCGTGCTTTTCCAAAGCGTCGATCGCCGCCTTGAGCACTTCCGGGTTCTTGACCAGGTAATCCTTGATGAAATCGCCGAGCTCGGCTTTTTGCGCCGGGGTGAATTCATCCGCGCGCGCCGGCGCCATAGCCACGAGCACAGGAAGCACGAAGGCGAGAGATACTCCCGCAATGAATTTGTTGATCATCTTTGTCTCCCGACCGATTTGACGCCTCTGCGCACCCGGTCGCCGAATTGCGTGGCCCTTTCATGACGGCGGCGGCGGCGCGGCGCAAGAGGGGATAAGAAACGCGCCCATCTGGGCGCCGCAAACGCCAACTTTGTGCAGCAGCGAACCGGCCGCGCCCGTCCCGTTGCGCTTCCGACCCAAATGGGCTCAAATTAATCACAGAGTCTGGTCAGGGGGGCTGACGTGGACGCATCCGGTTATCTCTACACGATCGCCACCGTCGGCATGACCTTCGCTGGCCTGTCCATGCTGACGATGATCCTTCGACAGATCCTCGGGGGTGGAATGACGAAGTGGGACAGCTTCGTGACGCGCACTTGGGTTCAACTGGGATTCATGACGGCTTTCGGCTCGATGCTGCCGCCGCTGTTGATGTTGTTTGGACCCCCGGCGCCGATCGCTTGGCGTATCTCGAGCGGCGTCCTGGCGGTCATTCTCGGGAGCTGGGCGCTGACATTTCCGAGCCGTCGGCACGCTGTAAACCCGACGCGTTTGCCATTGCAGGTGGTGATATACTCGCTGTCGATGGATATCGCGGCGCTGGCTTTGGCGGCAAATGCAGTTGTTGTTCCTAGCGAGCTATTGGCTGGCGTTTATGCCGCGGCAGTGACCGCGATACAGACCGGCGCCGGGTTGTTGTTCCTGTTTGCGTACGTGTATTGGTATGACGCAACAATCGCTGGCGAGCCGCCGAAATCGTAAGTCTGGAAATAGCCCATTCGCCTCGGGCCGGGCGATGTCCATCCCCCGGCCCGCCGGCATTCTCGGCGCCTTCAGAGGGCGCCGCCGGCAGCCTGCTCAATGACGTTCGCGACCGCGCGCGGCTGCGAGAGGAAGATCGCGTGGCTGCCCTCGATTTCCGTCACTTTAGCGCCGGACCGCTTGTACATCGAGCGCTCGAGGTCCGGGTTTATCATCCGGTCCTGCGTCGCGACGATGCCGTAGCTGGGCTTCGTCTTCCAGGCTGGCGCCGTGATCGGCGCTCCCAAGACGCTGGCGTTGAGAGGAACCTGGGAGACCGCCATGAATTGCGCCTCCGCGGCCGGCAGGTCGGCGGCAAAATCCGCCGGGAACTTCGCCTGATCGACGAGCAGATAGCCGTCCGCGGTGGGCGCGATGCTGTTGGCGGCGGGAGCGATGCTGCCGAGCAGCGGGCCGAGCTTCTCGCCCTCGTCGGGCGCAAAAGCGGCGACATAGACCAGGGCGGCGACATGCGCGTTGGCGCCGGCCTCGGTGATGACAGCGCCACCATAGCTGTGACCGACGAGCACGGCCGGACCGGACTGTCGGTCGAGGATGCGGTTGGTGGCGGCGACGTCGTCCGCCAAGGAAGTCTCCGGTTCTTGCACGATGCTGACCGTGTAACCGTCCTTGCGGAGGATCTCGGCGACCGGCTTCCAGCCGGATCCGTCGGCGAAAGCGCCGTGCACGAGGACAATGTTCCTGGCCGGTTCGGCTCGCGCCGCAGCGACGGCCGCCGACAACAGCGCGACCGCTGCGGCCGCGGTGGCAATGAATGAATTTGGCATCGAGCTCTCCCTGATCGTCAATCTGGTTCAACCGTATGGTTGAATAAATCGTCGAATTGACCGATTGTCAACCTCTAGGTAGAATATTTTCGGAATGGAGAATCCATTGGTCAGATCGCGATGATGGAGATCGGAGCCCGGAACGAAGCCGCGCGCCTCGACGCAGTATTCGCCGCGTTGGCCGATCCGACGCGGCGGGCGATCATCGAACGGCTCTCCCTCAGCGCGGCGCGCGTGACCGAGGTCGCCGAACCCTTCGCCATGTCATTGAACGCGGTGTCGAAACACATCCGCGTGCTGGAAGCGAGCGGCGTGGTCGCGCGGCGCCGGCAAGGGCGCGACCACATTCTTTCCATCAATACCCGTTCGCTCGACGAGATCGATGGCTGGATCGAGCGCACGCGCCGCTATTGGGAGCAGCGGCTGGACGCCATGGAGCGCCTGCTGCGCGAACTCGAGAAGGACGGCAAGTCGGGGCCAAGGGATCGCAAGCATGGATTGCGGTGACACGACCGGCCCGATCGTGCAGGTCCGACGGCGCGTGAGGGCCAGCGCGGACCAAATCTTCGACCTGTGGACCAAACCCGATTTGATGGTTCGCTGGATGAGCCCGTTTCCGGGCGCGGTCGATTGCAAGGCGAGCTGTGATCTCCGCCCTGGCGGAGCCTTCAGCTTCGTCATGTCATCGGAGCAATCCAGCCGCGAAGTCTCCGGAACGTATGTGCAAGTCGACCGGCCGCGCAAGCTCGTGTTCACGTGGATCGGCCCGCTGACGAACGATGTGAATACGTTGGTGACCGTCGAACTCAATCCCCACGGCGATGAAACCGACCTCGTGCTGACGCACGAGCGTCTACCGACATCGGCAATTGTGGAAGGTCACACGAGGGGCTGGGGAATTATATTGGACCATCTGCTGGATGCGGCTTCAAGTGACTTTTAGTTTTTGGCCCGGCGAGGCCGATGCTCGCCCTACATGCCGAATTCCAGCCGCACAGGGGCTAGAATAAGCCCGCGGCGATCCCCTTGAATCACAGCCAGCCATTTCAGCGACCTCGTCCTGAGGAGCCCGCGCTTGCGCGGGCCTCGTCGTTCGACAAGCTCACGATGAGGGAATGGGCCGCTGCACGAGGCCCAGCATCGGGGCGGCCGCGCCAGTCCACTTCCTTCGAGGCCGCTGGGCAACGCCTCAGGATGAGGCGCCTCGTGTCCGCGCCCTTTATAAAGCCTCAACCTGGCCGAGGTTTGCCTAGGCCGGCAGGACGATCACCTTGGTCTTGACCGGCGTTCGTGAATAGAGGTCGATCATGTCCTGGCTGAGGAGGCCGGTGCAGCCGCTCGTGAGGTTGGTCCCGATCGTCTCGGGGTCGCTGGTGCTGTAGATCGTGAACAGCGTGTAAACGCCGTTCTGATAGAGATAGAGCGTGCGGGCGCCGAGCGGATTGTCGAGACCTGGCGGCATGCCGCCGGCATATTTGGCCGCCTCTGGCTGGCGCTGGATCATTTCCCTGGGCGGCGTCCAGACGGGCCATTCGGCCTTGCGCCCAACATAAGCTTCACCGCTCCACAGGAACCCGGCGCGGCCGACATTGGCGCCATAGCGGGTGGCGTTTCCGTCGCCCTCGATCCGGTAAACGTAGTAATGGCTGGGATCGACGATGATCGTGCCGACCGCTTCATTGCTGTCGTAGTGCACAGTCTGGCGATAATATTTCGGATCGATCTTGGTGACGTCGACCGCCGGGATCGGGAATTTCTCGTCGGGCGCCGGCCCGTAGATCTTCTCCGCATCGGCGAGGCTCATGCCGTCCGTCATCGCGCAACCCGATAGCGCTAGCGCGCCGAGACTGACGGCAGTGCCGAACAGAAACGACCGGCGGTTGAGAAGCCCGAGACGAGCTGCCTCGTCTGTCCCGCCGGCATCGGCAATCCCACCATCCCTGATCATGATTTTGCTGTTTCCCATGTCCTGTTGCCCGACAAGCGAATGCGCAGGCATACACCTGATGAACGTCTTGCTGCGCTGAGATTGCCCTGACACGGCTCGATTGGCAAGCTCGGGCCTCCGCGGCGCGGCGCCAAAGTCGGTAATCGCCGCTCCGCCGGGCTCGGCGGAAAGCGCGGAAACGCCCCGTTTCGCTTTGCAAGGCCCGGGTAAGATCGGCGGCGGCGGCGGCCCTCGGCGTCCGGGCGAACCGTTCGAACCGAAACGGCAGGATCGGCTCGAGGCTGCATATTGACAGGGGCGCCCGCGCCGCGACAAATGCCGCCCGCAACGCAGGCACGAGCCGCGGGAGGGACATCATGTCGACGGGCTTTTTTGGCGACATTCCGCCGATTTCTTACGAAGGTCCGGTATCGGACAATCCGCTCGCTTATCGACATTACGACGCCACGCGGCTGGTGCTCGGCAAACCGATGGCCGACCATCTTCGCGCCGCGGTCTGCTACTGGCACAATTTCGCCTGGGGCGGCTCCGACATGTTCGGCATCGGCACGTTCGATCGCCCTTGGTTCGCCGCCGATACGATGCAGATGGCGCGGCTGAAGGCCGACGTCGCCTTCGAGATGTTCACCACGCTGGGCGCGCCGTTCTTCACCTTCCATGACCGCGACGTCGTCCCCGAAGGCCTCAGCTTCAAGGAATTCTCCCGCAACCTCGCGGAAATGACCGAATATTTCCACGAGAAGATGACCGCGACGGGCGTAAAACTGTTGTGGGGCACGGCCAATCTGTTCAGCCACCCCCGCTACATGAGCGGCGCGGCGACCAATCCAGACCCCGACGTGTTCGCCTATGCCGCCGCGCAGGTGAAGAACGCGATGGACGCGACCCATCGTCTCGGCGGCGCCAATTACGTGCTCTGGGGCGGGCGCGAAGGTTACGAGACGCTGCTCAACACCGACCTGAAGCGCGAACTCGACCACCTCGGCCGCTTCCTGTCGCTGGTCGTCGACTACAAGCACAAGATCGGCTTCAAGGGCGTGATTCTCGTCGAGCCGAAACCGCAGGAGCCGACGAAGCATCAATACGATTACGACGCCGCCACGGTGTTCGGCTTCCTGCAGCGCTTCGGCCTGGAAAAGGAGGTCAAGCTCAACCTCGAAGTCGGCCACGCGGTGCTCGCCAAGCACTCGTTCGAACACGAGGTCGCCACCGCCGCCGCGCTCGGCGTGCTCGGCTCGATCGACGCCAACCGCAACGACTATCAATCGGGCTGGGACACCGACCAGTTCCCCAACCTCGCCGCCGAACTCGTTCCGGCGGTCTACCAGATCCTGAAAATGGGCGGTCTGGGGAACGGCGGCTTCAACTTCGACTCCAAGGTCCGCCGCCAGTCGATCGACCCGGCCGATCTGCTCTACGGACACATCGGCGGCCTCGACGTCTGCGCCCAGGCGCTGCTCGCCGCGGCGCGGCTGATCGAGGACGGTACGTTCGACGCGGCGCTGGCCGCGCGTTACGCCGGCTGGGGCGCCGCCGAGGCGCAGGCGATGTTGGCGCCGGGCGCGACCCTCGACGGCATCGCCGCACGGGTGATCGCCCAGGGGCTCGACCCGAAGCCGCGCTCCGGGCGGCAGGAATATCTGGAGAATTTGCTCAATAGATATGTCTGACAGGACCGCGGTCGGGAGGGGCGGTCCCCCCATTCGCGCTAGGATAACGATTTTGGGCGTTCATCATCGGGCTTTCCCGGATGGGGAGGTCCGTGCAACGGAACTCCCAGGAGTGCCGAGCCCCAGTTTATTTCTTTCTGATTTAGAGAATTCATGCTATTCTAGAAATTCCGCTTCCGCGCGGCAACCAGGGTCCGCCCATGGCGTCACTCAACCTTCCCGCCCGTTTCGCCAATCGGCGCGAAAAGCGCTGGATTCGGGGCGCCGGGAGGGCGCGATCCAGGTTTCTCCCCTGCGGCGGAACACAGAAGGCGAAGTCGATCCCAGCGACCCTGAGGGGCGAAAAGTTTGGAGAAAACGAAATCGGACTTGGCGGACTTGCAAGGCCTTTAAATCGCTCAAAACCGCCAAAGAAATGTTTGGATGGGCTTGCAGAAAAAAGGACGGAATTGGAAAAAACTTGGCGAAAAGTTTGGAAAACAAGCAATTTGCCGGAGAGCGTCAGGACTAACCCAGCGCCTATGGGCGGCCCCCCTACCGGAGGTTCTCCTGTCGCCGTCAACAACGCGATATAAATTCGGTAAACGCGCCCCGCCTAGCCACCCCCGGTCCGCCTGACCTCGAACAGTTTGAACGTCGGCGTTTCCCCAATCAGCGTCAGCGACGGCTCGGCGGGAACCTGGAACGGTTTCAGGCCGACGAGCACGAGATAGTCGAATCGCGCCAGCATGGGTCGACCTTCACTGAGGGCCTGGGCGTCGCGGTCGACGAACGCCGACCAAAGCAAAGATTCCGAGGTTCCGGCCAGCAAGGCGGCGGCGCGCGGCGTCGGCGCGATCGGCTGCTGTTCCGCGAACGCGAACAGGGTGGGCACGAACGCGTCGCGGCGGACCGTCGCCATCAACGGCATGTGCAGTTCCGGCGCGGAGGAGAATTTGATCGAATTGACGCGGTGCGCCACCGCGACCGTGGCCCCGGGTCGGATAAGATCGAGGATCGCGATGTCCTGGGCATAGGTCTGCTGCGCGCTGAGCCAAGCGTATTCCAGCACGCACAGCCTGACGACGACCAGCGCCGCCAGGGCGCCGGAAATCCAGACGGTTTCCCTGGCCGTGCGAAAGCGCGGCGCGCTCGCGGCGACGAACAGGGTCAGGAACACCGCGGGCAGACGATGATCGGCGCCGCCGCCGGTATAAAGGTGATTTGGAGCCGCCAGGAACGCGACGAACAGCAGCGCCAGCGGCGGTCCGGCGCGGCCGACGACGTTGAGCCGCCGGGTCGAGAGCATCCAGGCGAACAGGGCGAAGACGAACACCAGGGAGAAAATGTCGAGCGGCAGATTGTAATTGTCGAACGCATTGAAGATCAGGTCGGGCTTGCGTCCAATGCCGCTCAATTCCCAGTTCTGCGTCGCGCTGGCGTGCCAGACGAACAGGGTCAAAATCGCCGGAAGCACGAATTGCGGCGCGACGAGCATCGCCCGTACGACGGCCTTGCGCGCCATCGAAGCTCTGGCCTCGGCGAGGCAAGGCTGAATTTCGAAGCCGACGACGAGGATCGCGTAGATCGCCAAAGCTTCGATATGCGCGAACCAGATCGCCAGAGCGAAGGGAATGGCGACCAAGGCCCGCGCCGCCGGGCGCCGATCCAGGCCCAGCCACGCCGCCGCGGCGAAAAACGCCATCCCCAGGCCGAACGAATAATTGAGAAATCCCCACAGAAGGCTCGCCGACCAAACGAACATCAGCGCCAGCAGCGACCAGGGCCGGAACGCGCCGACGCAGGCCCGCGCCAGCATGAAAATGCCGACGGCGTTGATGGCGACGGTGAGGAACAGAAATGCGCGCGCCGCCGTCTCGACCGGAACCGTTCCGGCGAGCGCCCAGATGAACCCGTCCTCGGCGAGATTCGGCAGTATCCCCCAATGCACCCTCCAGAACGCGTCGCCGCCCTCGGTGATCAGATGCATCCGGGCGAGGTGGTTGGGGTAGTCGATCAGCGGCGGCTGCACGGTCGTCAGCACCGGGAGTTCCAGCGCCAGCAGCAACAGGCAAAACCCAACACTGAGCCTCCAGGACCAAACCGCCACGCCATTCCCTTCATTCTCGGTGTCGGGAGGCGGGTCTGCCGCGCCAGCGAAGGGCGACTTTCGGCCAACGGAGGTCCCGATCCCCGCCGCCTAACATCCTCCGGGCCGCCGCGACAATCCCGACGCCGCCGAAGCCGGCGCAGGTCGGCGGCGCCGTCATTCCGCCCCTTCTGGCGCGCCGGCGCAAAGTGTGAAATGACGGCGCCGCCACAGAACAAGGTTCAGGTCGTTTACGTGTCGCAACAGTCCACTCCCGAATCCTACGAAGCCAAGGGACGCCGGACGTATTTGCTCCGGGCGCTCATCGCGCCCGTGTCGGCGATGCGCTGGTCGCGCTACCTCACCACCTTTCACAGCCGCGTCGAAGCGCCCGCCCCGGTCGCGCGCGCGCTGTCCAAGCCCTTGCGCAGCTATCTTCACCGCGGCTTCTGGCCGCACAAGCGTGTCTCGGTGCTGATGGAGACGTACGATTGGCTAGAGACGCGGTTCGCCAAACCCTTCCTGCAGCGCTTTTGCGGCGACGAGGACACGCTGATCATTGCCATCAAGGCGCGCAAAAATTCGGAATATGGCCTCTACCTGACCGCCGCCGTGAACGCCACGTTGCAGCGCGAGGGCGAGGTTTCGATCTATTGCGCGCGCTCGCCGAGCGACGAAAAGCTTTGCCGGGCGGCTTTCAGCATCGCCAGCGTCGGGGGGCGCAAAGTGCTGGTCATCGGCGGCATGCAGGGGCCTTCCGCCGACCACAAGCGCGAGGTCATCGACGCCACGCGCGAACTCTATGGATTGCGGCCCAAGGACGCGGTGCTGTTGGCGATCCGCGCCTTTGCCGCGGAAGCGGGCATAGCGGAAATCCACGCCGTCTCCGACGCCAATCATGTGCTGAGCCGCCTCAACAACAAGACGAAATTTTCCAGCTACGATTCCTACTGGCTGGAGCGCGGCGCCAAGCCCGGCGGCCCGTTCGGCTTCATGTTCGAGCCGCTGGCGATGGGCGAACCCGACACGTCGAAGCGCTACGCGGTCAAATTCGCCATCGTCGCCGCCGCGAACGCGTTCGTTCGCGGCCACGCGAGTGCCGAGGGCTACAACCCGCGGCCCCTGAGCGCGCCCGCGACTTCGTCGAGCACGGCGGGATCGTCGATCGTCGCCGGCATCGCCCAGGGGTCGTGATCGGCGATCTTCTTCATCGTGCCGCGCAGGATTTTGCCCGAGCGGGTCTTGGGCAGACGCTGCACGACGAGCGCCAGCTTGAACGCGGCGACGGGGCCGATTTTTTCGCGCACCAGCGCCACGACTTCCTTCTCGATGTCGGCGTGCGGACGATCGACCCCGGCTTTCAGCACCAGGAAGCCGCAGGGCTGCTCGCCCTTGATCTCGTCCTTTACGCCGAGCACGGCGCATTCCGCCACGTCCGGGTGCGCCGCGACCACCTCTTCCATGCCGCCGGTCGAGAGCCGATGGCCTGCGACGTTGATGATGTCGTCGGTGCGGCCGAGAATGGTCAGATAGCCGTCGGCGTCCTTGGTGCCGGCGTCGGCGGTTTTGTAATAGCCGGGGAAGTCCTTGAGATAGCTGTCCACCATCCGCTCGTCCTGGCGATACAGCGTCGGCAGGCAGCCCGGCGGCAGCGGCAGCTTGATGACGATCGACCCCATTTCGCCCGTCTTCACCGGGTGGCAGCCCTCGTCGACGATGTCGACCTGATAGCCGGGCATGGCGACCGTCGGCGATCCGCGTTTGACCGGCATGATGCCGAGCCCGACGGGATTGCCGGCGATCGCCCAACCGGTCTCGGTCTGCCACCAATGGTCGATGACCGGGCGGTCGAGGATGCGTTCGGCCCAGATCACCGTCTCCGGGTCGGCGCGCTCGCCGGCAAGAAACAGCGTGCGGAAGTGTGACAGGTCGTATTTCTTCAGCAGCAACGCCTCCGGATCCTCCTTGCGCACGGCGCGAAGGGCTGTCGGCGCGGTGAAGAAAGCGACGACTTCGTATTCCTCGATCACGCGCCAGAACGCTCCGGAGTCGGGCGTGCCGACCGGCTTGCCCTCATACAGCACGCTGGCGCAGCCATGCAGCAACGGCCCGTAGACGATGTAGGAATGGCCAACGACCCAGCCGATGTCGGAAGCAGTCCACCAGGTCTCGCCGGGCTTGACGTCATAAAGGTTGGTCATCGTCCAGGCGAGCGCGACGAGATAGCCGCCGATGTCGCGCACCACCCCCTTCGGCACGCCCGTCGTGCCCGAGGTGTAGAGGATGTAAAGCGGATCGGTCGCGGCGAGTTCCACGCATTCGGCGGTCTTGCCGGCGGCCGACGCGGCGGCGGCGAGGCTCGCCCAGTCGTGGTCGCGCTCCGAGTTCATCGGCGCCGCGCATTGCGGGCGCTGGAACAGGATCGTCGCTTCCGGCTTGTGCTTGGAAATCGCGATGGCGAGATCGAGCAGCGGCTTGTAGGCGACGATGCGGCCCGGCTCGACGCCGCAGGAGGCGGTCAGCACCACCTTGGGCGTGGCGTCTTCGATGCGGGTCGCCAGTTCCTTGGCCGCGAATCCGCCGAACACGACCGAATGCACGGCGCCGATGCGCGCGCAGGCGAGCATGGCGACGATCGCCTCGGGGATCATCGGCATGTAGACGATGACGCGGTCGCCGGCGACGATGCCGAAATCCTGCAGCACCGCGGCGAGGGTTTTTACTTCAGCCAGCAACTCGGCATAGGTGATGCGGCGTTTGGTCGCGGTCACCGGACTGTCGTAGAAGATCGCCGCCTGATCGCCGCGCCCGGCGGCAACCTGCCGGTCGAGCGCGTTGAAACAGGCGTTGACCTTGGCGTCGGGAAACCAGCGGCCGTAAACACCGGCCTTTTCATCGAAGATTTGCGTGGGCGGCGAAATCCAGTCTATCGCCTTGGCCGCCTCCGCCCAAAACGCTTGCGGATCGGCGCGCCACTGTTCATAGACCTCGGCGTAGCGGCTCGTCATGGCCGACCTCCCTGATGACCTCACTCGAGACTTTTCGGGCCCTTAAATCGCTCGCGAAATGCGCCGTGTCCATGCGGCGCCGTGTCAGCACTTAGACGAAGGCGTTTGCATGCATGGTGACCTCGGCTAATACGTCGCCGCGACGATCGCCGTGATCCTCATCGGGCTCTCCAAGGGCGGCTTTTCGGGCATAAGCGCGGTAGCGATGCCGGTGTTCGCGCTCGCCATATCTCCGGTGCGCGCCGCGGCGATCCTGCTGCCGATCAAGATCGTCCAGGATTGGGTCGGCGTCTGGGCGTTTCGCAGGGATTTCAGCGACCGCAATCTGGCCATCCTGCTGCCGGCCTCGATCCTGCTGCCGGCCTCGATCCTGGGCATCGGCTTAGGCTGGGGTTTGGCAAGGGAGATGCCGGAGTCGGCGGTGCGCCTCTCGGTCGGAATCATCTCGATCGTGTTCTCCGCGCTGATGTTCCTCCCGGAACGGCTCCGGCCCCAAGGTATGGCGATGCCGCTGGTCGCGCCGGGCGTGTTCTGGGGCGCGATCTCCGGTTTCACCAACATGATCAGCCATTCCGGCGGGCCGCCGTTTCTGGTCTACGTCATGCCTCAGCGGCTGGCGCCAGCGGTCATGGCGGGCACGGCGACGATCTTCTTCGCCGCCGTCAACCTGCTGAAAGTCCCCCCTTATCTCTTGCTGGGCCAGTTCAGCCGGCAAAACCTCGTGGCGTCGGCGGTGATGCTCCCGGTCGCCATTTTGTCCACGTTGGCAGGCGTATCGCTCGTCAAACGGATTTCCGCGGAAAAATTTTACGGCGTCATCCTGACGGTGACGCTGCTCGTCGGCGTCAAGGTGGTCTATGACGCCGCGATCGAGCTTGTGGCGTAAGGGAAAGTTTAGGCGCCAGGGCGCAGGGAAAGGGGATGACTTGTCCAGCGATCGGCTCATGAGTTCGGATGCATTGGCCCCCAGCGCCTCCCTGAAGCGACAAATCCCGTCGTTCGTCGCGGTGGGCGCGTTCGGCTTCGTCGTCGACGCCAGCGTCACCTTGGCACTGAGCCGTTGGCTGGGCGTCGATCCCTATCTGGCGCGGTTTCCGGCGTTCGGCATCGCGACCGTGCTCAATTTCGCGCTCAATCGCTGGCTCACTTTCTCTCATTCGACGGCCAGGCTGCTGGACGCATTCGTGCGTTACGTGATGGTCTGCGGCGTCGGGCTCGCCGTGAATTACACGGCCTATGCGGCGAGCCTGTTCGTTTGGAGCCGGCTGGGCCGACCTCTGTCGCCGCTGATGCAGACGCTGTTCGTCGCCGACGGCTCGGGCGTGGCGATGTTCGTCACCTATTTCGGCTTCCGGATTTTCGCTTTTCGGGTGTGAGCGGGCGTCGCAAGCGCGCGGCGTTTTTCTCGCCCGGCTTTCCGTACCCCGCCCAAGCCGTGTGATACGGTTCGCAGTCGATGCGCGCCCCGGCGTTGGGCTGATCGGAGCCGAGAGGGCGGTCCAGTTTCGGCGCCTTGCGCCTACGACTGGCCCCGGACGTCCGTCGTCCCTCGGCTTCGCTTCCTTGCCGCCATTTCGGACGGCGAAGCGTCTCTTGGATATATATTTTGATAATTCAGAAATTCATGCTAGAATGAGCTTTTGAGTTTCAGGGAGGTTGGTTTCAGGGAGGTTGAGTGTGATTTCCCAGTTTCGCGTCTTGGACAGGGCTGAGCGCCTCCGCCGCGCCGATCTCGACGCCAAGAGCGCGAAAACAGCCCGCAGCGCCATGCAAGGCTTTGAAATGTCACGATCCGGGCTCCTTGTTGTTTGGTCTTGTTTGGTTTTGCTTTGCGATATTTGGGCTTGTTTGGCGTCGTTTGGGCTTAGTTTGACAGAGTCACATTAATT
>Ga0302157_10003297_pt1 | contig 18319 bp, 20 predicted proteins | sample I_Bog_N3_3_FD_193502 | JGI IMG/M metagenome (GOLD analysis project Ga0302157, IMG submission 193502) | Peat permafrost microbial communities from Stordalen Mire near Abisko, Sweden - I_Bog_N3_3 | ecosystem: Environmental > Terrestrial > Soil > Wetlands > Peat | place: Sweden: Abisko, Stordalen...
GGCGAGCGCTTTCAACTGCTCCGCGAAGGCCCCGGCGCCGCCGAGCTCCAGCCCGTCGGCGACCCAGAGGATTTCCGCCTGGGCGTCACGCGCGAGAAAGCTTCGGATCGCGGGCAGCGCCGCCGCGCGTTCCGGCGCGTAGGGCCTGGGCGCGAGGGCGTCGAGCATGCGGGCGAAACCGTCGGCGTCGAGCGGCGAAACCTCTTCGCCGCCGCGCGAGACGGGAACCAAAGCCACCAGCCGGCCCGAATCGGTCGCGTCCCGCGCGGCCTCCCGCGCCGCCTCGATCCGCCGCCCCCAAGTGGGCGCCGCCGCCCAGCCGTCGTCGAGCACGATGAGCAGCGCGCCGCGGCCGCCCGCCGCGTTCTTGACCACGTTCCACAGCGGCCCGGCCATAGCCAGCACAACGCAAGCGGCAAACACCAGCCGCAGCGCCAGCAGCGGCCACGGCGTCTTGGCGGGCGTCGCGTCCTTCTCGGTGAGGCTCAGCAACAGCCGCAGCGGCGGAAACTTTTCCTCGCGCGGTCGCGGCGGGGTGACGCGCAGCAGCCAATACAGCGCCACGAGGCCGAGGAGGGCGACGAGCGCGGCGGGCGCGGCGAAGTCGAGCGGCAGTCCGAACATCTCAGCCGCCTTGCTCGAGGCGCGCCGACAGCGCCAGCAGCGCCGTCGCGGCCGATTGGTCGGTGCGGTGCGCCAGCACGTCCCAGCCGCGCTGCGCCGCGGCGGCGCGCAGGGCCTCGCGATGCGCGTCCCACCGGCTCAGATATCTCTCGCGCAGATTCTCCGCGCGAGGGGCGCGCAGCCGGCGCGGGCCGGCGAGTTCGAGAAATTCGGTATGGCCGGCGAACGGAAACGTCTCCTCGACGGGATCGGCGATGGCGACCAGATGGCCTTGCGAACTGTCGCCGCCGAGCGCGGCGAAAGCCCGCGCGATGTCGTCCGCGGGAGACAGGAAATCGCCGATGAGCACGACCTTCGACCGCGCCGGCAGTCGCGCCGCGGTGGGAAGCGGCTCGCCCGGCTCGCGTTCCGCCGCCGCCAACACTTCCGCGAATCGCTCGACGACGCCGCGCGTCGCCATCGGCCGAGTGAGGCCGAGAAGCCCGACGCGCTCGCCGCCGCGCACCGCGAGTTCGGCCAGCGCCAGCGCCAGCACGATCGCCCGGTCGAGTTTCTGGCAAGGCGCGAGCGCGGAGGAAAACCGCATCGACTTGGAGCGGTCGATCCAGAGCCACAGCGTCTGCGTCGCCTCCCACTCGCGTTCGCGCACGAAGGCGCGGGTCTCGCGCGCCGACCGTCGCCAGTCGATGCGCGCGGCGGGCTCGCCGGAGACGAAGGGACGGAACTGCCAGAACGTCTCGCCGGGACCGGCGCGGCGACGGCCGTGGACGCCATGCATCACGCTTTCGGCGACGCGGCGCGCCGCCAGCGTGAGGCTGGGCAGCCGCGCCGCCAGCGTCGCCGCTTCGGCCGAAATTCCTGGCAGCTTCGCAGCGGCGCTCGCTTTTCGGTCAGCGGACATGCGTCTCCACGAGTCTGGCGATGACGCGCTCCAGCGTCTCCCCCTCGGCGCGCGCGGCGAAGGTGAGCGCCATACGATGCTTCAACACCGGTTCCGCCAGGGCGGCGATATCGTCGCGCGACGGCGCGAGACGGCCGCCGATCAGCGCGCGGGCGCGGGTGGCGAGCGACAGCGCCTGGGCGGCTCGCGGTCCCGGCCCCCAGGCGACGGCCTGCGTCAATTCCGCGTCGCCCTCCCCCGGCCGCGCGGCGCGCACCAGATCGAGAATCGTCTCGATCACGGCTTCGCCAATCGGCGCGAGACGGACGAAGCGCTGCGCCTCCAGCAGATCTTGCGCCGTCATCGCCGGCTGCGGCTTGGCGTCGCGCGCGCCCGTGGTCTCCAAGACGATGCGCCGCTCGGCCTTTCGGTCGGGATAGCCGACGTCGATCTGCATCAGAAAGCGGTCGAGCTGCGCTTCGGGCAAGGGATAGGCGCCCTCCTGCTCCAGCGGGTTCTGCGTCGCCAGCACATGGAAGGGAACGGGAAGATCGTGGCGCGCGCCGGCCACCGTCACATGATGCTCCTGCATCGCCTGCAACAGCGCCGACTGGGTGCGGGGGCTCGCGCGGTTGATCTCGTCGGCCATCAGCAATTGGGCGAAGATCGGACCTTTGAGAAAGCGGAAGGCGCGCTTGCCGTCGGCGCCTTCTTCCATCACCTCGGCGCCGAGAATGTCGGAGGGCATCAGATCGGGCGTGAACTGGATGCGCAGCGCGTCGAGGCCGAGCACGATTCCCAGCGTCTCGACGAGCTTGGTCTTGGCCAGCCCTGGCACGCCGATCAACAGCCCGTGACCGCCGGCTAGCAATGTCGTCAAGGTGCGCTCGACGACCTCGTCCTGGCCGAAGATGACCGCGCCGATCGCCTGTCGCGCCGAATCGACGCGCGCCAGCGTCGCCTCGGCCGCCTTGGCGACGTCGGCGTCGAACTCGGCAGATGTCATGAAATCTCCTCGAACAGGACCGAATCTGCGGCGGGGTTTCCATTCGCCGCCGAGGACTCTACATTAGCCGACGCGGAACGCACGTCGAGCCGCTTCAGACCGGTAACCTTGCCGACAATCGCCGCGAGAATATGGCGCAGGACAGTAAAACCGAAGCGAATGCGCGCACGCCGGATCAGGCGCTGGCGGGATTGAGCGACGCGGCGAACTTTGGCGCGCGCGGACCCGCGCCCGTGCATCTGTGGAATCCGCCCTATTGCGGCGAAATCGACATGCGAATCGCCGCCGACGGAACCTGGTACTATTGCGGCTCGCCGATCGGCCGCCCGGCGCTGGTGAAGTTGTTTTCCTCGATCCTGCGCAAGGACCCCGAGCGCTATGTGCTGGTGACGCCGGTCGAGTGCGTGGGCATCCGCGTCGACGACGCGCCGTTCCTCGCCGTCGAGATGGGCGTCGAGGGCGAAGGCGCGGAGCAGCGCCTGTCGTTCCGCACCCAGGTCGGCGACGCGGTCGAGGCCGGCGCCGAGCATCCCCTGCGTTTCGAGACCGGGCCGTCGAATGGCGTCAAGCCCTATGTTCGGGTGCGCGGCGAACTGTGGGCGCTGGTCAAGCGCGCGCTGTTCTACGATCTCGTCGCGCTCGGCGACATCGACGCTCACGAGGGCGAGGACTGGTTCGGCGTGCGCTCGGCTGGAATATTCTTTCCGATGCGCCGCGCCAGCGAAATCGAGGGCCTGTGACCGTTCCCGCCGCCGATCTCACACCCGAAGGCTTCCGCGCCCGAGTCGCGGCGCGCCTGCCGGCGGCGCTGCCGGAGGCGGCTTTCGACCGCCATATCTGGCCCCACGCCAGCGACTTCCAGCTCGAGGGCGGCCAACCGAATTACGAGTTGCTGGCGATCGCCCGGCCCGCCGCCGTGCTCGCGCCGATCGTCATGCGCGATTCGGGCCTCACCGTGCTGCTGACGCAACGCGCCTCGCAAATGCGCGCCCATTCCGGTCAGGTCGCCTTTCCCGGCGGCAAGGTCGACCCCGGCGAGACCGCCGGGCAGACGGCGCTGCGCGAGGCGCACGAGGAAATCGGACTGGAGCCCGAATTCATCGAGCCGCTCGGCTGGCTCGACGCCTATATGACCGGCACCGGCTTTCGCATCGCGCCGCTGGTCGCGCTGGTGCGCCCGGGCTTCACGGTCACGATCAGCGAACAGGAAGTCGCCGACGTCTTCGAGACGCCGTTGGCGTTTCTGATGAACCCGGCCAATCACCTGCTCGACGAGCGCGAATGGAAGGGCCAGCGGAGGCGCTTCTATGCGATGCCGCACGACGGGCGCTATATCTGGGGCGCCACGGCCGGCATTCTGCGCAATCTCTACGAGAGGCTGTACGCCTGATGGGCCGCGCATTATTCGAAACGCTCGCCCTGTTCCTCGCGCCCTTCGTGGCGTTCGCGCTCTATCTGGCGCTGCGGCTGCGCTATCCGCTGGCTATCGAACATTGGACGCGCGGTCGCGTCTCCTGGCTGACGCTCGCCGGCGTCGTCGCCGCGCTCGTCGGCCTCATCGGGCTCGAACTCGTCGCCCCGCGCGAACACGGAACCTACGTGCCGGCCCATGTCGAGAACGGGGTGTTGATTCCCGGCCGCTTCCAGTGACCTCGGCGCTCGCCGTCGCCGAGGGCAAGTTGCGCGATTGCAGGGCGCTGCAAATCGGCGCGCTCGCCCGCGCCTACGCCGCGCTCGACGCGCCGGGCGAGGAGACGCGGCTGGTCGGCGGCGCCGTGCGCGATCTGCTGCTGGGCGCGCCGCCCGGCGATTTCGACCTCGCCACGACAGCTTTGCCGCAAGAGGGGATGCGACGCGCCGAAGCCGCGGGCCTGCGCGCGGTTCCCACCGGGGTCGAGCACGGCACGTTCACGCTCGTCGTCGATGGCAAGCCCATCGAAGTGACGACGCTGCGCGAGGATGTGGAAACCTTCGGCCGCCACGCCAAAGTGCGCTTTGGCCGCGACTTCGCCGCCGACGCCGAGCGGCGCGATTTCACCGTCAACGCGCTGTCGCTCGGCCGCGACGGGCGGCTCTATGACTATTGCGGCGGGCTGGCCGATCTCGAAGCGGGACGCGTGCGCTTCATCGGCGACGCCCGCCAACGCATCCGCGAGGATTATTTGCGCATCCTGCGGTTCCTGCGTTTTTCCGCACGATTCTCCGCCGGCCCGCTCGACGCCGAAGGATTCGGCGCGGCGATCGCCGAGCGCGAGGGGCTGTCGATCCTGTCGCGCGAGCGCGTGCGCGCCGAATTGCTGAAACTGCTCGTCGCCGCGCGCGCGGTGGAGGTCGTCGCGGCGGGGACAGAGGCCGGGCTGATCGGCGCCTTGCTCGCCGGCGTCGCCGATCCCGCGCGATTCGAGCGCTGCGCCCGCCTCGAAGGTGCGCGCGGCGAGGCGCCCGACGCTATTCGCCGCCTCGCCGCGCTCGCCGTCGTCGTGCGCGAGGACGCGGAGCGGCTGCGGGAATCGCTGCGCTTGTCCAACGCCGAAGCGTCGCGCCTGGACGCCTTCGCCCGCGCCTGCCAGGAACGCCACGGCGCGCTCGCCCCGCCTAGCTTGAGCGACTTATGGACGCTGCTGTTCGAGCGCGGACGCGACGGCGCCCGCGACGCGCTGACGATCTGGCAGATCGACGCCGGCGCTTCCGGAGACCCCCAGCGCTTCCGCTCCGCCTACCGATTCGTCAGCGACACCCCGCCGCCGCGACCGCCGTTCTCCGGCGCGGATATTCTGGCGCGCGGCGTCGGGCCGGGGCAGCGCGTCGGCGCGGCGCTGAAGAAGCTGCAGGCGCTGTGGATCCGGGCGGGGTTTCCGAGGGAGCCGGAAACACTGTCGCGGCTGATCGACGAGGCGACGGGGGATTGAGCCGAACGGGAGCGTCGGCCTCCAGGCCGACGAGTCGCCCATGTCGTCGGCCTGGAGGCCGACGCTCCGGGCGCGGCTTCTCACCCCGCCGCGCCGCGCTCCCGCCGATAGCGCAAAATGACCGAACCCACGTCGAGCCTGTCGACCTCGACGAGTTCGAGCGTCCCCGCCGGCAACCCCGATTGGAACAGCCGCTTGCCGTCGCCGAACACGCTCGGCGTCACCATCACCCGGTATTCGTCGACCAGGTCCGCCGCCATCAGGCTGTTGGCCAGCCCGGCGCCGCCAAAACTGTAGATGTCGCCGCCCGTCACGCTCGCTTTGAGCAGCGCCACGGTCGCCGCGAGGTCGCCCGTGGCGACCGTCCCGTTCCAACCGGGATCGCCCGACAGCGTGCGCGAGACGACCGTTTTCGCCAAGCGGTTCATCGTCGCGGTTTCCGGCATGCCGGCGGCGGCGTCCGAGGTCCAGAAGGCTTTGTTGAACTCGAAATTGACGCGGCCGTAGATGAGATGTCCCGAGTGGACGAGATTATAGTCAGCCCATTTTTCCGCGGCCTCGTCCGACCACGGCGGCGGGACGAACTGGCCCCCCGGGCCTTCAACATAGCCATCGACGCTCATGAACATGGCGAGGATCAGGTTTGCGGCCATCGGTTGCTCCGAGAAGTGCGGGACCCCCTCTCCCGCTTGCGGGAGAGGGCTGGGGTGAGGGGGTTGCGGCGGCCCTCATCCGGCGCTTCGCGCGACCTTCTCCCGCAAGCGGGAGAAGGGTTTTACTCCCACCTTTCCGTCGCCGCCTCGTCGACGTCTTTCGCCTCCACCCACCCCTCGCTGGTCCCGTCCTTCAGCACCACGCGCTTCCAGAACGGCGCTCGGGTTTTCAGATAGTCCATCAGGAACTCCGCGGCGGCGAACGCCGCGGCGCGGTGGCTCGAGGCGGTGGCGACCATCACGATCTGTTCGCCGGGCCGGATGGCGCCGAAGCGGTGGATGGCGACGAGGCCGGCGAGCGGCCAGCGGGTTTCCGCCTCTTCCACTACGCGATGAATCTCGGCTTCCGCCATGCCCGGATAATGTTCGAGCTCCAGCGCCGCCAGCTTGCCGCCCTCGTCGCGGCACAGGCCGACGAAGGTGACGACGGCGCCGACGTCGGAACGGCCTTGGGTGAGCGCGCGCGCTTGCGCCGAGGCGTCGAAATCCTCGCGCTGCACGCTGACCACGCGCATCGGCCTCAGCCCCCGGTCATCGGCGGGAAGAACGCGATCTCGCGGGCGCCTGATATCTTCGCCTCGGGTTTCACGTGCACGCGGTCGATCGCGGCGCGAATCACCGACGCGCGCTCGAAGGCGTAGGCGTAGGTCTCGCCCTGCGCGCTCAGCCAGGAGATGAGATCCTTCACGGTGACGACTTCGGCGGGCGGGTCGATCTCCTCGTCCGCCTTGCCGATTCGCTCGCGCACCCAGGCGAAATAAACCGCCTTCACTCGACGCCTCCGACGTGATCGTAGCTGGCGCGCATATAGTCCCATCCGGTGTAGAGCGTCAGGATCGCGGCGACCCACAGCAGACCGACGCCGATCGCGATCGTCTGCGGCAATACGACCTCGCCGGCCGGGCCCGCGATCAGGAAGCCGATGGCGACCATCTGCGCGGTGGTCTTCCATTTCGCCACTGCCGTCACCGGCACCGGAACTCGCAACTCCGCCAGATATTCGCGCAGTCCCGAAACCAGGATTTCCCGGCACAGGATGATGATCGCCGCCCACAGCGTGGCGCCGTGAATCGTGTGATCGGCCGCGAGGATCAGCAGCACCGCGGCGACGAGCAGCTTGTCGGCGATCGGGTCGAGCATGCGGCCGAGCGAGGACTGCTGCGACCAGGCTCGGGCGAGATAGCCGTCGAAAAAGTCGGTGATAGCCGCAATGGCGTAGACGGCGAGCGCCGACCAGCGCGCCCAAGGCTCGTTAGGCCAGAACAGAAAGCCGACCACCACCGGTACGGCCGCGACTCGGCCGTAGGTGAGAAGGTTCGGCAAATTCAGGGCGCTATGCGCGTAACGGAACTGGCTCTCGGACATTGCCCGTCCAAGTGACGCGTTCGCAGGGTCGGCGTCAATACCGGGCGGGCTTGAAATCCGCGTGAAAAGTTGGGGATGACGCGCCGGAAACCGCCGGGACGGGAGCGAACAGGTTTAGAATTTCCTAAAGTTTTGTCGAGGAGCGCAAAATGTCGAACGTCCATGTCGTCACTCACCCGCTGGTGCAGCACAAACTGACGCTGATGCGCGACAAGAGCGTTTCGACCAAGGGATTCCGCCAGCTTCTCAACGAGATCGGCATGTTGCTGGGTTATGAGGTGACGCGCGACCTGCCGACCGAACTCGTGGAAATCGAGACGCCGCTCGCCAAGACCATGCAGCCCGCCATCGCCGGCAAGAAACTGGTGTTCGCGCCGATTCTGCGCGCCGGCACGGGATTCCTCGACGGCATGCTCAATCTCGTGCCCTCCGCCCGCGTCGCCCATATCGGCCTCTATCGCGATCCGACGACGCTGGAGGCGGTCGAATATTATTTCAAGGCGCCGGTGGATGTCGCCGACCGCCTCGTGATCGTGCTCGACCCTATGCTGGCGACCGCCAATTCCGCCATCGCCGCCATCGACCGATTGAAACGCCGCGGCGTCAGGGATTTGCGATTCGTCTGCCTGCTCGCCGCGCCCGAGGGCATCGAGCGGTTGCAGAAGGCCCACCCGGACGTGGAAGTCTGGACGGCGGCGATCGACGAACGCCTCAACGACCACGGCTATATCGTGCCCGGCCTCGGCGACGCCGGCGACCGGATGTTCGGCACGAAATAGCTCACCTCAGCCGCGCCAGCGCATCGCGATCCTCCGCCATGTGCTCATCGAAATACAGCGCATAGACGGCGGCCTCCGCGGCGAGGCCGCGATATAGCGCGCCGCCCAGACGGGCGAGCGAATCGTCGTCGAATCCAAGAGTCTCGGCGAGCGGCCGACGGCGGAGAGCGTCGAGGAAGATCCGCGCGGTCGCCTGTTGCGCTTCGACGCCGTTTTTCACGCGAGCCGAGCGCCTGTCCTCGGCGAAGATCGCGACGGGCGAGCCCAGCGCGTCGCGCACGTCGATCACCATGCCGTGGGTCGCGTAGTTGCACATCTCGATCGCCGTGTTGTTGACGCTTTCGACCTCGGCGAACAATTGGGCGATTTCCGATCCCGGCGGCGTCGGCGCCATCGCCTCGTAGTCGGCGCGAGCCGGCAACTTCTGCAGAAAAGCGATGGTCTGGCCGCGCAGGCCCAGGCGCTCGAAGAGATGGGCCAGCGACCAGCCGGTGCCGCAGACGTCGACGACGATCGATCCCGGCGTGATCGTTTTGCGCGCATAGTCGAGGTAGCTCTCGGACGGCTTCACCCGCGTCAGACGGCTGGTGAAGAAATAGTCCATGGCGATGTCGAGCCCGCGACTCGCGGCGATGGCGCGCGCCATCGGCAGCCAGATGTTGCCGTCGCGGCTGGAGAACAGGATTTTGCGCACACCGGAGCGCACGGCGCGGCGCAGCAACAGCACGCTGGCCAGCGCCAGGATCGGCAGGTTGAAATCGGCCTCCACGATCTGCAACGCCCGGATCTGTGGATCGGGCGAATGCGTGGCGAGCCGCGTTTCGCGCGAGAGCGCCGCGAGATCGCGCAAGCCCATATCGGCGAGCGCCGCCTCGATGCGCGTGGGTCTATGGACGTCGGTCGCGCGCGCGCGCACTCCGGCGGCGAGCGCCATCAGCACGTCCGAATGCATATTGTCGCCGCAGTGCTCGGAGATGTCGAAAGCGGCCAACGCCTGCGGCCAGACCCGCCCCGAACGCTTGCCGTCCGAACTGACGATCACCGACACCGGCCTGTCGAAGCCCGCCGCGCGCAGCAGGCTGCGAATCGCCTCGGCGCCCAGATACATGTCGGAGATCAGCACGTCGCCGTCGGCGACTGCGGCGATGTTTTCCGCAATCGGGATCGCGTTCTCCTGCTCGACCGCCAGTTCCAGCGCGCTCAGGCTTCGCGTCGCCTCCGGGTCGAGCCCCAGTCGCGCCGCCAGCGCGGCATAGATGGTCTCGAACGTGTAGGGCGCGTGCGCGACCTCGGCTTCCGCGGCGACGCGGTGGGCGGCGAATCCGGCAAGCCCCGAACGAGTCTCGACGATCTCGAACACCCGCTTGGCCTCGACGCAGCGGCGGGCGATCAGGGTATCGAACACGTCGAAGGTTTTTACGCGGGGGCGCGGCGCGGCGGCAGGGACTTGTTGGCGGGCGGGTTCGGCCAAGTTCGGTGTTCCTTAGTGGCTTGCGTCGGCGCTCTTGGCCCCCGCTCCCGCTCCCTCGTTTCCTTCGGAAACGCTAGATCGGAGAGGATTGGGGCGAGGGGCCGAGCGACGCAAAGCGTTGAAGAGAGCCCCTCATCCGGCGCTTCGCGCCACCTTCTCCCGCAAGCGGGAGAAGGGAATTCTCGTCTCGAAACCGCCCGCGCAGGCGACTAGGCCGCGCGCGGAACGAGGCGCGACAGCGCGACGCCCGACAACTCGTCGATGATCGGTAAATCCTCTGGCGCACGCTCGGCCAGCCACGTTAGCGCCGGGCGCCAGTCGACGCCGGGCTTGGCGCCCGGCGGCGGCGCCTCGCCGATGGCGCGATAGACGCCCTCGAACAGACAGGTATAGGCCACGGTTTTCCGCTCAGCGAGCGCCGGCGGCCCCAGACGCGCCTTCAGCACTTGCCGGAACAGCCGGTCGCCGACGCTGGAGAATTCGCGCGGCAGCGAGCACCAATAGTGGAGTTGGCCGTAGGAGGCGGGAAGAAACAAATAGCAGTTGGTGTCGACGTGGTCGCCGGCGGGATAATCCTCGCTGCGCGGAAGCGGCATCACCGAGCCGTCGAGGCGCACGAAATCGCGCTGCGCGATCACATAGGGCGCACGCGGCAGGGCCGCCGCGGCGGCGAGGCAGACTTCCAGATGGTCGTCGCGATACCAGTTGTCGGCGTCGAGAAAGGCGATGGCGTCGTATTTCTCGGCGACCGCGATCTGGGCGGCGATCCCGCGCGCGACGTTGCCGTAATCGCCGTGAGCGCGGTCGAGCCGGATATGGCGCACGCCCGCCGAATCGATCCAATCTTGCGGAAAGCCGTCGGCGACGAGGATATGGTCGGCGGCGACGGTCTGCGCGCTGACGCTGGCCAGACACCGCTCGAGGATCGCGCGATCCTCACGATAATAGGGCGTGATGACGCCATAGCGCGGTTGCGGCCCCGATCCGAGCATATGTTCCCCTCCGCGCGACAGCCGCGCGAAGGAGGTAGGGCGCCCGGCTTGCGCGGGGCTCGCGGATCAGCCGAGTTGGGCCAGGATGTGGGCAGCGCCCGAGAGGTCGGCCTTGCCCGGCGACTCCTCGACATTGAGCAGCTTCACCACGCCGTCCTCGATCAGCGCCGAATAGCGCTTGGAACGGATTCCGAGCCCGCCGGCCGTGGCGTCGAGTTCGAGGCCGATCGCCTTGGCGAAGTCGGCGCTGCCGTCGGCGAGGAACGCGACCTTGCCCGCCGCGCCCGTCGCCTCCTGCCAGGCCGTCAATACATAGTGATCGTTGACGCAGGTCATCGCGATCTCGTCGACGCCCTTAGCCTTGATCGCTGCCGCCTCGGCGACGAAGCCGGGCAGATGGTTCTTGTGGCAGGTCGGGGTGAAGGCCCCGGGCAGGCCGAACAGCACGATCTTGCGGCCGCCGAAGAACTCGGACGTCGTCACCGGCTTCGGGCCGTCCGCGGTCACCAGACGAAACGTCGATTCCGGCAGCTTGTCGCCGATTTTGATGGTCATTGAGAGGGCTCCTTCTTTGAGGAAGGCGCAGTCTAATCCTGCCGCGGGCGCGCGCAAGGGCGCGCTCTCAGTGCGAGATGCGCTCCAGCGAGCGGTTGCTGGTGCGCGGGCCGAAAATCCCGATCGTCGCGATCACCACCGCCATCGCCGCGGCGATGAATACGAACACGCCGTAGACGCCGAACGCCTGCAGCAGCCAGGCGATGATGAACGAGGAGAAGATCACCGACAGCCGGCTCCAGGAATAGACGAAACCCGAGGCGCGGGCGCGAATGCCGGTCGGGAACAGCTCCTGCTGATAGGCGTGATAGCTGTAGGACATGATGTTGTTGGCGAGCGTCAGGCCGACGCCCATGACGATGATGACCGCCGCCTCTCGGGTCGCGCCGAAGATCAGGCCGAACACCAGGATCGCGCTGGCCGCCGAAATGATCACATATTTGCGCTCGACCTTGTCGCCGAGCGCGAAGCCGATGAGCGGCCCGATCGGCGCAGCGAGAGCGATGATCGTCGTATAGGCGAGGCTTTTCGTGATCTCGACGCCCTGGCTCACCAGCAGCGTCGGAACCCAATTGGCGAAGCCGTAGAATCCGACCGTCTGGAAGATGTTGAACACGCTCATCATGATCACGCGTCGGCGCGTCGTCGGCGTCCACAGATCCATGAAATGCGCGGCCGGCGAGATCAGCTCCTCCGGCCCCGGGGCCGGCAGCGGCGCGCCATATTCGGCCTGCACCTTGGCCTCGATCTCGCTCAGCACCCGGTCGGCCTCGTCGAGCCGTCCCTGACGGGCGAGCCAGCGCGGGCTCTCGGGCAGGCCGAAGCGCAGGACGGCGACCAGCCCGGCCGCGACGACGCCGATCAGCACCACCCAGCGCCAGCCGGCGAGACCGAACGGCGAAATCGGCACCAGACTGTAGGCGAGGAACGAAGCGATCGGCACGCAGGTGAACCCGACCGCCTGCGAACAGGCGAACGCCTTGCCGCGCAGATGTTTGGGCGCCATTTCGCTCAAATAGGCGCCGATCGTCACCATCTCGACGCCGAGGCCGATGCCGGAAATGAACCGCCAGAGGTTGAGGCCGAACGCGTCGTCCTGGAAGGCGACGAACACGTTGGCGACCGTATACCAGACCAGCGAGACGACGAAGATTTTGCGCCGCCCGAACCGGTCGGACAGGAAGCCGCAAACGAAGGTGCCGATGAACAGGCCGGAGAACAGCGCGGCGATGAAACTGGCGACGCCGTTGAAGCCGAGGAAATTGGAATTCGCCGGCGCGAGAATGCCGGATTTCACCAGCGTCGGCGCGATATAGGCGGTGAACAACAGGTCGTACAATTCGAAGAACATGCCGGCGCTGAGCAGCAGAATCGCCACCCAAACCGTCTTCGTCGCCGGAAGCCGATCGATGCGCGCCGAAATCTGCCCGGCGCTGAGCGCCCGCGTTTGAGCCGCCATATTCCCCCCGCCCCTAGCCTGATATGCCGGGGGATTACTCGCGCTTCGGGGCTGACATGTCAAACGGGGCGACGGCGGGCGGAGCACGCACGGTTTGACGACTCTCGCTTATAGATATACATTTACTCATACGTATATCCAAGGAGCCGCTCATGCAGGTCGCCAAATGGGGCAACAGCCTCGCCATCCGCATTCCCGCCGCCGTCGTCGAAGCGCTGGCGTTGCAGCCGGGCGACGAGGTGGAAGTCCGCGTCGTGGGCGAGCGCGACTTCGTGCTGGCGCGCAAGCCGGGACGGGAGGACCTGCTCAAGCGCCTGCGCGCCTTCCGTGGCCGCCTGCCCGCCGATTTCGTCTTCGACCGGGACGAGGCCAATGAGCGGTGATTTCTTTGATTCGAACGTCCTGCTCTATCTGCTCTCCGGCGACGCCGAAAAAGCTGATAGGGCGGAGGCGCTGCTCAGAGACGGCGGCGAGATCAGCGTCCAGGTGCTCGACGAAGTCGCCAACGTCGCCCGCGGCAAGCTGAAGATGGGCTGGCGCGAGACGCGCGAGTTCCTGACCCTGCTGCGCGGCCTGCTGACCGTGACGCCGCCGACGGTCGAAACCCACGACCTCGGCATCGACATCGCCAAACGCTACGGGCTGTCGATCTACGACGCGATGATAGCGGCGGCGACGACGCTGAGCGGTTGCGAGCGGCTGTGGTCGCAGGACATGCAGGACGGGATGCGGATTGGGAAGGGGCTGAGGGTGGAGAACCCGTTTGGGTGAGCGCAGCTACAGCGCCGACGCGTCGGCCCTCATCCCCGACCCTTCTCCCGAACGGGAGAAGGGGGCGTGGCGCCTTCACTCCCTCACGTGCCGCAACGCCGCAGCGGCCGCAAACGGCGCGGTGGCGATGGCGAACAGGGTCAGGGCGCTCAGCATCAGGAACGGGGTGTGGAACGGGGTGAGGCCGCCGCTGGCGGCGGACGCGGCGGCGACGCCGAAGATCAGCACGGGGATGGTGAGGGGCAGCGCCAGCACCGCCATCAGCAGGCCGCCGCGGCGCAGCGACACGGTGAGCGCCGCGCCGATCGCGCCGATCATCGTCAAGGCGGGCGTGCCGACGAGCAGGGTCGCAGCGACCAGGGCGAGCGACATGCCGTTCATCGCCAGCATCAGGCCGAACAGCGGGGAGACGACGATGAGCGGCAGGGCGCTGGTCAGCCAATGCGCGGCGCATTTGATGAGCACCACGAGTTCCAGCGGCAGGGCGGCGTTGACGAGGCCGTCGAGCGAGCCGTCGTCGGAATCGCTCTGAAACAGACGGTCGAGGCCGAGCAGGGTCGAGAGCAGCGCGGCGATCCACAGGATGGCGGGGCCGAGGCGGCCGAGCAGGTTGAGATCGGGGCCGAGCGCGAAGGGCATGATCGAGACGAGGATCAGGAAGAACATCGCGCCGATGGAAGCGCCGCCGCCGATGCGGCGGGCGATGCGCCATTCGCGCAGGAAGAGAGCGAGGGCGGGGGTCATAGCGTATCCTTCTCCCGTTTACGGGAGAAGGTGGCGCGAAGCGCCGGATGAGGGGCGACGTGACGACCACCCCCCTCACCCCGACCCTCTCCCGCGAGCGGGAGAGGGGGATTGTTCGTGCTCGTCCTCATGCCGCCGCCGCCTCGCTGACGCCGAGCCGCAACTCCCGCGCCCCCTCCAGCCCCAGCGGCGCGTGGGTCGCCGCGACAATCAAGCCGCCGCTCGCCAGGTGCTCGCCCATCAGGCGAGCGAACAGCGCCTGAGCGGCGACGTCGAGCGCGGTGGTGGGCTCGTCGAGCAGCCAGATCGGCCGACGCGCGACATTGAGCCGGGCCAGAGCGACGCGCCGCTTCTGCCCCGCCGACAATGCGCGCACCGGGAAATCGGCGACATGGGCCAGGCCCAATCGCTCCAGCGTGGGAAGCCACGCATCGCGCCGCGCGTCGGCGCCCAGCACGCCCGCCCAGAAGGCGAGGTTTTCGCCCGCCGTCAGGGCGCCCTTGAGACCGTCGGCGTGGCCGAGGTAATGCGCCTGCTCGCCGACCGACGCTTCCGCGTCGCCGCCGTCGAGGGCGAAAGTCCCGTCGTTGAGGCTCAGCAGCCCCGCGAGCGTCCGCAACAGGCTCGACTTGCCCGCGCCGTTGGGGCCGACGACGACCAACGCCTGGCCCGAGTCGACCGAGAACGAGAGGTCGTGGAACAACAGCCGCCCGCCTCGCTCCAGGCTTATTTGCATAGCGCTCAGGCGCATGAATTCCTACCTTCAGGGCCCCGAGGGGCTCGGGCTCCGCGCCCCGGAGCTTCCTGTAGCGGCTCGATGCGGATTTTTCTATAAGGGATCAACAAGCCCCGCCGCGCCAAGGAGAACAACGGATGGCCAGCCTCGACAGTTTCCATTGCCGCAAGAAGCTCAACGTCGGCGCCAGGACCTATGAGTATTTCTCGCTCAAGGCCGCAGAAAAAAACGGGCTCGAGGGCGCCTCGAAGCTGCCGTTCTCGCTCAAGATCGTGCTGGAAAACCTGCTGCGCAACGAGGACGGCCGCACCGTCAAGAAGGCCGACATCGAGGCCGTCGTCGCTTGGCTCGACAACAAGGGCAAGGCGGGGCACGAGATCGCCTTCCGCCCGGCGCGCGTGCTGATGCAGGATTTCACCGGCGTCCCGGCCGTCGTCGACCTCGCCGCGATGCGCGACGCGATGCTCGCGCTCGGCGGCGACCCGAACAAGATCAACCCGCTGATCCCCGTCGATCTCGTCATCGACCATTCCATCGTCGTCGAATACGCGGGAACGGCGAAGTCGTTACCGCAAAACGTCAAGCGCGAATACGAGCAGAACCAGGAGCGCTATCGCTTCCTCAAATGGGGCCAGCAGGCGTTTTCCAACTTCTCCGTCGTGCCGCCGGGCGCGGGCATCTGCCATCAGGTCAACCTCGAATATCTCGCGCAGACAGTTTGGACGACCAGGGAGAAGGTCGGCCGCGCAACGCTCGAGACCGCCTATCCGGACACGCTGGTCGGCACCGATTCGCACACCACCATGGTCAACGGTCTGGCCGTGCTCGGCTGGGGCGTCGGCGGCATCGAGGCGGAAGCCGCGATGCTCGGCCAGCCGCTCTCGATGCTGCTTCCCGAAGTGATCGGCTTCAGGCTGACGGGCGAATTGCAGGAAGGCGTCACCGCGACCGACCTGGTGCTGACCGTCACCCAGATGCTGCGCAAAAAGGGCGTGGTCGGCAAGTTCGTCGAGTTCTTCGGCTCCGGCCTCAGCAACATGGCGGTCAGCGACCGCGCCACGCTCGCCAATATGGCGCCGGAATATGGCGCGACTTGCGGGTTGTTTCCGATCGACGCCAAGGCGATCGACTATTTGCAGACTTCGGGGCGCAAGAAGGCGCGCGTCGACCTCGTCGAGAAATACGCCAAGACGCAGGGCATGTTCCGCACCCGGCTGACGCCCGATCCGGTGTTCACCGACGCGCTGGAACTGAACCTGAGCGAAGTCGTACCCTCGCTCGCCGGCCCCAAGCGTCCCCAGGACCGGGTGACGCTCGCCGATTCCAAGGCTGGCTTCACCGTGGCGATGGACAAGGAGTTCAAGCAGGGCGACGGGATCGCCCAGCGCTTCCCCGTCGAGGGCAAGGGCTTCGACCTCGGCCACGGCGACGTCGCCATCGCGGCGATCACCTCCTGCACCAACACCTCCAACCCGAACGTGATGATCGCGGCGGGTCTGCTGGCGCGCAACGCCGTGGAGCGGGGCTTGAAGTCCAAGCCGTGGGTGAAAACGTCGCTGGCGCCGGGCAGCCAGGTGGTCGCCGATTATCTCGAAGCCGCCGATCTGCAGCGGGCGCTCGACAAGCTGGGCTTCAATATCGTCGGCTACGGCTGCACCACCTGCATCGGCAATTCCGGCCCGCTGGCGCCGGAGATTTCGGCGACGATCTCGAAAAACAATCTGGTCGCCGCCGCCGTGCTCTCGGGCAATCGCAATTTCGAGGGTCGCGTCAATCCGGACGTGCGCGCTAATTATCTGGCCTCGCCCCCGCTGGTCGTGGCCTACGCCATCGCCGGCACGATGCAGCTCGACCTGACCAAGGACCCGCTGGGGACCGACAAGAAGGGCCAGCCGATCTATCTCGCCGACGTCTGGCCGAGCACGGAAGAGGTGGAGCGCTTCGTCGAAACCACCGTCAAGCCGAAGATGTTCAAGCAGCGCTACGCCCACGTGTTCGACGGCGACGTCAACTGGCGCAAGGTCAAGGCCCCGAGCGGCCCGGCCTACGCCTGGGACATCGGCTCGACTTACGTGCAGAACCCGCCCTATTTCGAGGGGCTGTCGATGACTCCGGCGCCGGTGACCGACATCGTCGGCGCCAATATTCTCGGGCTGTTCCTCGATTCGATCACCACCGACCACATCTCGCCCGCCGGCTCGATCAAGCTCAACAGCCCGGCCGGTCAGTACCTTGTCGAGCATCAGGTCTCGCAGGCCAATTTCAATCAATACGGCACGCGCCGCGGCAATCATGAGATCATGATGCGCGGCACCTTCGCCAACATCCGCATCAAGAACCAAATGGTGAAGGACGAGGCGGGCAACGTCATCGAGGGCGGCTACACCGTCCACTACCCCTCGGGCGATCGTCTGTCGATCTTCGACGCGGCGATGCGATATGCCGCGGAGAACAAGCCGCTGGTCGTGTTCGCCGGCCGCGAATACGGCACGGGTTCGTCGCGCGACTGGGCGGCCAAGGGCACCAAGCTGCTCGGCGTTCGCGCCGTCGTCGCCCAGAGTTTCGAGCGCATCCACCGCTCGAATCTGGTCGGCATGGGCGTGCTGCCGCTGGTGTTCGAGGAAGGGACATCCTGGCAGACGCTCGGTCTCAAGGGCGACGAGACGGTGACCATCGAAGGGCTGAGCGGCGACTTGAAGCCGCGGCAGATTCTGACGGCCGAAATCGCGTTCGACTTCGGGAGAGTGCAGAAGGTGCCGCTGATCTGCCGCATCGATACGCTCGACGAACTGGAATATTTCCGCGCCGGCGGGATCCTGCCGTATGTGCTGAGGCAGTTGGCGTCGTAGTAACCTTTTTCGTAACTCCCAAGGCGGGGGGTCTTGGCGCCAACCGGGACCGTCCAACGCCGTCATGGCCGGGCTTGTCCCCATAGGCGCTAAGTTAAGCGGTCTTGTGAGGTTCCGATGCGCCCTTTCCGTTATGGCCGGGCTCGTCCCGGCCATCCACGTCGAGCGGCGATGGCCAGTTTTGAGGGTTGGGCGTCACTCTACGGCGTGGATGCCCGGCACAAGGCCGGGCATGACGGAGAGCGCCGCGCTTAAGTTAGCGCCTATGGGGCTTGTCCCGGCCATCCACGCCGCTGGGCAGAAATTGCAATTACCTAAATAAAAACAACGACTTGTGCAGACCCTAAACTCCGCCGTCGTCTTGGAAATTGTAGAGCGGAATAATTAGGGGACGCGATACGCGTTCCCTTATCTGGTCCCTTTCTGCGTACGCCGTCGCGATCATCTGTCCGCGCTCGTCAAGCGG
>Ga0302157_10003302_pt1 | contig 18315 bp, 17 predicted proteins | sample I_Bog_N3_3_FD_193502 | JGI IMG/M metagenome (GOLD analysis project Ga0302157, IMG submission 193502) | Peat permafrost microbial communities from Stordalen Mire near Abisko, Sweden - I_Bog_N3_3 | ecosystem: Environmental > Terrestrial > Soil > Wetlands > Peat | place: Sweden: Abisko, Stordalen...
TGATGGAGCAGCCGGTGCCGGCGATCTTGATGTCGGACACGATCCCGTCCGAGACCTCCAGCGTGACCACGATCTCGTCGCCGCACAGCGGGTTGAACCCCTCCACCCGGAGGGCGGGCGGGGCCAGCTCGCCCCGGTTCCGCGGGGAGCGGTAGTGGTCGAGGATGATCTCGCGGTAGAGGTCCTCCAGGCCGGGCATCAGGCGCACCCCTCCGCCCGGCGGTCGATGGGGCCCGTGTCCATCCGTCCAGCGTACCGGCGGCCGGTCATCCGAAGAACGCTCCCGCCTCGGCCAGAGCCGAGGCCAGGGTGTCGACGTCGGACTCGTCGTTGTAGAGGCCGAACGACGCCCGGGCCGTGGCGTTGACCCCGAGCCGGCGCATCAGGGGCTTGGCGCAGTGGTGCCCGGCGCGGACGCACACGCCGTACTGGTCGAGGATCTGGGAGATGTCGTGGGGGTGAACGTCCCGGTACGAGAACGAGAGCACGCCGCCCCGCGCCGCGGGGTCGGGAGGCCCGAAGATGTGCAGGTCGTCCCCGAACCGCCGGCCCAGCGTGTCCATGGCGTAGCGGGTGAGGGCGAGCTCGTGGGCCCGGACGGCCTCCATGCCCACGGCCCGGAGGTAGTCGACGGCGGCGCCGAGCCCGACGGCTTCGGTGATCGGCGGGGTGCCGGCCTCGAAGCGCCACGGGATGTCGTTCGGGGTGAACCCGTCCTTGCGCACGTCGAGGATCATCTCGCCGCCGCCGAGGAACGGCGGCAGCTCACTGAGGAGCTCCTCTCGGCCCCACAGGACACCGATGCCCGTCGGCCCGAGCATCTTGTGGGCGCTGAAGGCCAGGAAGTCGACCCCCAGGGCGGCCACGTCCGTCGGCAGGTGCGGGACCGACTGGGCGCCGTCGGCCACCACCACGGCGCCGGCGGCGTGGGCCGCCTCGACCAGCCGTCCCATGGGATTGAGGGTGCCCAGCACGTTGGACATGCAGGTGACGCCCAGCAGCTTGGCCCCGTCCAGCACCTGGTCGAGGTCGTCCAGGACCAGCTGGCCCTCGTCGTCGACGGGCAGCCAGCGGATGACGATGCCCCGCTCCTCGGCCAGCATGTGCCACGGCACGATGTTGGCGTGGTGCTCCATCTCGGTGAGGACCACGACGTCGCCGGCGTGCAGGTGTTTCCGGCCCCAGGTGTGGGCGACCAGGTTGAGCCCCTCGGTGGCGTTTTTGGTGAAGACGATCTCCCGACCGGGCTCGGGGGCGCCGATGAACCGGCCCACGTTGGTCCGGGCCGCCTCGAACAGCCGGGTGGCCTCCTCGGCGATGGCATAGACGCCACGGTGCACGTTGGCGTGGGTGGTCTCGTCGTAGGTGCGCATGGCGTCGAGGACCGCGGTGGGCCGCTGGGCCGACGCCGCCGAGTCGAGGTAGGTGATCGGCCGGCCGTGCACCTCCCGGGCCAGGAGCGGGAAGTCCTTGCGCAGGGTGCCCACGTCGATGGGCGCGGTCCCGGCGGCGGGGGGCGAGGTGTCGGTCACGTGCGCCATGCGTCATACCCCTCGGTCTCGAGCGTGCGGGCCAACTCGGGGCCGCCCTCGGCCACGATCACCCCGTCGACCAGCAGGTGGACCCGATCGGCGGCCAGCTCGTCCAGCATGCGCTGGTAGTGGGTGATGACCAGCACACCGAGCTCGGGCCGGACCTCCCGGACGGTGTGCACGCCCCGCGCCACCGTCCGCAGCGCATCGACGTCGAGCCCAGAGTCGGTCTCGTCGAGCACCGCCAGCTCGGGCTCGAGGATGGCCATCTGCAGGATCTCGTTGCGCTTCTTCTCCCCGCCGGAGAAGCCGTCGTTGAGGTGCCGCTCGCCGAAGGCCGGGTCCATGCCCAGCTTCTCCATCCACTCCATCATCATGAGGCGGACCTCGAGGACCGACATGTCCATCCCCTTGCGGGCGGAGAGGGCCTGACGCAAGAACTGGATGACCGGGACGCCGGCGATCGCCTCGGGCTCCTGGAAGGCGAGGAAGATGCCGGCCTTGCCGCGGACGTCGGTGGGCCACCCGGTGATGTCCTCGCCCTGGAAGCGGATGGCCCCCGAGTCGACCACGTAGGCGGGGTTGCCGAGGAGCACGTTGGCCAGGGTGGACTTGCCGGACCCGTTCGGGCCCATCAGGGCGTGGACCTGGCCGCCCTCGACCGTCAGGTCGACGCCCCGGAGGATGGGCTCGCCCTCCACCGAGACGTGGAGGTCCACGATCTCGAGCAGGGGGCCGGACCGCTCAGGACGGTCGGGGGCGGGGCTGGTCACGGACCGATCTTAGCCTCAATCCGTATTTTCCCCTACGGGAATAGGGACAATGAGTCCCGAGCGGTCGGAGCGACCGGGATTGCGCAGCCGGCCTGCACTGACGGTACGGTACCGACATGGCCGATCCGTGGAATTTCGCCGGCCCGGTCCCGCGTCTGGACGCCACCGCAGGCGTGGTCACCCTGGTCGACGAGTCCACCTTCGCCATCAGCGACGGTGCCGGCGACATCGACGAGGGCGCCGCCCAGGGCCTGTTCTTCCGGGACACCCGGATCCTGTCGAAGTTCGAGGTCCTGGTGAACGGCGTGCGGACCGAGCCGCTGGCCGCCGTCACCGACAATCCCTTCTCCTCCACCTTCGTCTCCCGCTGCCAGCCACCCCCCGGACGGGCCGACTCCACGCTGATGGTGTTCCGCTCCCGGTACGTGGGCCAGGGCATGCGCGAGGACCTGACCATCCGGAATTTCGCCGACGAGCCGGCCGCCTGCACGGTCGAGTTCGTGGTGGGGTGCGACTTCGCCGACCTGTTCGCGGTCAAGGAGGGCCGGGTCGGATCGGAGGCCGCCGGGCCCCCGGTGACGTCGTCGGTCCATCCGCCCGACGGCAGCGCCGACCCGGACCGGCCCACGGTCCTGACCTACTCGCACCATCGGAGCGGCGTGCACCGGGGGATCGAGATCCGGTTCGCCGAACCCACCAAGGTGGGCGGCGACGTGACCACCTTCGAGGTCGAGGTCCCGGCCAAGGGGGAGTGGACCACCTGCATCGAGTTCGCCCCGATCATCGACACCGTGTCGTTCGACCCGCGCTACCGCTGCGGCCAGCCGGTCGACCTGGCCGCCCCGAGCGAGCGCCTGGCCCGGTGGCGGCGCCAGGTCCCCCAGATCGAGACCGACCATGCCGGCCTGAAGGCCGTCATCAATCGGAGCAACGAGGACCTCGGGGCCCTGCGCATCTTCGATCCCGACTACCCCGAGCGGGTGGTGGTGGCGGCCGGCGCCCCCTGGTTCATGACCGTGTTCGGACGGGACTCCCTGCTCACGGCCTGGATGGCCCTCCTGGTCGATCCGGACCTGGCCCGGGGCGTGCTCCAGACGCTGGCCCGCTTCCAGGGCACCGAGGTCAACCCTCTGCGCGAGGAGGAGCCCGGTCGGATCCTCCACGAGATGCGCTTCGGCGGTGCCCCGTCCCTGTCGTTGGGCGGGGGCAGCATCTACTACGGCTCGGCCGATGCCACCCCGCTGTTCGTGATGCTCCTGGGCGAGATGCGCCGGTGGGGGGTGGCCCGCGAGCTGGTGGACGAGCTCCTCCCCAACGCGGCCCGGGCCATCGAGTGGATCGAGCAGTTCGGCGACTCCGACGGCGACGGGTACGTGGAGTACCAGCGGGCGTCGGACCGGGGCCTGGCCAACCAGGGGTGGAAGGACAGCTGGGACGGGATCCGCTACGCCGACGGCACGGTGGCCCAGGCGCCGATCGCCCTCTGTGAGGTGCAGGCCTACACCTACGGTGCCTACCTGGCCACCGCCCATTTCGCCTTCGAGGTGGGCGACTCGGCCACCTACGACCGCTTCCGGGCCAAGGCCACCCAGCTCAAGGCGGCCTTCAACCGTGACTTCTGGCTCGAGGAGAAGGGCTGGTTCGCGGTCGGCCTCGACGCCGACAAGCGTCCCATCGACTCGCTCACCTCGAACATTGGGCACTGCCTGTGGACCGGGATCGTGGATGAGGACAAGGCGCGACGGGTGGCCGAGTCCCTGATGTCACCGGCCATGTTCTCGGGCTGGGGGTTGCGCACGCTGTCCAAGGCCAGCGGCGGCTACAACCCGATCAGCTACCACTGCGGGTCGGTGTGGCCCCACGACACGGCCATCGTCGCCGCCGGACTGGCCCGGTACGGATTCGACGCCGCCGCTCAACAGCTGATCTTCGGGCTGATGGACGCGGCCCAGGCCCAGGGCGGGCGGCTGCCCGAGCTCTTCAGCGGCCTGGACCGTGACGAGCTGTCGGTCCCGGTGGGGTACCCGACGTCCTGCTCCCCCCAGGCCTGGTCGGCAGCGTCGCCGCTGCTCTGCCTCCGGACGTTGCTCCGGCTGGACCCCTGGGTCCCCTACGGCAAGACCTGGCTGTGCCCGAACCTCCCCGACTGGATCGGCTACCTCAAGGTGGAGGGGATCCCCCTGGCCGGCTCGAGGGTGACCATCGAGGTGGGCTCCCAGGTGCCCGGCGGCGTCGCCGTCAGCGGTCTGCCGTCGTCCATCGAGCTGGTCCGCGAGCCCCGGCGCCCCTCCACCGCAGTCTGAGCCCACCGCGGTCCGAAGCCCAGCTCGGTCCGAAGCCCAGCTCGGTCCGAAGCCCAGCGCGGTCCGAAGCCCAGCGCGGTCCGAGCCGGCGGCCGGCCCCGGAGCAGGCCCGCCCGCCTACCAGCCCCGGTCGATCCACTCCTGCAGGTGCGGAGACTCGGTCCCGATGGTGGTGGCCGCCCCGTGGCCCGGAAGCACGATGGTGTCCGGTGCGAAGGATGCGAACAGGCGGTGCTCGATGGACGTGATGATGGTGGCGAAGTCGGAGTGCTCGAACGAGGTGTTGCCCGGCCCGCCCGGAAACAGCGTGTCGCCGGTGAACAGCAGCGGTGTCCCCTCGACGGCGAAGCACATCGAGCCCCAGGTGTGGCCGGGCGTGGCGGTGGTGGCGATGCGGAGCCGGCCCACCTCGAGGACAGACCGGTCCTCCAGGATCTGGTCGTAGGAGGGGAGCATGCCGGCGTCGGCATGGGTCACGCCGACGTCGATGCCGGCGTCGCGCACCGCCTCGACGGCCTGGATGTGGTCCCAGTGCCCGTGGGTCTCCACCACCTGGCGGACGTCGAGGGCCCGGCACAGCTCGAGGAGCTTGTCGTGCTCGTTGGCCGCGTCGATGAGGAGGGACTGGCCCGTGGCCCGGCACCGGACCACGTAGACGTTGTTGTCCACCGGCCCCACCACCACCCGGTGGACCTCGACATCGGCGTCCTCGTAGTCGATCAGGGTGGCCACCATGGCACTCGCACCTCCTCGGCGGTCGAGCGTACCTGCGCCGACACCGTTGTTGGTCACCACGGGCCGGGTTCTGGTAGACAAACGGGGCAGTCTGTCCCTGCTCGGGGACGTGCGAACGATGGAGAACACAGGATGAACTTCGCCTTCAGCGAGGAGCAGGACGAGCTCCGCAAAGCGGTCAAGCGCTTCCTCGAGGACAAGTCGCCCGAGACCGAGGTCCGACGGTTGATGGAGACCACCGAGGGCTACGACCCGGCCGTGTGGTCGCAGATGGCCGAGCAGCTGGGCCTGCAGTCACTGACCATCCCCGAGCAGTTCGGCGGGTCGGGCTTCACCTACGTGGAGCTCATCGTGGTCCTCGAGGAGATGGGGGCCGCCCTGCTGTGCGCCCCGTTCTTCTCCACCGTGGCCCTGGCGGCCAACGCCATCCTGACCTCCGGCGACCAGAACGCCCAGGAGTACCTGCTGCCGGGCATCGCCGCCGGCGAGACCATCGGCACCCTGGCCTTCACCGAGGACTCGGGACGCTGGGACGCCGCCGGGGTGACCCTGGCCGCCACGCCGACCCAGGACGGCTGGGCCCTCAACGGCCACAAGTCCTTCGTCATCGACGGTCATGTCGCCGACCTGATCCTGGTGGTGGGCCGGACGCCGGCCGGCCTGTCCCTCTTCGGCGTCAAGGGCGACGCCGACGGGCTGACCCGCACGCCGCTGGCCACCATGGACCAGACCCGCAAGCAGGCCCGGCTGGAGTTCGCCGACACCCCGGCCTGGCTGATCGGCACCGACGGGGGGGCCGAGCCCGGCCTGTCCAAGACGCTCGACCTGGCCGCCGTGGCCCTGGCCGCCGAGCAGGTCGGGGGGGCCCAGTGGTGCCTCGACACCTCGGTGGAGTACGCCAAGACCCGCATCCAGTTCGGGCGCCCCATCGGCAGCTTCCAGGCCATCAAGCACAAGTGCGCCGACATGCTTCTGGAGGTGGAGTCGGCCAAGTCGGCCGCCTACTACGCCGGCTGGGCCGCCGCCGAGGACTCCGACGAGCTGCCCGTGGTGTCGAGCCTGGCCAAGTCCTACTGCTCGGAGGCCTTCTTCCACGCCGCCGCCGAGACCATCCAGATCCACGGTGGGATCGGCTTCACCTGGGAGCATCCGGCCCACCTGTACTTCAAGCGGGCCAAGTCCTCCGAGCTCATGCTGGGCGACCCCTCGTACCACCGCGAGCTGCTGGCGCAGCGCATCGGTATCTGAGACCGCGGAACGATGCGCCCCACGCGGGTGGCCTCCCCGGCCACCTCCATGCCCAGCGGTCGGCCCTCCGGCCACCGAAGTGACCTAGCGTCTCGCCGATGAACGAGTCGCGGCGAAACCTCCCCTGGCTGCTCCTGGTCCTGGTGGGTCTGGTCGGTGCGGGTGGCGCGGTCCTCGGTGTGGCGCTGTCGCCGAAGACGGCCACGCTGACCGGTGCCGTCCGCAACACCAACCTCGCCCCCAACTACACGGTGGTGGTGACCGAGCGGACCCCGCAGGGCAACCAGACCGACAACCTGGTCTGGGAGGCGCCCAACCGGCTGGGCGGCTACATCCAGAGCGGGAGCCGGCGCACCTACGTCTACGTCCTGCCCTCGGGCACCGGTTCGGCGGAGTACCAGAGCCTGACCGTGTCCGCCACCGCCCAACCCCGTCACCTGGTGTTCTACCGGCAGGCCAGTCAGAGCGCGGCCCTGCTCAACCCGGCCACCAACTACCTCCGGTACGCCCACGAGGCCACCCACGTGTCCCAGACGGGCAGCACGTACAGCTTCACGCTCACGCAGACCTCCACCGAGGGCAAGGAGACCGGCCAGTTCGCCTACACGGTGTCGGGCCAGTACATCTCGGCGTTCACCCTGACCGTCGGCACGTCGTCGGTCCACATGACCATCTCCGACGTGGGCTCGTCCCCGCCCGTGCGCCTGCCGGCCGGCTCGAAGGTGGTGGCCTCCTCGGCGTCGGGGGGGTAGGGGCCTCGGCGGTGCGCCCGCCGGCCGGTGGCCGGCCGGGTCTGTGTCCGGCTCAGCCGGCCGTCGTTGCCTTGGCCTTGGCCTTGGCCTTCATCTTCTGCTTGTACTGACGGACCTTGGCCAGGGCCTCCGGTGAGTCGATGTCCGCCACGGACATGAACGAGCCCGTGTCGCCGAAGGGCGATGCCGCCTTCTCCCATCCCGGAGGGCGCACGCCGAGCTGCTTGCCCAGCAGGCCCACGAAGATCCGGGCCTTCTGCTCGCCGAACCCGGGGAGGGCCTTCACGTTGGCCAGCAGCTGCTTGCCGTCGGTCGCCGACGTCCAGATGGCGGCGGCGTCGCCCCCGTAGGAGTCGACGATGATCGAGCAGAGCTCCTGGACACGGCCGGCCATCGACTTGGGGAACCGGTGCAGCGCGGGCCGCTCGCCGAACAGGGCGGCCAGCGCCTCGGGGTCCATGGCGGCCAGGGTGGCGGCGTCGAGGGGTCGGCCCAGACGCTCCTGCAGGTCGTAGGGCGACCGGAAGGCCCGCTCCAGGGGAATCTGCTGGTCGAGCACCATCCCGATCAGCAGGGCCAGCGGATCGGTCGTCAGGAGGGAGTCGGCGTCGGGATCGCCCGAGAGGAACAGCACGGCCTCAGACTAGGCGGACCCCCCTGCGGCTGCACCTCCGCCGTCCGCGCCCGGACCGGGCCCCGGGGCGGGGTCGTCACGGCCGATCCGGCGTCTAACATCGCTCGCGGCCGGAAGGGAGTCGTCGTGAAGAGCCTGTCGTACCCGCAGCGGGTGAGGATCGTGTTCACCGCCATCGGTATCTTCGGCGCCGCCATCGCCATCTCCGGACTGATCATCGCCCTGCCCAAGCCGGCCGCCGGCGGCACCTGCGGCCCGGGCACGGCATCCGAGGCCCCCATCGTGGCGGCCCTGGACCCGGTGTCGATCGGTGCCGGCCGCGAGCCCGCCTCGTCGGACACCAAGAGCTACGAGCAGTGGCTGGCCTTCGTGGGCGAGTGCCAGGCGTCGGCGGACGGGACCGTGCTGGCCGCCGTGCTCATCTTGATGGTGTCGGCGGGCATCGCCGTCGGCGGTCCCCTGCTCCTCCTCCGGAAGACGAAGGGCCCACGGGAGCCGTCGCCGGCCTGACGGCACCGCCCGGAGGGCCGGACAGCACCGCCCGGAGGGCCGGACGGCCCCGCCCGGAGGGCCGGACAGCACTGCCCGGAGGACTGGGCAAGACTGCAGGCATGGCCTTCGGTCAACCAGCAGGACCGCCGGCCACCCACCGCCAGCTGGAGGAGCTGACCGCCCTGCTCGTGGCGGCCGGCCACACCGGCTACCGGGACGCCCGGGGTCCCATGGGGTTCACCCAGCGCCAGTCGGGCGGCCGGTTCACCCGGGACGAGGCCGACGCCTACATCGAGCGGCTGCGGGGCGACCGGGCGGGGGAGGCCGATGCGCTGACCGATCCAGCCCATCCAGCTCCCGATCCGGTGGAGCGGCCGGCCGGGGCGGCCCGACCGCCGCGGGTGGCCCGGACCATCCGGGACGTGCCGACCGACCAGTTGGCCGCCGAGCTCCGGCGGCGGGGCTGGCGGGTCGAGGAACCGGACCCCCCGGGAGGGGCCGGGCCGGGTCCCGGCGGGGCCGGCAGGGTCAGGGCCCGGCGAACCGACGGATGACTGCCTCGCGCCACGTGTCGGGCAGGCCGCGGACCATGGCGCTCTGGATCCGGGCCGGCACACCGATGACGTACCGGGCCTTCGGCCGGGCCGAGAAGAGCGCGTGGTCGACCACCTCGGCCACCTTGCCGGCGTCCACGCCCCCCCGGTCCTGCATGTCGATGCCCTTGCGGACCGCGGCGATGTGGGCCGCGTAGCGGGCCACGGCCTCGGACGGCAGGTCCCGCTCCAGCTGGGCCGCCGTCTCCCGTCCCTTCTCCCAGATCTCCGTCTTGACCGCGCCGGGCTCGATGACCGACACATGGATGCCCCAGGGGTGGAGCTCGGCCCGGAGCGACTCGCCGATGGCCTCGATGGCGAACTTCGAGGCGTTGTACGGGCCCATCATCATGGTCGCCTGCCGGCCCCCGATGGAGCCGATGAACACGATCCGGCCACCGGCCTCCCGGACCAGGGGGAGCATGGCCCGCGTCACGGCGACCTGGCCGAACACGTTGACCTCGAACTGGTCCCGCCACACGTCCACCGGGATGTACTCGAGCGGCCCACCGCGCGCCACCCCGGCGTTGTTGACCACCCCGTGCAGTCCCCCGGGTTCCTTGGCGATCCGCTCGGCCACCGCGTCGATCTGGTCCTGCCGGGTGACGTCGAGCAGGACCGGGTGGAGCAGAGCGGTCCCCGCCTCCGACAGCCGGGCGGCGTCCCGTTCCGTGCGAACGCCGGCGAAGACCTGATGGCCGCTCGAGGCCAGTTGCAGGGCGCAGGCCCGGCCGATACCGGTGGAGGCACCGGTGACCAGTATCGATTGCATACGGCCAGCCTGCCCACCCGGGGTGCCGCGCGCAACCGGTGCCCATGCCGCCACCACCGCCGTCGTCCTACAGTGCCCCCATGCCCGACCTCCGACGCACCGCTCCACTGGGCCTGGCCGGCGTGTTCGCCGTCGCCGGGGCCATGCACTTCGCCCGCCCCGCGTTCTTCGACGCCATCATGCCCAGAGTCCTGCCCACCCGGTCCCACCGGCCCCTCATCTACGCCAGCGGTGTGGTCGAACTGGCGTGTGCCGCCGGCCTGGCGCGCCGCACCCGGTGGGCCGCGCCTCTCAGCGTGGCCGTCCTGGCCGCGGTGTTCCCGGCCAATGTCCAGATGGCGCTGGACGCCGGGACGGGCCGGAATCCCGGCGCCACCGACCGCGCCACGGTGGCCTGGGGACGGCTGCCCCTCCAGGCCCTGATGGTCTGGGCCGCCCTGCAGGCCCGTCCGGCGCCGGGGGGACCGGGGGCCGACAGCGCCCGGGCGGGTGGCGAAGGGCCGTCCGACACGCCGACGCGGCGCGCCGGCGCTCAGTCCGACCAGGGGTCGGGGCTGTCCGGGTCGATCCGGTAGCGCTCGATGGCGTCGCGCACGACGTCCACCGGCAGCGAGCCCTCGGCGGCCAGTCCCCCGAGGACGGCCACCACCACGTGGGCGGCGTCCACCTCGAAGAACCTCCGGAGGACGTCCCTCGTGTCCGACCGCCCGAATCCGTCGGTGCCGAGCGAGGTGAACCGGCGGGGCATCCAGCGGGACACCTGGTCGGGGACCGACCGCATGAAGTCGGTGACGGCCACGATGGGCCCCTCGGACCCGGCCAGGCTGGCCGTCACCAGGGGCACGCGCTCGTCGGCACCGGGGTGGAGCCGGTTCCACCGCTCGACGGAGATGGCGTCCTCCCGGAGTGACTTGTACGAGGTCACCGACCACAGCTCGGCGGTGACGCCCCAGTCCTTGGCCAGCAGCCGCCGCGCCGCCACGGCGGCCCTCCAGGCCGACCCCGAGAACAGCACCGACGCCCGGGGCGTGGTGTCGGGCGGAGCCGCCCCGTCCTCGGGGCCGGGGCTCGGGGCCTCGGCGGACTCCGAGGGATCGGCGGCGTCGAACCGGTACATGCCGCGGATGGCGCCGAGGCGCACGCGCTCGGCATCCTCGGGGTCGGAGGGCAGGGCGGGCATCCGGTAGTTCTCGTTGTAGAGGGTGAGGTACCAGATCCGGTCCTCCGGTTCGGTCCCGGTCATCCGGAGGATGCCGTCCTGGACGATCGCCGCCACCTCGTAGGAGAAGGCGGGGTCGTAGGCCGCCACGCTGGGCACCGCCGACGCCAGCAGCAGCGAGTGGCCGTCCTGGTGCTGGAGCCCCTCGCCGTTGAGCGTGGTCCGGCCGGCGGTGCAGCCCAACAAGAACCCCCGTCCGCGGCTGTCGCCCAACGCCCACAGCAGGTCGCCCACCCGCTGGTAGCCGAACATGGAATAGAAGAGGTAGAAGGGGATGGTCTGCTCGCCGAAGGTGGCGTACGAGGTCGCCGCGGCGGTGAACGAGGCCATGGCGCCGGCCTCGCTGATGCCCTCCTCCAGCACCTGACCGCTCTCGCTCTCGGCGTAGTGGAGGGCCAGGCCGGCATCGACCGGGGTGTAGCGCTGGCCCTCGGGGGCGTAGATCTGGACCTCGCTGATCAACGACTCGAGCCCGAACGTGCGGGCCTCGTCCGAGACGATGGGGACGATCCGCCGCCCGATGGACGGATCGCGCACCAGCGACCGCAGCAGCCGGGCGAAGGCCATGGTGGTGGACACCTCCTGCTTCCCCGAACCGGCCATCAGCTCGGCAAAGGGGGCCTCCGACGGCGGCACCAGGGGAAGGGCCCGCACCACCCGGCGGGGCAGGGCACCCCCGAGGGCCCTCCGCCGCTCGGCCAGGTAGGCGCCGGCCTTCGAGTCGGGATCGGGTCGGTAGTAGGGGGGGAGGTCGGCGTCGAGGTCCTCCTCGGGGATCTCGTCGTGGAGGAACAGCCGGTTCCGGAGGGTGAGCAGCTGCGCCTTGGTCATCTTCTTGATCTGGTGGGTGGCGTTGCGGGCCTCGATCTCGGGTCCGAGCGTCCATCCCTTGATGGTCTTGGCCAGGATCACCGTGGGGGCGCCCACGTGCTCGGTGGCCGCCTGGTAGGCGGCGTAGAGCTTCCGGTAGTCGTGGCCCCCCCGGGGCAGGGACTGGAGCTCCTCGTCGGTGAGGTGGGCCACCAGCTCGCCCAGTCGGGGGTCGGGCCCGAAGAAGTGCTCACGGATGTAGGCACCCGACTCGGTGGCGTACTTCTGGAACTCGCCGTCCACCGTGGAGTTCATCTTGTTGAGCAGGACCCCGTCGACGTCCTTGGCCAGGAGGTCGTCCCAGGTGCGCCCCCAGATGACCTTGATGACGTTCCACCCGGCCCCCCGGAAGAGGGCCTCGAACTCCTGGATGACCTTGCCGTTCCCCCGGACCGGACCGTCCAGTCGCTGCAGGTTGCAGTTCACGACGAAGACCAGGTTGTCGAGGTGCTCCCGGCCGGCCATCCCCAGGGAGCCCAGCGTCTCGGGCTCGTCGAGCTCGCCGTCCCCGACGAAGCACCAGACCCGGCTCCCCGACGTGTCGGCCAGCCCGCGGGCCTGGAGGTAGCGGCTCACGTGGGCCTGGGCGATGGCGTTGAGCGGGCCGAGCCCCATCGACACGGTGGGGTACTCCCAGAACTCGGGCATCAGCCGCGGGTGCGGGTACGAGGACAGGCCGCCGTTGCCCACCTCGAACCGGAAGTTGTCGAGGTCGCCGGCGCTCAGGCGCCCCTCGACGAAGGCCCGGGCGTAGATGCCGGGCGAGGCATGGCCCTGGAAGTACACCTGGTCCCCGGGGGAGCCGTCGTCCTTGCCCCGGAAGAAGTGGTTGAACCCGACCTCGTAGAGGGACGCCGAACTGGCGTAGGTCGAGAGGTGCCCCCCGATCGACTCGGAGCGGTCGTTGGCCCGGACCACCATGACGGCGGCGTTCCACCGGATGAAGGCCCTGATACGCCGCTCGAGGTACTCGTCGCCGGGGAACTCCGGCTCCTCGTCGGTCGGGATGGTGTTGACGTAGGGGCTGGAGACGGTGGCGGGGAAGTCGACCTGCTTCTGGCCGGCCCGCTCGAGGATCCTCATCAGGAGGTAGCGCGCCCGGGTGCGGCCGTAGGTGTCGACGATGTCGTCGAAGGCGTCCAGCCACTCGGAGGTCTCCAGCGGATCGCGGTCGGGAAGTTGGTGACTGACACCGTCGAAGAGCATGGTCCCATGCTTGCACTCGCCGGCTCCGGTGGGAATTCAATCGGCGAACTCGGTCCCGATGCGGCGCCGGTGCACTCGGGAAGCGGCCCGAGCGGGCATGCTGGGGCCATGAGCTGCCCACCCCCGACGGATCCGGCACCGGTGACGGTCGTCTACACGGACGGGTCGTGCCGGGGGAACCCGGGCCCGGGGGGCTGGGCCTGGGCCGTCGACGGGGGTCCGTCCGGCAGCGGTGGGGAGCCCCACACCACCAACCAGCGGATGGAGGTCACCGCGGTGGTCCGGGCGCTGCAGGCCCTGGACGGCCCCCTCCACGTGGTCAGCGACTCGACCTACGTGGTCAACTGCTTCGCCCAGCGCTGGTGGGCCGGCTGGGAGCGCCGGGGCTGGCGGAACACCCAGGGCAAGCCCGTGGCCAACCAGGACCTGTGGAAGGAGCTGCTGCCCCTGGCCCTCGAGTCGGGCCGGCCCGTCACGTTCGAGTGGGTGAAGGGCCACTCCGGCCACCGGATGAACGACCTGGTCGACCTGTTGGCCACCCGGGCGGCCGACTCCCAGCAGGCCGACTCCCGGTAGGCCGGTCCGCATCCGTCCTCGGCCCCCATTTCCGGTCCGGGCCCGTGCCCCCTAACCTGACGGCATGGAGATCAACGGAAGTTCAGCCATCATCACCGGCGGCGCGTCGGGCCTCGGTGAGGCCACCGCCCGCAAGCTCGCCAGCGTCGGGGTCCGCGTGACCGTATTCGACCGCAACGAGGAGCGGGGCAAGGAGGTCGTGGCGTCGATCGGGGCCGCTGCCAACTTCGTCGGCGGTGACGTGACCGACCCGGCCGACGCGCAGCGAGCCGTGGACCAGGCGGCCGAGGGGGGCAGCCTGCGGATCGCCGTCAACTGCGCCGGCACCGGCTGGGTCGGCCGGGTCATCAACCGCGACGGCTCGCCCCACGACCTCCAGCCCTTCGAGTTCATCCAGAACCTCAACGTCATCGGCACCTTCAACGTGATGACCAAGGCGGCCTCGGCCATCGCCACCGTCGAGCCCCAGGACAACGGGGAGCGCGGCGTCATCGTCAACACCGCCTCGGTGGCGGCCTTCGACGGTCAGATCGGCCAGCTGGCCTACTCGGCCTCGAAGGGGGCCATCGTCGGCATGACGCTCCCGGCCGCCCGGGACCTCGCCGTGGTGGGCATCCGGGTGCTGGCCATCGCCCCGGGTCTGTTCGACACGCCGCTCCTGGCCATGCTCCCCGACGAGGCCCGCGACGTCTTGGCCCAGTCGGTGAACTTCCCCAAGCGGCTCGGCAATCCGGCCGAGTTCGGCGAGCTGGTCGCCCACATCGCCTCCAACAGCTACCTGAACGCCGAGGTGATCAGGCTGGACGGCGGCATCCGGATGCCGCCCAAGTAGGCACCGAGGCCGACCGGCGGGCCGGCCGCCGGTCGGATCGTCCGGTCGACCGGCGGGTAGGGTGGCGCCAGGACCATGACCGCCACACTCTCGACACCGCGGGCCGAACCGGGAGCCTCGGAGACGGCCGTCATCCGGACGGTCCAGCTGACCAAGGTCTACGCCGGCTCGGACTTCAGGGCGGTGGACGGCCTGGATCTCGAGGTCGAGCCCGGCGAGATCTTCGGGCTGCTCGGCCCGAACGGTGCCGGCAAGACCACGACGGCGGGGATGCTGACGACCCGGGTGATCCCGACATCGGGCCGGGCCTACGTGGGCGGCATCGACGTGGTGGCGCACCCGGCCCTGGCCAAGCAGATCATCGGGATCGTGAGCCAGCAGAACACCCTGGACCGGCAGCTGAACGTCTGGGAGAACCTGTACTTCCACGGGCGCCTGTTCGGGATACCGGCCAAGGAGTCCCGGCGCACGGCCACCGACCTGCTGGCCCAGTTCCAGCTGGAGAAGTGGGCCAAGGCGTCGGTCTACGCCCTGTCCGGCGGCATGGCACAGCGCCTGATGGTGGCCCGCGCCATCTTCCATCGCCCAGCCGTCCTCTTCCTCGATGAGCCCACCGCCGGACTGGACCCCCAGAGCCGCCTGGCCCTGTGGGACACCCTCCGACAGCTCAACGCCGACGGACAGACCATCTTGTTGACCACCCACTACATGGAAGAGGCCGACCAGCTGTGCGGCCGGGTGGCCATCATGGACCACGGGAAGATCCTGGCCCTCGACACCCCGGCCGCCCTCAAGCAGGAGGTCGACGCCGACACCATCGTCACGGTCACCACCACCGGTGACGCCGACCGACTGGCCCAGGTGCTGACCGAGCGCATCCCGGGGGTCACCCGGACCCGTCCGACCGACGGTGGGGTCGAGCTCCACGTCAAGGGGACCGACCGGCTGCTCCCGACCGTGGTGTCGGCCGCCGAGGCCGCCGGGTTCCCCGTCCTCGACCTGTCCGTGGCCGAGCCCACCCTCGAGACGGTCTTCATCAACCTGACCGGCAAGGAGCTGCGGGAGGGATGACCGCCCTCGCCCCCCCGGTGCCCTCCGAGTCGGTTCACACGGCACCGGTCCGCTCCTCGGTGGCGGCGGGCCGGATCGCCCTGGGTGCCCTGATCCTGCGGGACCTGGTGGTCCTGCGCAAGCACCTCTTCGAGTTCGTGGTCCGGACGCTGGTCCAGCCGTTCCTGTTGTGCTTCGTGTTCCTCTACGTGTTCCCGAAGATCGGCCAGGGGATCGGTGGGGCCAGCAATCCCGAGGCCCAGTCGGCCTTCGCCACCGTCCTGGTGCCCGGCGTGGTCGGCATCTCCATCCTCTTCCAGGGCGTCCAGTCGGTGGCCCTGACCATGTCGCAGGAGTTCGGCTTCACGCGGGAGATCGAGGACCGGGTCCAGGCCCCCTGCCCCATCTGGCTGGTGGCCATGGCCAAGGTCCTGTCCGGTGCGGCCCAGGGCCTCATCTCGGCGATCATCGTGCTCCCCATCGCCTCGGTCGTCCACGCCAAGGGCGTCGAGGCCCACCTCACGCTGCACTGGTGGATCATCGTGACCATCGTGCCCCTGGCCTGTGTGACCATGGCGTCGCTGGGCCTGCTCCTCGGGACCAGCTTCGAGCCCCGCAACATCGGGCTGATGTTCGGGTTCATCATCCTGCCGGTCACCTTCCTCGGGGGCACCTACTACCAGTGGACCCGGCTGGCCCCCGTCGAGGTCGGTGGCTGGCACTGGCTGCAGACCGTGGTCCTCGTCAACCCGCTCATCTACGTGAACGAGGGCATGCGGGCCGCATTCACCGACGCCCACCACATGCACCTGTATGTCATCTACCCCGTGATGGCCGGATTCCTGGCCCTCTTCCTCGGCCTGGGATTGCGCAACTTCCGGCGCCGGGTGCTGTCCTGAGCGGCGGTACCGCGGGGGGCCGGGACCACCCCGGCCGCACGGATCCCCTCCCGGGGACGGGAGGGCGAATCCACCTCCGAAGACGGGAGTGGGGGTGCGGGTGGACCGGTAGGCTGGGCACCGAGAGGCGTTCAGGCTGGCGACGGAGGTGATTCGGACGGTACCCGAGGTGGACGTACAGGCATCGGGGGGAGACGGAGCCGGTCCCGGGGGGACCGACTCGTTCGACGTGGTGATCATCGGGGGCGGCCCGGGTGGGTACGCCACCGCCCTCTACGGAGCAGCCGCCGGCCTGTCGGTGGCCCTCGTGGAGCTGGACAAGGTAGGGGGCACCTGCCTCCACCGGGGCTGCGTGCCGGCCAAGGAGTTCCTGGAGACGGCGGCGGTGTTCCGCACCGTCAGCGACGCCGGCCGGTTCGGCGTCAATCTCGAGGCGCCCACCGACGCCCGGCCCTCGCTGGACTTCAGTGTGAGCCAGGCCCGGAAGCAGGAGGTCGTGGACGTCCTGTTCAAGGGGCTGTCCGGGCTGCTGAAGGGGCGCGGGGTCACGGTGTTCAGCGGCAGCGGGACCCTGCTCCCCGACCACCGGGTGCGCATCGCCGGCAACGACGGGTCCACCACCGAGATCAGCGGCACCGACATCGTGCTGGCCGCCGGCTCGGTGCCGCGCACCATCCCGGGCTTCGACATCGACGGCGGCGTGGTGATGACCTCGGACGAGGTCCTGGCCCTCGAGGCGCTGCCGGAGTCGGTGGCGGTGATCGGCGGCGGGGCCATCGGGTGCGAGTTCGCCTCCATGCTGAGCGATCTGGGCTCCGACGTCACCATCTTCGAGGCGCTGCCGTCCATCCTGAACAGCTGCGACGAGGACGTGGTGCGCACGGTGGCCCGGTCCTTCAAGAAGCGCGGCATCGACGTGAAGGCCGGGGTGCAGCTGCAGGGCCACACCCCGGACCCGTCGGGCCAGGGGACCGTCATCCTCTTCGGCGACGGGGAGAAGCTGGCCGTCGACGCCGTGGTGGTGTCCGTCGGACGCCGGCCGCGGACCGAGGGCCTCCTGGCCTCGGACACCGGGGTGGTCATCGACGCCCGCGGCTTCGTCGAGGCCGATCCCTTCATGCGGACCGCCGCTCCCGGTGTGTGGGCGGTCGGGGACGTCGTGGCCGACACGCCCCAACTGGCCCACGTGGGCTTCGCCGAGGGCATCGTGGTGATCAAGGGCATCCTCGGCGAGCCGGTGGTGCCGGTCGACTACCACCGCGTGCCCTGGGCCATCTACTGCCACCCCGAGGTGGCCTTCGCCGGCCTCACCGAGGCCGCCGCCACCGAGGCCGGGTTCGACGTCGTCGTGAAGAAGGACCCCTTCGGCGGGAACAGCCGGGCCCGCATCATCGGCGACACCGAGGGCCTGGTGAAGGTGGTGGCTGAGCGCCTGCCCGACGGCACCACCGGTCGGATCCTCGGGGTCCACATGGTCGGTCCGTGGGTCACCGAGCAGCTCGGGGCCGGCTACCTCGCTGTCAACTGGGAGGCCACCGCCGACGAGGTGGCCCAGTTCATCCAGCCGCACCCGTCGCTCTCCGAGACGTTCGGCGAGACGGTGCTGGCGCTGACCGGAAGGGGTCTGCACGTTGCCTGACGTGACCATGCCGCAGCTCGGCGAAACCGTGACCGAGGGGACCATCACCAAGTGGTTCAAGGGCATCGGCGACCAGGTGGCCCGGGACGAGCCCCTGTTCGAGGTGTCCACCGACAAGGTCGACTCGGAGGTGCCCTCGCCGGCCGAGGGGGTGCTCTCGGCCATCCTGGTGGAAGAAGGTGACACCGTC
>Ga0302157_10003305_pt1 | contig 18314 bp, 24 predicted proteins | sample I_Bog_N3_3_FD_193502 | JGI IMG/M metagenome (GOLD analysis project Ga0302157, IMG submission 193502) | Peat permafrost microbial communities from Stordalen Mire near Abisko, Sweden - I_Bog_N3_3 | ecosystem: Environmental > Terrestrial > Soil > Wetlands > Peat | place: Sweden: Abisko, Stordalen...
GAGTCGCCACCCCAGGCGAACTTGGCGGGACTCCACTGAACTGCTGAGATCGCGCGCTCAATGCAAGACTGACGCTGTGCGCACGATTCTCAACCTTGTCTGGCTCGTCCTGTCTGGCTTCTGGCTTGCTCTGGCGTACGCGTTCGCCGGAGTGATCATGTGCGTCCTCATCATCACGATCCCCTTCGGTATCGCCTCGTTCCGCCTCGCCGCCTACGTCTTGTGGCCGTTCGGCAGGACAGTGATACGACGACCCCACGCCGGTGGCGCCTCCATGGTCGGGAACGTGCTCTGGTTCCTACTCGCCGGGGTCTGGATCGCTATCGCGCACGTGTTCCTCGGCTTGCTCCTTTGCTTGACCATCGTCGGCATCCCGCTCGGGCTGGGCAACTTCAAGCTTGCTGCCGTAGCCATCGCGCCTCTCGGCAAAGAGATCGTCTCCACAAACGATCCCCGCGCCACACTTGGGGCCATCTCGTTCTAATCGTCGCGCCTCCGTCCTGCGCCGCGCTGTCACCGATGAGCCTGTCCGGGTCCTCGCCCAACTAGACCGTTGCCTCGCTCCGGATCACCATGGCAGCAGCCCTCTGCTCGTCCACGGTCATCTCGAAGTAGCCCACGAAAATGCGCGAGAAGAATCCTCGATCCCGATCAACCATGTTCCTCCCTCATCGCCTGGCATTGCCACCGTGCGAGTCGGTCGGTTGGCTGGGGGTCAGCGAAACAGGTCTCTCGCCCCATCTGGATGAAGTCAGGGCCAGGATCTGGTCGTCGTAGGACCCGCTTGCGTCCCGTCGTGGCGTCGCGGCCCTGGTAAACCTGCGCTGGTGGCGACAAGTCGGCGCGTCGGGATGGCGCTGCTGGTGATCTGAGCCCGGGCCTAACGGGCTGTGTTCGTACCGTCGCCCCGATTCCGGGGCTTGGCCAACAGGCAGGTGTCTTCCGCCATCGCGAGGGCTTCGGGAACCTCACGCCTTCGGTGATTTATAACGGCAGCGATAGCAGTGATGCGGGCCACATCGTCTGGAAGTCTTGGGCGGGTCACGTTCCGTCGGAAGCGGTGTGGGCGAATCTGTTGGGCCGGGCCGAAACCCGGCCACAGGTTCCGAGGAACCTGCCACCATCGTTGCTTTCACTTGTGACGGCAAGCTCATGTACCAGGCCATCGAGTGGTACTTCCCCAGCAGAGCCAGACCTACAATCCGAGTCAGTACGAGGACATCTGCACGGGCACCTACGTGACGCGCACGACCACTGCGGGAACCGTCCGCGGCGTCCTTGTGCGGGAGCCAGGCGGTGGCGCTGCCCCTGACACGTTGCCCCATCCGATGGCGGGCACCGTACTCATCGAGTTCAACTATCTAAACGCCTTGAAAGCCATAATCGTGACCGACGGCGCAAACGGCAGGTTCAGTGGCTCCGTGCCTCCCGGCACGTAGAAGGTGATGCCTGGGTCGACGACGGTGGTTGCGTCTCGGCCCCCATCACGGTCTATGTCAGGGCAGGAGAGGTCGTGACGGTCAGAGTGGAGTGCGGGTCGTCAATCGGCTGATTCGTCCTCGTCAGCCAAACATGGTCCTGGAGTCCGACACGGCCGCGCCTCAGGTAGCGCCGCTGATGATGGCCGTCTGGGATGAACTGAAATGACAGGCCCAGGGACGGTCACACCGTGTTCCGCCACCCGCAACGAGTACAGGGTCGTCCTGGCGACCTTGCCCCTCGGCCAACCCGATCGAGACGAATCCCGGCTTGGCGCCCCGTTCGGCCCGATGCTTGACACCCGGCTAACGCACGGACGGGGACCTCGCGTTCTCCATCACATCAGAAGTAGCGTCCGGCGTCGTCCTGAAACGGATGCGCCCTCACAAAGTCGCGGATGCGAAGCAAGAGCGGCTCGGCGAGCCAGTGGGGCAGACTCTCGGGCAACCTCGGCAAGCCGAAGGAGTACCTTGCATCCGCGACCACGTCGTCGAGCGCGGACCTGGCGTCAGTGACCACGCGGTCGTAAAGCCAGTCCCAATCGAGGAGGCCGTACCGGCTGGCACGCTCCATCAAGAAAGCGTCGAGTTCCTCGGCGGCACCCAGCTTGACGACGGCAGCCCACACTGCCTCAGCGATGACATCGTCGTCATCGCTCCGGGGTTGAGATTGAAGCTCACTGCTGAAAACCACATCCGTCACCATCGCCAGCGCCACTTGATCGCCAATGAAATCGGGCACGCCCACCGCCCGCCTAACAAGCTGGCGCCACTGGGCTTCAGTCGCCATCTCGTCTCCCTTCGATTGCTTGCAGCCTACGACGGCCCAGGGGCAACAAGTCGGGTGACCGAGGCTCTGATTGAGATACGACCGCGAAGGCACCTAGTCCAAGGACGCCCGCTGAAGTAGGTCCCCGGGAGCGTCCCAAGGAGGGAACGACACCTGCGGTCAAAAGACCTACCAGCGCGGCCGGTTTTCACCCTCAACTCCGGCTCTTCGGTGCGGGCTTACCCCCGAGGACCCGATAGACACACTACGACTGTCGCGGCCCGAGTGAAAGGACCGGAGGCGCGACGGGTAGGGTCGTGAGCGTGCCGGACACCACCGTGATGGAACCAAGAGCGGAGCCTATGGACTTAGAGCAGGCCTTGGAGCTGGCTGAACTTCACCATCGCGGGCAGGTCGATAAGGCTGGACAGCCCTACATCGGTCACATCCGCAGGGTCGTGGGCGCGGTAGACAGCCCGGAGGAGAAGCTCGCTGCTGCGCTCCACGATCTCCTGGAGGACACGCCCGTGACCGCGGCCGACCTTCTCTCCAGGGGCTGCACGCCCGAGATCGTCAGGGTGGTGGAGGCGCTGACCCGCGGGGAAGACGAAAGCTACGAGGACTTCGTACGCCGGGCCGCACAGGACCCCATCGCCCGGGCCGTCAAATGGGCTGATGTGGCCGACAACGCCGATGAAGCGCGTCTGGCCTTGCTCCCGACGGGTCAAGCCGCCCGACTGCGGTCCAAGTACGCCAGGGCGGCCAGGATTCTGAACTCGCACCCGGCCCATCCGGCGAAGGGTCAGTAAGCAGTCTGCGCGCCTGGCGCTTTGCCCTTCGGCCACACGGCTACGGCCGTGTTGGACCAGCCAGTGAGGTAGTCCCTCGGGTCGTAGGCAAGTAGCTGCGAACGGTAGGTCCCTCGGTCCTCGTTACAACAGCCGCGATACCGGTCGTCACACGGATCAGCGGTGCTGACCAGGGTTCTATCTCGAGAGAACCGAATCAACGACGAGCACGACGCCAAGCCGCCGTTCACTCGTGACCTGGACCTGCTGGCGTCCCACCTGGCCCTTCACGACCGTGGGACGATCCTCGGGCATATCCTCAGCGAGCACTGGGACGAAGTCGATCCAAAGAAGGTCGCAACAGTCCGTTTCGGGGATCGTTCCGCGCTTGAATGGCACGCACACCTTGAATCCAATGCCATCAGAGTGCCGGAGCTAGCTCGTCGATGAGACGCCACAGCATCTCCACGTGACGCTCCGCCGTCCAGGTCCCGCCGATACAGCACCGGATCACGTAACGGCCCGCAAGTTTGGTATGGCTCAGAAAGACACGGCCGCTGGCATTCAGATCGGAGAGCAATTGCTCCGATACCTCGTCGCCGCCGACGTGACTGAAACAGGTCAGGTTCAACGCCGGCGGAGCGCGGAGCTCGAAACGGGGATCCGCGGCCACGAGTCCCGTGAACCAGCGCGACAGCCGGACATGCTCGCGGACGTGCCGGCGCAAACCTTCGCCTCCATAGGAGCGGAGCACGAACCACAGCTTCAGTGCCCTGAAACGACGGCCCAGCGGCACCTGCCAGTCCCGGTAGTCGATAACTGCGCCGGACTCGCTGGCGTCGTTTCTGAGATACTCCGGAGTGATCGAAAGGGCATCGATAAGGCTCGCCCGATCGGCTACGTAAAAGCAGTCACAGTCGAAGTTGGTAAGCAGCCACTTGTGAGGGTTGAAGGCATAGCTGTCGGCGAGCTCGAGCCCCTCGTGGTGGCTGCGCAGCTCCGGGCAAACTGCCGCGGATCCCGCCATCGCCGCGTCGACGTGCAACCACGCCTGCTCCTCGCGGCACAACTGGCCGATCGCCTGGACCGGGTCGAATCCCATTGAACTGGTCGTCCCGGAAGTGGCGACGAAACAGCAAGGCACGAGCCCCGACTCCCGGTCGGCACGGACAGCTCTCTCGAGCGCGCCCAGGTCCATCGCAAAGGCTTCGTCGGTGCCGATGAGGCGTATGTTCGCAGGGCAAAAGCCAGCGACCCGGGCTCCCTTCTGCACTGACGAATGGGCCTCCACCGATGCGTACACGCATAAGTCGGCGAGGGCCGCACCACCACGAGTCGCCCGCTCCCGCGCGGCGAGCAGAGCGCACAAGGTCGCCGAGGACGCACTGTCTTGGATCACGCCACCACCTAGCGAATCCGAGCGGAAGCCGACTGGAAGGCCGAGCAGTTCTACGAGCCAGTCCAGCATGACTGTCTCGATCTCGGTGCACGCCGGGCTCGTCGCCCACACCATCCCGTTGACAGCGAGCCCGGCCGTCACGAGCTCACCCAGAATCGCCGGCGGCGATGAGCTCGCCGGGAAGAAGCCGAAGAAGCCTGGCGATTGCCAGTGGGTTGTTCCGGGCAGCACGATCCGGTCGACGTCGGCGAGCAGCGCATCGAAGGGCTCGGGCTCCTCTGGAGCAGAGCGCGGCAGCATCGCCGCGATCTCTCCTGGAGCCGTCGTCGCGAGCACTGGATAACTCTCCAGGCACGACAGGTAGTCAGCGACCCAGTCGACGGTCCGGTGGCCGTGGTGCTTGAGGTCTTCGGGGGTCACGAGGAACGATTCCATGCCGGACATCTCACGATCCTATGACCGCGGGCGACAGCACTCGCCCGAGCCAGAAGTTGGCGGACTCCCCGTCAGGAATTCGGGACCTTGTGCCTCCTACACTCCTCCGGTCGTGGCGATTGAAGCTTGATCGGCGGGAACCCGGTTGTTGAGGAGGTACCGCGATGGATGCAAAGACCGGAGATCACCTTGTAGTCCGTGGCCGCACAGCTGCCCAGCCCAACCGGACCGCCGCGGTCCTGAAGGTACTCAGAGCCGATGGCGGCCCTCCCTACCAGGGCCGTTGGACCGAGGACCGGCACGAAGGACTCTCCTTCCCTGGCTCGGACGCGTTGGTCGAGCACCTGCGCAAGGGATCCACGAAGCGCCAGAAGTAGTCCCGGAGCAATTCCGGCCACGGTTAGTGGGTTTCGCGAACGTCTTACGCGACAAGGCAGTTCAGGCCAGTGGCAGATCGTCGTTGGGCACGCCGAAAAAGGAGTGACTCACGACGCGTCCGGCCGGCGACGGCCATGTGTCAGTCTCCACTGCGATCCGCAACCGGTCGGTTCGCAACCACGATCGGAAGCAGTCGATGGGCTTGGCCGTCGCGTCCCAGGTGACGGACTGGATATACACAAGGGGGAACCGCCGAGGTACGTCCAGGAGGTGACCAATAATGGGCGACGCGGCTACCGCCTCGAGCATTCGGCTGCTACCGGCCACTTCCACGTCGTACTGCTCGCGCAATGTCCCGTAGAGCGAGGCCGTTGACGTATTACCGATCTCGGGCAGGATCGTGGCGTACTCTTCAGGGAGGTAGTTCACGACATAGACCACCAGCTCGCCGTCGATTCGGCGGAGCCTCTCCAGGGTCACTCCCTGCGAGCCGTGGTTGAGCTGCAGCGCATCGGCAGCCCAGTCCGGCAAGCGCTCAGTGCAGGCCCGGAGCACGGTGGACTCGACCGTCACGCCGCGACGAGACAGTTCGTCGTCAAAAAGGCCCCCGGCCCATTGCAGAAGCCAGGAGCCGGGCGAGGTTCGGTTGACGAAGGCACCTCGACCCTTTTCCTTGCGGATCAGGCCCTGCTGCTCAAGGGCATACAACGCCTGGCGTACTGTCGCGCGCGAGACGCTGTAGTGGTCGCTCAAGAACGGCTCGGAAGGCAGCCGGTCACCCTGACGCCACTGACCGATCTCGATCTGGCGCTCCAGAAGCTTGCGCAACTGAAGATGAAACGGAATTGAAGAGGACCTGTCGACGACACCCGCGAGGTCAGTCATCCGCTGCTCCTATTCGGACAGGGAAATCTTATGGGTGACCGGGAAGCCATCCCAGCGCCACAACCGTGGACTTCACGCCGTGATCGTGATGACCGCTCCGGGGCGACAGCGCCGCGAACGGCCCTACCGACCTTTCTTGACCCTACTTTGCATCGACAGCGTGGACGCGGGTTATCGCGTCGGCATCCCCGTCCTCGGAGTGACCGCGGTCGCCGCCGAACTCGTCCGCGACGAGCGCTACCTAGGGCTCGCCACCCGGACATGCGCGGAACTCTGGGCAGATCGTTCGGACCCGCTACTGCGACGGTTTCGAGCAGTTGACCCACGGTTGCCCTGTGGCGATGGTCATCGCCGGTGGGAAGAAACTCCTTTAGCTGGATGCTCTCACGATGGCGTACCCGCGATCGAAGTAGGCGTTTCCCCTGCGTACATGGGCCGCAACGTCTTCCAGTCCGGCTCCCCGGTCGCCATGATCCAAGCCATCGGCAAGGTTGCGCCTGAAGCGCTGAAGCCGGAAGACGCCTTCCAGGCCTACCAAGAGCTCGCCCACGAACTCGGGCGTGGCGGTCAATGAAGGTCCTCATATGGTGGGCCCACGACAAGCGACGGCATGATCACGGCGGACCTCGTGAGGCTCGGTGACGAGCTGGCGGTCCTCGAGCGCCATCGTGGTGCACATCGACGTCATGGACGCGGCGTTCTGCCCCCCGTTCACAGCCGGCCCACCCATTGTCAAAGCGATCCCGTCACTTTCATCAAGGACTGTCACCTGATGATCGCCGGCATCATCACTCCCCACGTGAAGTCGACCAGGCACCCGCAGCGAGTGCCCCAGTCACTCGCCGGCAGTGGAGTGATCGCGGTATCGCCCTCAACCCGGCACTCCCCTGGAGGTTATCGATCCACTCATCGACGAGCCCGAGCAGATCTTCCGGCTGGCCGTCAACGCGAGATGGGGAGGTCAGAAGTTTCTGCCGAGCACCGAACGGAGCCTCGCCGCCTCCGCGCGGGGGATGACCGGTAGCTGTCCGCCATGGTCCCGCACGAACAGGGCGGCTTCGACAGACACCTCGACAGACAGCTTGGAGGTCACGTCGCCGAGGTCAGCACGCCACGCAACTCTTCGGAGCGCAGTTCGATCGGGTTGCCCTTGGTGCTGCTCGCGACGAGCGCTCTTGCGACGATCTCGTCGACCTGGTCTGGTACCAGTCCGTAGCTGGCCAACTTGGCTGTCCCGAGGAGTCTCACCGTCTCTTCGATCCAGACGGCGCCCTGCTCGATCGTGGCGTCGACACGACCGGTGAGCAGCCGCGCTACCTGCTCGTACCTGGCCAGCGCGTCGCCGTCCGGCTGCCGTGTGCGAAGGGCCTTCACGTTGGCCTCAATGGTCGCCAGCAGCAGCGCGGCACACGCAGCACCGTGTGGGATCTCTATCGTGCCGCCGATCACGCCTGCCAGGCCGTGCACCGCGCCCAGCTTGGCGTTCGCGAGTGACAGCCCGCCGAGCAGGCTGCACAGCGCCATGTCGGTCCGGGCTGCCATGTCGGAGCCATCGGCATAGCTCCGGCGCAGGCCGGCGGCCGCTCGTCGCAGGCCCTCAGATGCCAACGCGTCAGTCATCGGAGTGGCACGGATCGAGACGAGGGCCTCGAGACACTGGGTCAGTGCGTCCATCCCGCTCGACGCAGTGACTGAGGGTGGGCAGCTCATTGTGAGCAACGGGTCCACGATCGCGACCCTGGGAAACATGAGTGGGCTACGCAGGCTCGCCTTCAAACCATGCTCCGGCGAGGCGAGGACCGCGTTAGGCGTCACCTCGGCTCCGGTGCCAGCTGTCGTGGGTAAGGCCACGCACGGCACCGACGGCTTGTCGATAAGACGACCCTCCCCTATCACCTCGAGATAGTCGAGTGGGTCTCCCCCATTCCCGAGCAGCATCGCGACGGCCTTGCCGAGGTCGATGACGCTTCCACCACCCACGGCGACGACCAGGTCAACGCCCTCATCGCGCGCGACCGCTACCGCAGTGCGGGCGAGATCCACTGTGGGCTCACCGCGAACCGGGAAAAGGGCAAAAGGCACTCTGAGGTCCTCGAGGAGCCCGTCATGGCGCTCAGGCTCCGCGCCTGTGCACACGAGCGCTCGCGACCCAAGCCGACCGGCGGTCGACGCGACCTCTGCCGCCCGCCCAGGCCCGAAAATGATCCGGCTGGCGGTCGCGAATTCGAAATCGGTGGGTGGCAACGGAGGCCGGATCTTTCGTTTCGCCTGAACAGGTCGGTCGAAGCGCCCTATGGGCTGCTCACCTGGCCATAGTAGGCGTGACTTCCGTGCTTTCGCAGGAAGTGGCGGTCGAGCAGCTGCGGGGAGATCTCGCCGAGCTTTGGGCTCAGTTCGAGCGAAAGCTGAGCCATCCGGGCCACCTGTTCAACGACCGCCGCGTGTAGAACCGCACGCGAGGCGTCACGTCCCCAGGTGAAGACTCCGTGTGACGCGACCAGCACCGCCGGGACCTCGTCGGGGTCGAGTGCCTCGAAGGTTTCGACGATCACTCGTCCCGTTTCCTTCTCGTACGCGCCCGCTACCTCTTCGGGCGTGAGGTCGCGACTACACGGAACCGGGCCTCTGAAGTAGTCCGCGTGTGTCGTCCCAAAGCACGGGACCGATCGATGGGCCTGTGCCCAGCTCGACGCCCACGTCGAATGAGTATGAGCGACGCCGCCGACAGTCGCGAATGACCGGTAGATCTCGAGATGCGTCGGAGTGTCGGACGAGGGTTTCAAGCCCTCCAGGTGCTCCCCCGATTCGAGTGCGACGACCGCCATGTCGTCCGGGGACAGCTCACCATAGGGCACGCCGCTCGGCTTTATGACGACCAGGCCCAGGTCTCGGTCGATTCCACTGACGTTCCCGAACGTGTCGAACACGAGGCCGCGCTCGACGAGCTCGAGGTTGGCCTCCCGTACCTCGCGCTTCAGGGCGGCGATCATCAACGGCTCCTCCAATGCATCAGCAGCCAACAGTAAACGACCCGAGCTCAGAGCGCGCCACGAGACCCAAGCCATGAGTGCTTGTCCGAAAGATGCTGGCGACGTGTAGCCAGCGATCGGGCTGCTCGCGTTGGCCGAGCAAGCTCATGCCCGTCCGTCACGACAGCTAGTCGGGGGTCACCCTCTGACCTCTCAGAGTGCGGCAGTCAATCTTGTCGCTTCGCTTGTGGCCGACGACTTGACCTGTCTCCCAGCTCCGCCTAGCCGAGCACCAACGTGGCAGCCGAAGGGCTCTCAGTGCAACGCGGTGACTTCCTTCATCGGTGTGACGCCGTTCTTTCTCAGCCACACACTGTGGCTTATGGCGACGTTCAGCACGATCACCACGGGCACAGGGATGAAGAAGGCCATAGCCAACGGAATGGACAGGACGATCATCAGGACGATGAACGACCCCCAGTGCCACCACTTCGGCCCGACGGCGAAACCGAAGACAACGGCAACTGCCAAGAGCGCCACACCTACAAGAGCTGCACCCGGAATCGCTGCGATCATCGTGTCCTCCGATCTGCACACTCTCCAGCCAACGCCTGGGTGCGCCGATCGTTTCGGAGTTGTCCCTCTGGCAACCCCTTGCTCTCATTCTCGGCAGTCGCCACCTCGCCAAACAGAGGCGAAAGGCCTAGAACTCCACGCGCAGTCGGAGGTCATCCAGGCCATTGACACGCCCTTTTCAGTTCGCCGACCTGTCACGAAACGACCGGACGACCAACTTGGCTTTCCGAACGACCGGCTGAGCATCCCACCGGCCCCATGTGGTCAACGATCGTCATGGCTGAGCACAGAAAGGAGCTACGCCGGCGCGACCTGCCGTGGTGCGGTTTCGCTTGACAGATCAGTCACTTACCGCGGTCAGCCAACCCTTGCCGGTGCTCGTGTCGAAACATGTGGCCGACACGTCCGGTTGCCGGACGGCCATCCGACGAGGTTCAGCCGTAGGTGCCCAGCAACCGGACTCCTGACCGAGAACCTGTTGCGGCCACCCACGACTTGATCGCCTCGATTCGTCAGGCCTTGAACAAGTACGCCTGCCCGGCATCCTTGGCGCGATCCGGTGCGCCCACGACGGCGGTCGCGCCCGAGATGACCACCGAGACGCCGAAGCCATCTTCGGCGACGGTGTCAGAGCCTTTGAGCTCGACCACCTGTTTCCACCCGTTGGCGGTGTCGGCGAACACGTATGCGCGCCCCGCCTGCTTGGCGTGATCGGGTGCACCGGCTATGAGCGTCGAGCCCGAGACCACCACCGAGATGCCGAAGCCATCATTGGCGACGGTGTCGGAGCCCTTGAGCTCGGCCGACTGCTTCCAGCCGGCAGCAGAGTCGGTGAATACGTATGCGCGGCCGGCTTGCTTGGCGTGACCGTCAGCACCCACTACGGCCGTCGTGCCCGACAGTGCCACCGAGATGCCGAAGCCGTCGTCGGACACGGTGTCCGAGCCCTTCAATTCGGCGGCCTGCTTCCAGCCGCTCGCCGTGTCGGTGAACACGTACGCCCGTCCCGCGTTCTTTGTGTAGACCGGTGCGCCCACGGCGGCGGTCTTGCCCGAGATGGCCACCGAGTAGCCGAAGCCTTCATTGGCACCCGCATCGGAGCCCTTCAGGACGGCAGTCTGCTTCCATCCACCGGCAGTGTTCGTGAACACGTACGCCCGGCCGGCTGTCTTTGCATAACCCGGGGCACCGACAACGGCGGTGTCGCCCGAGAGGACCACCGAGTAGCCGAAATAGTCACCGGCGGCGACCCCTGTTGCCTTCAGTTCGGCGACCTGCTTCCACCCGGTGGCGGAATCGGAGAACAGGTACGCCCGGCCCGCGTCCTTGGCGTAGCCCGGCGAGCCCACAACGGCAGTCGTGCCCGAAACGCACACCGAGTAGCCGAAGTAGTCGCTCGCGATCGTGTCGGAACCCTTCAGCTCGGCGGTTTGCTTCCAAGTCGCACCCGACCTGGCGAACAGGTACGCCCGCCCAGCGCTCTTGCCATATCCCGGCGCACCTACTGCCACGGTCGTGCCCGAGAGGGCCACCGAGACGCCGAAACCGTCGGTGGCGACGGTGTCGGAGCCTTTCAGCGCAGCCAATTGCTGCCCAATAGACGGGGTGGTTCGAGACCTTGCGCCTCGCGCCGAGGCAGGGCCGGCGATCAGTGGTACAGATATCGCTCCAACGGCGATGAGAACGGCTATTCGGGACGTACGCATATGAGCCTCCGATTCTGGGCTCACGCCTCGACAGCCTGAGCGACGTGGCTGTGACACCGCAGACCCTGTTTCCGACAGGATACAACGACCGTTGCGTGGCACTGCGTTGGTTGCCGTCGGCACCGCGACGAATCGCCCGAAAGGCGATGGCCTTGCAGTCGACGGCTCTAGGGAAACCGTAGGTAGCACGGGAACCTCCTGGGCCAACCTCGCGGCGATCGCATCGCTCAGTCATGACGAAGGTCTCCGGATGCTCCTGCAACTCGATCCAGTTGGCGAGCTAGGTCCCGCTGGAACGCGCCGTTCGCCTGGACACGGACGCTTCGCTTGATCGAGCTATGTCGAGATCTGAAGCAAGGCTGTGCTACCCGGCGGCGGCGCACTCGGGGCGTTCGACCCTGCCGACGTGTTGCATGCCCAAACGGCGGTAGCAGTGTGAGACTCTGGCGAGCAGTCGACGCGCATACTGCTCACGCGAGGCTCGCAAAGCTCAGACATGCCGACCTCGAAGGACGCGGCGCACCGGCCCTGTCCCGCAGCAACGCAGCCGCGAAACACCCGGGGTGTGCGACCCAGACGCCGTGGTGGGTGCCGGTTCCTTTGAACTCACAGATGGAGCTTCAGTAGAATTTGGCGATCTTGGGACTGCTCGCGTTCGAAGTCGTGGCGACCACCTTTGGCAGGAACACCGACTTCTTGATCAAGGACTTGTGCCCGCCCCGATCGACCAGTTCGTGAAGGCCGGGATCCGCTCATCGCGGTGGACGATCCGCTCCGGAATACCTCGATATGACGCCCGATTTCAGCAGAGAGACCTGAGCGCGCTCGGCAGCGTAATCGGCCACTAAGACGTTGCCCTTCATCCCGGCGGCGTCGACACCCTGCCCACGCCTTCCACGGGGTACCCGTTCGCACTGAAGATCCCCACCAGGCCCGCGTGAGCAAGGATGAGGCTCCTCGCCTTGGGTTCTGCAATGGTCGCATTGTGAGATCTGGACCGAAGGCTCCCATTGGGTCGCTCCAACCCACTTCAGCGTCACCCAAGCTTCTTCGCCTCTTCCATCGCACCGTAGTGCATGGCTACGCAGAACCGGTCCAAGGTGTTGCCGGGGATCAGTGCGGTCGCATGTCAGCTGGCGCCACCGGCTGCTGGTGCTTTTGTTCCGGCAGTAACAACGAGAGTCGTGCAGGTCACAGAGCCGAGCACCGCTATGCCGACGGCGGCATGTGATCCTAGGCCATTGAACCTACGCGTCGGCGCCGCTCACAGACAGCTAGGGACAGTTGTCGAGGTGGAATAGATCTACAACTGCGATCCTACAGAGAACCACCTTCTGCTCGAGACTGTGCCTCCTGGCTCCTTCGTCGTCAACGGGACCGGCATCGGCAAGGACAGCCAGAGGAGCCCAATCACCGCCGAAGGGGTCTTTCCCGAGAACGCTCTAGTCGGGGAATTCAACTGGGAGATCGGGTTCGTGCACCAGAGGGTCAAGCACCTAGCCGGGGTCTGGTCATGGAGGACGGCTGGCGCTACTTCGTACACGGATGGACATGCGTGATCGAAGAGCTCTTCAAGGTGGAGGTGACCCCAGCAATCGTCGGCAAGCTCTCCGAAGTCTCGCCGGGCCCTCGGGGCTCCTCGACGCTTCCGCGCGTGTGGGATCGGGGAGTCCTTGGCAGGCCCTTCAGCTCGCTTCCGGCGCGGGCCCAGAGAAGATACTGTCTTCTCCATGAAACATCGGGATCGGCTCCGTTCGCATCCCCCGCTGTTTCCGCGACATCTGCCCTGCTTCAGACCGACCCTGGGCACCCCCTGGCGAGCGATAGTGGCGCGCCGTCGCCTAGCCCAGCTCAACAATCGACACCTTCCATGACACACGAGGTCGCCTTCGACCTCCGGGGCGTCTCCAAACGCTACCCAGGCGTACTCGCACTCGACTCCGTCTCCCTGACGGGGTACGCAGGGGAAGTGCTAGCACTCTGTGGCGCGAACGGTGCTGGCAAGTCGACGCTCGGTCGCTTGCTCGCTGGGCAAGAGCAGCCTACGGCCGGCACTATCACTGTGACGGGCTACGACAAACACATCCGCACCCCGGCCGACGCGGATAACGCGGGCATACTGTTCATGCACCAAGAGCCCGTAATTATCGACGACTTCACCGTAGCCGAGAATGTCTGCCTGAAGAACCTCAGTTCCGCTCGCTCGGTCAAGCCCTGGCATTTCGTGTCTCGCAAGCAGTCTGCTTCGACTCTGTCGGCATTGAGCTCCGTGGGGCTCAAGCATCTGCCACCAGGTGCACTCGGTCGCGGATTAGGGCCTGCAGCTCGTCAGATGCTCGCGCTAAGTCGGGTACAGGTGACTCCTCACCAGCTGCTAATCCTCGATGAATCGACAGCATCGGCGACGGAAGAATACTTTTCGGACGTGTGCGCGCTCGTCGAACACGAGAAGGCGGCCGGCGTCTCGGTCCTGTTCATATCCCACCGCCTGCCCGAAGTATTCAAGATCGCCACCCGAATCGCCGTGCTTCGCGACGGAAGGCTCATAACCGTCGTCGATACCGCCGACACGAGCCCTTCAGAGATCACGACCCTCATGATCGGCGCCACAGTTGACGCCATCGACCCCCCTGAGACGGTTGACGAGCAGCTCGCCCCGATCCTCGAAGTGATCGAGCTGAGCTCGGGATCAGCGTCGTGCGTCAGCTTCGCCGTCCGTCCGGGAGAAGTGGTTGGGCTTTATGGACTGATCGGAAGCGGCCGGAGCTCCATCGTGCGGGCAATCTCGGGCAACCAAACCCGCAGAAGCGGCACTGTCAAGGTCAATGGCAGGGTTGTCCCCGCCAAGAACCCCCACCAGGCAATGCGTCACGGGCTGATTTACGTGACCGAGAATCGACACCGCGAAGGCCTCTTCAAGGACTTCACCAACAGTCAGAACCTGACGTTCGCCGCGCTGAAGAAGTTCGCGACGCTCGGTGTGATCCGCCGTAAGCAGGAGCGTGACCGCGTCAAGGAGCTCATGCTCGCATTCCAGGTGAAGGGCGAGGCACGCACCCTTACCAATGCCCTCTCCGGCGGTAACCAGCAGAAGGTCTGTATCGCCAAGTGGCTCGAGACGCGACCCGACGTCGTTCTCTTGGACGAGCCGACCAAAGGCATCGATATCGGTGCTCGTCAGCATATCTATCAACTGATTCGTGATATAGCCAGTGAAGGCAAGGGCGTGGTAGTCGTGACGAGCGAAGCCGACGAGGCGCTCATGATCTGCAACCGCGTGCTCGTGCTGGTGGGCGGTCACATCGTTCGCGAGTTTGAGCCCAACAGCATCACCTCAGATCTTCTGATCCGGACCTCGCTCGAAGGGGCTGAAGCATGGACTTGAACGAGCCCAGAGGCTCAGCGGCGCCCGGCCGAGGTTCCGATCCACCCGTAAAGCCGGCGCCCGGCCCGGCTGCCGGTTTGAACGCGGGACTCACTTGGCAAGCTTCGGGGGCGTGGGCAACAGAGCACTACTCAGTCTTTATCCTTCTACTATTGGTAATCGTTGGTGCCATATTGAGCCCTGCATTCCTGGGTATTAGAAACCTCCAGAACATCGGATTGCAGACCTCCATCTTCGGTCTCGTCACGCTTGCCGAGTTCCTGGTCGTCCTAACTCACGGAATCGACATCAGCGTCGGATCGGTGGTCGGATTAAGTGGCGTGCTGGGCGCGGGCCTCTTTGGTGGCTCTAACGTATTCGTCGCAGTTCTCATCGGCGTTGGCGTCGGGGCGCTCGTCGGAGTCATCAACGGCTACTTGATAGCCTACCGCGCGCTAGAACCCTTTATCGTCACACTGGGAATGCTCTCTCTCGCCCGAGGGCTTGTGTATGTCTATACCCAGGGTATGCCGATGCAACCCAGCGCGAACGACTTCTCAACCGTTGCCAACCTATACGTTATCGGCATCCCAGTCGAGTTTCTGATCTGGGTCGCCTTCATCTTCATCGTCTCGTTCGTCCTGCGCCACACCGTATTCGGCCGCCGGGTCTACGCCGTTGGGAGCAGCGCCGATGCAGCGCGAGCTGCCGGCGTGCCTGTCAGGAACACACTTTTCCTGGTGTATTTAATTGCCGGAATGCTCAGCGGTTTGGCCGGGTTCCTGCTCGCGGCCCAGGTAGAAGTCGGAACGCCGACTGCAGGAAACTTATACGAACTCACCGCGATCGCGGGAGTCGTGATCGGCGGAACTCGCCTCGCTGGCGGCAAGGGCAGCGTCTTCAACACGGTAGTGGGAACGCTGATATTCGGCGGCATCACCGATCTGCTTGTGCTGCTCAATATCAACACCTTCGAGACGGAGGCATTCACCGGTGGGCTCATCCTCGGCGTCCTTTTCCTGATGAGTCTGCACATGCCGAAGTGGTTCCCAGGAAGGAGTAGCCGCGCGCATAGATCCCCAGTGTAGTTTGATGTTTTCCTGTTAGCATGGCCCAATAACTCCTCATTGGAGGGATACGAAGAAATGACGTGTAAACGAAGTGGCAAGTTCCTTGGAGCGTTAGTTACATGTGCCACGGTCCTCGCCGGCAGCACGGGTATCATTAGTGCTCAGCCCTCAGCCGCGACACCGAAGGCCGGGATACACATCACGATCGGGTTTCTCCAACAAGAGTTGGGCGCCCCGTATTTCAAGGCAATGGAAGTAATTGCCGCCTCTTATGCCAAAGAGCATGGCTTCAGCATAGTGTTCGAGAACGCCAATCTCGATCCTGTGACCCAGTTGGACCAGGCGTCGGACCTGGTTGGAAGGGGCGTACAGGCTTTGGTGATCGATGCGGTAGGTGGGCCATCGGAAAAGGACTACCTGCTGAAGATCGCTACCAAGGTGCCGGTTGTATTCGAGGACAACGGCATTCCGGGGGTGGGCGTGGCGACAGTCCAGGCGGACAACTACAATAATGGTTTCCAGTCCGGTAAAATGACTGGTGAGCGGTTCAAGCTTATGGGGTACAAGAGGGGGAGCACCATTACGATGCTGTCTCTTCACGGTATGCCGGGTGATGTTGTCGTCGGTCCAGCGCGTGAAGGTGGTTTTTTTGCTGGCCTGAAGAGCGAGGGCTTCACTTACAAGATCGAGGGACAGGCTGACGCCGAGTACAATGAGGATCAGGCGGTGCCTGCTACTGAGGATATGCTTGCCCGATACCCCCACCCGGATCTTATTCTCGCGAACAACGATTCTATGGGTCTCGGAGCGTTGACGGTTTTGAAGGACGACCACAACACGACGACGCTCATTGCGGCAGCTTCAGATGGTCAGAAGCAAGCGTTGGCCTTGATGATGCCTTCTCCCATTGGTGAAGGATGCCACAGCCAGTACATATCCACCGGTTTGAACTCCCCTAGTCTGGCGACAATAGGGGGGCTGAAGATCGCCTTCGCGGTTGCATCGGGGCAGGTCAAGGCGTCCTCGGTCAAGAAGCTTGTTTACACGAAGTCGTCTGGAATCGACTGCCACAACGTGAAGCAGTTCTACAATCCAAAGAGCATCTTTTAGGTAGGGACGCTTAGATGGCTCAGTCGGCACATCTGGAGTGTGTCGACTGAGCCATTTGCACGACAGTTCACCCCGTTTCGTGCAACGGCTGAATCGGCCGTACCTTGAGCGCCGGGCCCGGCCGCTCCGCACTGACTCAACAGGAGTTTCCACTTCGTCGCAGCGTAGCGAGCCCCCCCCCACCGACCCGGCGTTTGGGGCGGCACTCGACCGGATCGGCTCCTTTGATGGAGTTCAGGCTCGACGGCGCGTGAGGGGAGCCCAAGTGATCAACGACGCAACCACTCTCGGATCGCCGGCACACGCGTTCCGGCACCGACGGCGCCGATGACGACGAGGACGCACGCGATCGCAACAAGCCACATCGCCTGTACCCCGAATGCCCATGCGGGGACCACGATGGCCAGGACTACGGCGCCAACAACGAGCCGGTAGAGGTTCATCCGCCAGGTGAACAGTCGACGCGGCATTACGGCTCAGTTTGGCACACGGCTCGTCTCTCGGACCGACCGGGGATGCCTGGCGGTCCGAGCGGAGCCCCCCTGCACCCTGGGTCAGCCCGTAGGACCCTGGACCTTCGCGTCGAGCCCTAGCCCGACCCGGTTATCGATGAGGTCGGACATGACCCGCGATCGGCCTACATCGAGACATTATGGCTTCCGGTTCTGGGTCCAACAACTATTAGTCACCTACAGCAGGCTGCCAAGATGATCCCGGTTGCCCGAGTCATGTCACCCTGTGCGTCACCGAGGCGCCGGAGAGAAGATCTAAGGGGCCTGGTAAAAGTTCCTCACCCAGCGGTGGTGGCGAAGGACTTCGAGTTCCTCAACAGACAACGGGCCCAGCTCGGCCGCACGAACATTGGCATCGACGTTGCGCGGAGAACGCATGCCTGGGATGACCGTGGAGACGGCGGGGTGCGAAAGGCAATACCGCAGAGCTATTTCGGGGAGGCGTTCGACTGGTACACCGAGGTCTCTCGTGATTGCTTGTACGCGTTCCCAGACCTGCCCTTTTCGGTCGCCGCCGAAGTAGCTGTTGCGCCAGTCACCTTGGGGGAACTCGGTCTCCGGTTTGATGTTGCCGGTCAAAGCCCCCTCGTCAAAGGGCACCCTGACAATGACACCGACCTCTTCGGCCTCTACTGCCGGGAACAGCTCGTCCTCGGGGCTCTGGTCGAAAATGTTGTAAATGACCTGCACACTGTCGACAACGCCCGAGTTGACAAGCGCCAAGGCGCTGGCGGGCTGGTGGTCGTTGATGGAGACGCCGAAATAGCGGATCTTGCCCTGCGAACGGAGGCGCGCGATCGCGTCCATCCAGTCGCCCTGACTCACCCATTCGTCCGACCAGACGTGGAATTGCTGCACGTCTATCGTCTCGAGCC
>Ga0302157_10003313_pt1 | contig 18290 bp, 19 predicted proteins | sample I_Bog_N3_3_FD_193502 | JGI IMG/M metagenome (GOLD analysis project Ga0302157, IMG submission 193502) | Peat permafrost microbial communities from Stordalen Mire near Abisko, Sweden - I_Bog_N3_3 | ecosystem: Environmental > Terrestrial > Soil > Wetlands > Peat | place: Sweden: Abisko, Stordalen...
AGGAAGCCAGGCGGAGGATGGTCCGCATCGCCTCGTGTCGGGGGGCCCACAGAAACCGCAGGTGGAGTCGGGACCGGGCCAGCGAGGGGAGGAGCAGCCCCGCTTGAAAGAGGACGCCGAGGGTGGTCCCGAGACCGAGGATCACCAAGGCGTGCTCGTTGTGCTGGACGGCGGCCAGCGACGGGTGGGGCACGATGGCGTGGAACCACAGGAGGATGACGATGACCACCACGTTGTTGACGATGGGGACGAAGGCCGGAGCCGCAAACTTCCCCCGGGTGTTCAACAGGGCGGTGAACAGGCCGATCAGCCCATAGGCGGCCAGCTGGGGGACGAACCAGCGGAGCAGACTGATGGCCACCTGCTGCTGGCTGACCCGGTCGGGGTTGTGGTTGGTGGCCGTATAGAGGTGGATGATGGCCGGGGTGAGGAACCAGAAAGCCACCGTGGCGGCAGTCAGGATGGCGATGGTCACCGTGGTCACCGCCGAGATGGCCTCCCAGGCCTCGTCGCCCCGTCGGGTGCTGAGGCGGTCCACGAAGACCGGGACGAAGGTGGCGGACAGCACCCCACCAATGACGATGTCGGTGATGATGTTGGGGGTGGTGTTGGCCAGGTTGTAAGCGTCGGCCAGTCCGGCAGTTCCCAACACATAGGTGAGCGCCACGATGCGACCCACCCCGGTGATGCGCGACACGGTGGTGCCTACCGCCATGCCGACGGTCGACCCCACCAGCCCCTTCTCCCGCTGCGGCGGGGTCGCCGCCTGGTCGGTCATGCCGGCTCCGTGGCGTCCTCAGCCCGGCGCAGGCGCCGCCGTCGCATGCCGGTCCGGATCCACCAGGCGGCCAGCACCACCACGGCGCCGGCGGACAAGGCGACGCCCACCACCGAGACGGCGTCGGAGCGGACGGTCACCTCGCCCTCGGTCATCACCAACCCACCCTCGGGGGCCTGGTACGAGATGGTCACTTTGAACTCGCCCGATGTCCGAGTCTGCACGTTGATGTAGAAGTTGTTGACCGAGTGCAGGAGCGGGGCCGACATGGAGACCCGGGGCTGGCCGTTGGCGAACAGCAACCGGTCGCTGGTGAGGATGAGCGTGCCGTTCACCGGTTCCGGCATCGAGGCGGCCTTGGCGATGGTGATGGGGATCTGGCCCTTCTGGGCGGTCAGGGTCACCGTCTGGTTTCCGGCCAGCGAGATCTGGTCGAGTTGGGCGTCCACCGCCGCACCGGTGTTCTGGAGGACGAGGCTCTGCTGGCTGGACCTCAAGAGCTCGGACTCCGATGCCAGCACAGTGTCGCCCAACTGGGTCGGCAGGTCACGGGCGGCCGAACCGTCGGGCACCACCGCTGACCCCAGCGAGTCGACACGGGCTCGCTGGGAGCGAATGGCGGCAGCCGGGAGATCCGACGCCGATGGTGTCTGGAGGCGGCAGCCACCGTTGCACGACACCGCTGCCCCGACCGCTTGGCTCACGGTCTCCGGCTGAAGGATCGGACTGGAGCCGAGCGCCGACAGCAGGGTCTCCACCAGTGCCGGCTCGGGCGTCCAGCCGCTGGGGGGCACCGCCAGCAAGGTTCGCGACTGTGTGAGGTTGGGGTACTCGAAGTAGATCTGGGCCATCTCCGCCAGGATCTGGGAGGCAACCAGCGCCGGCTGGCCGGGGTCGGAGCTGAACCGGGCGGTGATGTCGGCGTTGGAGGTGATGGCGGTGAGGCTCGACCCGTGGGGGGAGGCGATGGTGAATGGCTGGGCACTCGAGCCAATGGATGGGGACGAGGTGACGTCGGAGGGCGGCAGCACCAGCGTGTGGTAGCCGGAGGCCGACAGCTGGGCGAGGGTGCCATCGTCAATGCCGTCGTCGGTGATCCACGTCCCCGCGCCGCCACCCGGACCGGTGGTTCGGGCGATGGTGGCTGAATCGAGCAGTTGGTCGCTGCGGTTCAGCTGTTGATCGAGCTCGGAGCTGAGCCCGGCATCGACCAGAGCGGTGGCATTCAGCGGCGTATACGGGGCGGCGACGAACTCGTCGGGGGTGCCCTGGGCGGAGAGTTGGCTGAGATCCGCCACTGTCGATGAGTGACCGGTGAGATCCAACGACTGGAGCGTTTGACCACCCACCTCCACGGTGGCGGGGGCGGTAGTGGTGAGGGCGTCGGTGGTCTGGACCACTCCGGCGGTGGCGGTGGCAGTGGGACGGGACAGCGCGTTGTACGGGGAGGCCAGAAGGTCGGAGTCCGAAGGCCGGCTGGAAGGTCCAATGGCCAGTGCCAGCGGAACCACGGTGGCGACCTGCACCTTCCGCCTGGCGTCGGCGCTCACGTAGATGAGATCGGTGGTCAGGGCACTGAGCGTGGCACCGGTGGCGGTATTGACCAGTTGGAGATGTACCGGGTAGACGCCCCCGCCACAGTCCGGGTCCACGGCACCCAGCGGCACCGTCGTATTGGTCGGCGACAGCTGGCTACTGGCCGAGTCGGTGTCGGTGACCGTGAGGGTGAGATCGGCGGAGCCACCCACGTTCCGGAGTCCCAGCCACGGGAGCGGACTGGTCGTCCGGGCCACCGGAGTCCCCGGGGGGTTGGTATCCGACAGTGACTGGTTGAGCGCCGAAACGCTGGTCAGACACGAGTACACCGCCACCGAGAGGCCGAGGTCAGCGGGTGGGACCGTTCCTGATCTGGCCCGGAGCCGAACGTCGAACTGGGGAACCGTCGGGGTGACCCACGGCGTCTGGGAGACCATGAGGAGGCCGCTGGTGCCGGACCCGGTGGTGGTTGGCACCAGAGCTGTGGTGGAAGGGGACGAGGCCGAGGCCGGCACGGCGGCCACCAGCGACACCACCACCGCCAAGGAGGCCATCAGGGTCGGTATTCGGGCACGTCGCACCGCCACCCCGCCGACCGGGGCTGGCCCGACCCCAGGTGGCATGGAGCCTCGGGGTCGGCTGTCGCGCGGGCACAGACGGCCAGGTTCCCGGATCACCTCGCAGGCAGCCTACGCCAGCCGCACTACCCTCGGCGGCGTGTTCCCCGAGCGACTCCAGCCGTTGGTCCAGTCGACCGCCGGCCTGGCTGAGCGGTTCGACAAGGCCGGCCACACGCTCTATCTGGTGGGTGGGTCGGTTCGCGATGCCATCGTGGCCGGCGAGCCTGAGGCCGGCGAGCCGGACGAGCACGACCTCGACTTCACCACTGACGCCCGCCCGGACGACATCGAAGCGGTGGTGGCTGGATGGGCTGACGCGGTATGGACCCAGGGGAAGCGGTTCGGCACCATCGGGTGTCTCCGAGGCGGCCAGCGCTACGAGATCACCACCCACCGGGCGGAGGCCTACCATCCCGACTCCCGGAAGCCCGACGTGGTGTTCGGCCATCGCATCGAGGACGACTTGTCGCGACGGGATTTCACCGTCAACGCCATGGCGCTCCGTCTCCCTGACCTGGAGCTCATCGATCCCTTCGATGGCCTGATCGACCTGGCGGCCAGGCGACTCCGGACTCCGCTCGACCCTGAGGTGTCCTTCGCCGACGACCCGCTCCGAATGCTCCGGGCCGCCCGTTTCATCGCCCGGCTGGATCTCGAACCCGACGCCGGCCTGGTGGAGGCGGTCCGATCCGGTCATCAGCGGCTGTCCATCGTGTCGGCCGAGCGGGTCCGTGACGAGTTGGACAAGATCGTGATGGTCCCGGTGCCATCGACGGCCCTCTGGTTCGTGGTCCGGACCGGGCTGGCCGACGAGTTCCTCCCCGAGCTTCCCGGGTTGGCCCTCGAACAGGACCCGGTCCACCGGCACAAGGATGTGCTGGCCCACACCTTGGCGGTGGTGGACAAGACCAGCCCCGACCGTCTGTTGCGGCTGGCCGCCCTCTTCCACGATGTCGGCAAGCCCCGGACCCGGGCGTTCATCGACGGGGGGGTCACCTTCCACCATCACGAGGTGGTGGGCGCCCGGATGACCCGCCAGCGGATGACAGCGCTCAAGTACTCCAACGACGACCTCGAGACGGTAGTGGAGCTGGTCAACCTCCACCTCCGCTTCCACACCTACCGGCTGGGGTGGACCGACCGGGCGGTGCGGCGGTACGTACGCGACGCTGGTCCGCACCTCGATCGGCTCAACGAGCTGACCCGATGCGACTGCACCACCCGAAACGCCGCCAAGGCGCGGGCGCTGGGTCGGCGGATGGACGAGCTGGAAGCCCGCATCGACGAGCTCCGCCAACAGGAGGAGCTCGACGCCATCCGCCCCGACCTCGACGGATCGCAGGTCATGGCCCAGCTGGAGCTGGGTCCGGGCCGCCAAGTTGGCCGGGCGCTCAACTTCCTACTGGAGCTCCGGATGGAGGAGGGCCCTCTCGGTGAAGAGGAGGCCCGCCGCCGACTCGACGCCTGGTGGGCGGAGCAGGCCGGGGCCTGATCCGCCGGGCTCAGCCCTCGGGCCAGACGGGACCGGCATCGCCGGCGGCGAACTGCTCCACCATCGACTGGGCCACGTCGTCGTGGTACTGGACCGGCGGCGACTTCATGAAGTAGGCCGAAGGACCGAGCAGCGGTCCGCCGATGCCCCGATCCAGCGCCAGCTTGGCGCAGCGGACGGCGTCGATGATCACCCCGGCTGAGTTGGGGGAGTCCCACACCTCGAGCTTCAGCTCCAAGTTGAGGGGCACGTCGCCGAAGTTTCGGCCCTCCATGCGGATGTAGGCCCACTTGCGGTCGTTCAGCCACGGGACATGGTCGGACGGGCCGATGTGAACGTCGTCTTCAGAAAGCACGCTGTCCTCGATCTGGCTGGTGACCGCCTGGGTCTTGGACACCTTCTTCGACTCCAGCCGGCTGCGCTCCAACATGTTCTTGAAGTCCATGTTGCCGCCCACGTTGAGCTGGTAGGTGTGGTCGAGGGCCAGGCCCCGGTCCTCGAAGAGCCGGGTGAGGATCCGGTGGACGATGGTGGAGCCCACCTGGCTCTTGATGTCGTCGCCCACGATGGGCAGTCCGGCGTCATGGAACTTCTTGGCCCACACCGGATCCGAGGCGATGAACACCGGAATGGCGTTGACGAAGCCCACACCGGCCTGCAGGCAGGCGTCGGCGTAGAACCGCTGGGCGTCCTCGGAGCCAACCGGCAGGTAGCTGACCAGCACATCAGCCTTGGCGTCGCGGAGTGCAGCCACCACGTCGACCGCTTCGGCGGGTGACTCCTCCACCGTCTCGCGGTAGTACTTGCCGAAGCCGTCGAGGGTGGGTCCACGCTGGACGGTCACCCCCAGGTCACCGATGGTGGCGAAGCGGTAGGTGTTGTTCTGCCCGGAGAAGATGGCCTTGCCGAGGTCGAGGCCCACCTTGGCGGCGTCGGCGTCGAAGGCGGCCACGAAGGCGAGATCCCGCACGTGGTAGCCACCCAGATCGACGTGCATCAGGCCCGGGACCACTTCGGTCGGATCGGCGTCCTTGTAGTACTCGACGCCCTGGATGAGTGAGCTGGCGCAGTTGCCCACGCCGGCGATGGCCACTCGGATGGTGCTCATGATTCGGATCCCTTCGCTGCGGTGGAGGCGGTCCCGAGGGTTCGGGTCCCGGTGGTCTCTGCTACGGATGCTGCGGACTGCTTCTGCTTTTCGGACTCGATGAGACGATCGAGCCACGACAGCTCGTGTTCGGTCGTCTCGGTGCTGTGCTCAACCAACGAGCGGGTGTAACTGTCGAAATCGCCGCCGGCCGCCCGGGCCCGGTCGGCGGCCAGCCGGTGGGCCAGCTGCTCCCGGCGGCGCTCTAGGAGACGGAGGCGGGCCTGGGGTGCCAGGTACCGGGCAAAGGCGAGGCGGAGGCTGAAGCTCCGGGCCTCGTCGGTACCGACCGGCTCATCGGCGTCGAGGAGCTCGGCGAACAACGTCCGGCCCAGATCGGTGATCCGGTACACCTTGCGCGAGCGCTTGGTGCCACGGGTTGACCCGGCTCGGCGTGACCGGAGCGCAGCTCGCTCCCCGCCCAACGAGCCGGTGAGGGGGATCGCGGCGGCCGGGGCGGCGGAGGACTCGGTGGAGGTCACGGCTCCGGCGGCCTCGAGCCGCGAGAGGGCCGGGTAGAGGGAGCCGAACGAGATGTTGGCGAACAGACCCAGCTCGTCACGGAGTCGCTTGCGGATCTCGTAGCCGTGGAACTCGCCGGCCTGGAGCAGGCCGAGGATGGCCAGATCGAGCACTCAACGACCCCGGTAGGGGCTGGAAGTCTGGGCCCGGAGGCTGCTGGTCACCAACTGCATACCTGTCACGATATATCAGACTGATATATCGATGCAACAGTTTCGCGCGTTCGCCACCTGGGCGGGGGAGGAGGGGCCGGCTCCCCTCACCGTGGTCGGCAAATCGGGGTGATCAGAAACCGGGCGGTGACAGGGGTCCAAGGGTTACCCTGATTGACGTGAGCTTCCGACCCGGAGCCCTCGAGGGTGTGCAGACATCCCCGACTGGTGGGCAGGTGGAGTACAAGCTCGCCCGCAACGCCGTGGTCCGCGAGTTCCGCAAAGGTCGTCTGTCCAAGCTCGACGTCTGCGATGCCCATCCGGAGCTCTCCCGGGCCGCCACCCACCTCGGGGTGCCAACCGGTGAGCAGTGCCCGATCTGCGAGGTGGCAGAGCTGGTGGATGTGACGTTCGTCTTCGGTTCGCGCCTCCCATCGGGTGGGCGGTGCGTGGCCACCAAGGCGGAACTGGCCCGCTACTGGCGTCGGAAGGATCCGGTGGTCTGTTACGTGGTGGAGGTCTGTCGGGACTGCCGATGGAACCATCTCGCCCGGATGTATCCGGCCGGTGCCGGCGTCGAAGCCGTGGCCCGGACACCCATTCGGTCGCGCCCACCGCACTGAACCAACCGCAGCAATCTTCAGGACGTCATCGAACCTGGTTGCGCGGTACGCTGGTGGTGGCAGTACCTGTCTGAGGTGGTCCGTGACCACCGCCACAAACCGCCGGAATCCCCAGAGGATCTGGACGGTCGAACAGGAGGAACACCATGCCCGATGCCCGCCCTCAGCCGATCACGGCGCCTCGGATCCGCGCCTCCAAGCGACGCGACGGGTCGGCCCCGCTGGTGATGGTGACCGCCTACGACGCCCCCGGGGCCCGGATCGCCGATGCCGCCGGCGTCGATCTGATTCTGGTGGGGGACTCGGTGGCCAACAATGTCCTGGGCTACGAGGACACCTTGCAGGTGACCATCGACGACATGGTGCACCACGTCTCGGCGGTAGCCCGGGCCAAGCCCACGCCGCTGATCGTGGGCGACCTGCCCTGGATGAGCTACCACGTCGACCAGGCTGACACCCTTCGCAATGCCGCTTCCCTCATTCGGGCGGGTGCGGGGGCAGTGAAGCTGGAAGGCGGTCGCATCCGGGTGCCGATGGTGGAAGCACTGGTGGCGGCCGAGATCCCCGTGATGGGCCACCTGGGCCTGACTCCCCAGTCGGTGCACGCCATGGGGGGCTACAAGGTCCAGGGCAAGGGGGTGGCTGAGGCGGAGATGCTGGCCGGTGACGCCAAGTCGCTGGCCGCCGCCGGCTGCTTTGCCGTGGTGCTGGAGGGGATCCCCGAGTCGCTGGGAGCCACCATCACCGACCTGATCGACGTCCCCACCATCGGGATCGGTGCCGGACCCTCCTGTGACGGGCAGGTACTGGTGATGCACGATCTGCTCGGCCTCAACGCCACCACCGCCAAATTCGTTCGGCGCTACGCCGACCTGGCCACCGTGGCCACCGAGGCGGTGGCCGCCTATGCCGCCGACGTCCGGTCCGGTGCCTTTCCGGCTGACGCGGAGAGCTACCACTGAACCGCGGCTAGCATTGCCCGGTCGTTCCGGCCCCGTCAGTCCCAGGGGCCCCGTTCCGACCTGCCCCCAACCGGGGGCTCAGGCGCCGAGCGCCTGATCCAGAGGGAGGTGAGCCGCCAATGCGGCCTTACGAAACAATGGTCATCTTCGACACGGCTGCCGACGAGGCAGCGGTGAACGGGGTACTCGACCGGGCGCTCGACGCCCTGCGGGCCAAGGACGGCAAGCCGGGCCGGGTCGAGCGATGGGGCAAGCGGACCTTCGCCTACGAGCTCGATCACAAGCGCGAGGGCTACTACGTGGTCATCGAGTTGACCGCCGAGCCGCCGGCCGTAGCCGATATGGAGCGGGTCTTCGTGCTGGCTGACGAGGTGCTCCGGCACAAGGTGATGCGGCTGCCGGACAAGGTCGCCGGCCGCCGCGCCGAGGCCGCTGCCGCGGCATCGTCCGGGGAGGGCTGAGATGGCCAACGGCAACGTTGTCACCCTGGTGGGGAACATCACCCGTGATCCGGAGCTCCGGTTCACCAACACCGGTCAGGCCACCGCCAGCTTCGGGCTGGCCGTCAACCGGCGCTGGCAGAACCGCCAGACCCAGGAGTGGGAGGAGGCCACCTCCTTCTTCGACGTGGTGTGCTGGCGGGAGATGGCGGAAAATGCCGCTGAGTCACTGGCCCGCGGCTCGCGGGTGATCGTCACCGGTCGCCTCGAGCAGCGCAGCTGGGAGACCCCCGAGGGGGACAAGCGGTCGAAGGTGGAGGTGGTGGCTGACGAGGTCGGCCCCAGCATCCGCTGGGCGACCGCCCAGGTCACCAAAAACGAGCGTCGCGGCCCCGAGGCCGGCGGCACACCCACTGGTGGTGGTGGCGGTCGACCCGCCCCGTCCGGCGGCAACGCCGAGCCTGCCGGGTACGGATACAGCGAGGAGCCTTTCTAATGGGTCGGAACAACGATCGGGGCAGCAGCAGCAACCAGAGCCGCCGTGCCCCCAAGGACACCGGGCGCCGGGTCAAGAAGAAGCCGTGCGCCATCTGCAAGGACCGCATCGAGTGGGTCGACTACAAGGACGTCAACCTGCTCCGTAAGTACATGAGCGACCGGGGCAAGATCCGGGCCCGCCGGGTGTCGGGCAACTGTGCCCAGCACCAGCGCGACATCGCCATGGCCATCAAGACGGCCCGTGAACTGGTGCTGCTGCCCTACACCCAACGGACCACCACCGAGCGCCCCGGCGGTCGGGGTGGACGCGGCGGTCGGGATGGCGGGTTCGGTGGCGGCCAGGGACGTGGCCGCCGTGGCGACGGTGAAGAGCCGACGTTGGCCACCACCACGCCAGCCCCCGAGGCCCCGGTGGTGGTCGTCGACGAGATCATCACCCCCGATGAGGTCATCGAGGTGGTTGAGGTCGTCGAGGTGGCCGCCGCGGCTGCTGAAGGAGAGGGCTGACATGGCCGACGTCAAGGTGCTGCTCCGCAGCGACATCGACGGTGTGGGGAAGCGCGGCGACATCATTGATGTCTCCGGCGGCTTCGCCCGCAACCATCTGCTCCCTTCCGGCAAGGCCATCGTGGCGTCGCCGGGGGTAGAGACCCAGGCCGCCGCCATGCGGAAGTCCCGTGACCTCCGTGACGCCCGAGACCGCGAGTCGTCGGAGACGGTGGCCCGCGCGCTGGTGGGCAACACCATCACGCTTCCGGCCCGGGCCGGGGCCGGGGGCAAGCTCTTCGGCTCGGTCACCGCCGCCGACATCGTCAAGGCGGTGGAAGCCCAGACCACCGCGGTCGTGGACCGGAAGGACCTGATTCTCGAGGAGCCCATCAAGGTGCTCGGCGTCCAGAACGTCCGGGTCGAGCTGTTGGGCGGCATCATCTTCGAGCTCACCGTCGACGTGGTGGCTGAAGAGGCCTGATCGGTCGCTGGTCGGATCGCCGACCACCTCGCTCCACGGATCCCGCCGGCGCACTGCGCCGGCGGAACCGCGTCCGGGCCCTGGTTCGGGTCCGCGTTCGTGTGACACCCTCCTGGGATCATCGGTCCATGACCGATCTTGTCCCCAGCACCACCGAGTTCTCCACGGGTCCATCCACACCATCGGGGCACCATTTCCCCAAGAAGAGCCCCTACCGGTCCCCAGCGTTCCCGGGGGAGGGTTGACGGATCATGGTTCAGGCATTTGACGACACGCGCCCCCGACGGCTGATTCCGGCATCGACCGGCAACGGGGCCTCCACCGGGCGGATCCCCCCGCACAACCTGGAGGCCGAAGAGTCGCTGCTGGGAGCCATGCTGCTCTCCCGGGACGCCATCGCCTCGGCCATGGAGATCTGCAAGCCCGAGGACTTCTACAAGCAGTCCCACGGGCACATCTTCACGGCCATCACCTCGCTGTTCAGCCAGGGCGAGCCGGCCGACTGGGTGACGGTCACCGAGGAGCTCCGTCGGCGCGACCTCCTGGAGAGCATCGGCGATCCGTCGGTGTTCGTCTCCCTGCAGGCCAACACCCCGTCGATCGGCAACGCCGAGCACTACGCCAAAATCATCGAAGAGCACGCCCTGCTCCGCCGGCTGGTATCGGTGGCCGCCGAGATCAACGAGCTGGGCTACAGCCTCCCCGAAGATGTCTCCGAGGTACTCGACAAGGCGGAGAGCCTGGTATTCGACGTCGCCCAGCGCCGGGTGACCGACTCCATGACCCCGCTCCGCGAGCTGCTGGGAGACAGCCTCGACCATCTCGAGCAGCTCTTCAGTCGGGGTGAGTCGATCACCGGACTGGCCACCGGCTACGCCGATCTCGACGAGCAGCTGGCCGGCCTGCAGCCATCCAACCTGGTGGTGGTGGGGGCCCGTCCTGCCATGGGGAAGACCGCCTTCGCGCTGGGGATGGTGTCCCACGTCGGGATCCGGCTCCAGAAGCCGGTCCTGCTGTTCTCCTTGGAGATGAGCCATCTCGAGCTCACCCAGCGCCTCTTGAGCGCCGAAGCCAAGGTGGACGCCAACCGGATGCGGACCGGAAAGCTCCACGAGGCCGACTGGTCGAAGATCGGCAATGCCATCAGCCGGATGAGCGAGGCGCCCATCTTCATCGACGACAACCCGAACCTGACGGTGATGGACATCCGGGCCCGGGCCCGGCGGCTGAAGAGCCGGGAGGGGCTCAGCCTGGTGGTCATCGACTACCTCCAGCTGATGACCGGCCGGCACGGGGCGGAGAACCGCCAGGTGGAGGTGTCCGAGATCAGTCGGGGGTTGAAGATCCTGGCCCGCGAGCTCGAGGTGCCGGTGGTGGCATTGTCGCAGCTCTCCCGAGGGTTGGAGCAGCGTCAGGACAAGCGACCCATGCTGGCCGACCTCCGGGAGTCCGGCTCCATCGAGCAGGACTCCGATGTGGTGCTCTTCCTCTACCGGGACGAGGTCTACAGCCCCGACTCCGACGAGAGCCGGGGGAAGGCCGAGGTCATCACGGCCAAGCACCGGAACGGGCCGACCGGGGTCACCCAGCTGGCCTTCATCGGCCACCAGGCCCGCTTCGACAACATGGCCCGGATGTAGTCAGGCCGGCGGGGAGACCTCCGACGTCCGGAGGTGACGCCCCCACTTCGCCTCGATATCGCCGAACCGCCAGATGGCCAGTGCCGCCACCCAGGTGAGCACGAACAGCCCCACGATGATGAACCCGGCGGTGTTGATGTTGAACCCGGCCATGTCGCTCCAGAATTGACCGTGGAGGTGGAGTTCGGTGGGCAACAGGCCGAGTACCTCGACCACGCCGATGAAGAAGCAGATCACCACGGACAGACCGGTGATGGCCAGGTTGTAATAGACCTTTCGGACCGGATTGAAGAACGCCCAGCCGTACGCCACGTTCATGAAGCAGCCATCGAGGGTGTCCAGCAGGGACATCCCGGCGGTGAACAGGATGGGCAGGCACATGATCGAGTACCAGGGCAGCGACCGGGTGGCCAGCAGGGCGGTGGTGGCCAGCAGGGCAACCTCGGTGGCGGTGTCGAAGCCCATGCCGAACACCACCCCGACCGGGTACATCTGCCACTCCTTGGTGATCGACTTCATCCAACCGCCGAAGAACCGATTCATCAGGCCCCGGTTCTGCAGCTGACGCTCGAGCTCTTCCTCGTCGAAACTTCCTCGGCGCATGGCCCCGAACACCCTGATGATTCCGGCCAGGATGACGATGTTGAGGGCGGCAATCAGGAACAGGAAGGCGGCGGAGACGATGGTGCCGAACACCCCGCCGAACTGCTCGAGTCCGGAGTGGCTGTTGGAGACGGCGCCGTAGACGGCTCGTTCGGCGACCACGATCCCGATGCCGATGGCCATCACGATGGAGGAGTGGCCGAGTGAGAACCAGTAGCCGACGCTGATCGGTCGTCTCGCACCCTCGATGTCCTGGCGTTCCTGCATCAGCTTGCGGGTGGTGTTGTCGATGGCCGAGATGTGGTCGGCATCGAAGGCGTGGCGGAGCCCCAGGGTGTAGGCCAGCACGCTGACCCCGATCCCGAGGCCCTTGTAGTGACCGGGCACCACGAAGGCGATGAACACTCCGAATCCGATGATGTGCAGCGCCAGGATGGAGAGGAACATCCAGCGGGCCCGCCGCCAGTCGTCCGGACTGAAGGACCGACGAACCTGGGTCATCCGACCCGCCGTCGGTGCCTCGGCGGTCATCACCATGACGACGGCACCTCCGGGTGGCGAAGGTCCCACGGGTCATCGCACCGGACGGCGGGAACCATACCGCTACTCTGCCCCAACTGCGAACGACTCGCAACTGAGCGCAGCTGACGGCGATCCGCCGCCCTATCCTGGCCGGATGGGCACCCCGCTCGGACCCCACGACCTGACGGGGGTCGACTTCTCGTCGGTCGACGGCGTGCTGGCCTACGTCCGGGCCCAGGGGGGCCGGGCCACCTCGTCGCGGCGGATCCTCCTCGAGGTCCTGTTCGAGGCGGAGGGTCATATGAGCGCCGAGGAGTTGACCGCCGCCGTCCAGCGCCGGGCTCCCGATGTGCACCTCTCCACCATCTACCGCAATGTGGAAGACCTGCAGCGCCTGGGGGTCATCGAGCACTCCCACCTGGGGCACGGGCCGGCCACCTATCTGCTGGCGTCCATGGCACACGCCCACTTCGTGTGTGAGGTGTGCGGGGCGATGATCGAGGCGCCGGACGAGCTCTTCCGGGGGCTGGCCCGGACGGCCAAGGCCAAGGTGGGCTTCACCATCAACCCCCACCACTTCGCCATCCTCGGGCGCTGCGCCGACTGCTCCTGAACGTCGGCATCGGCCGGGGTGCTCCGGGAGATGCCGAACGCCCGTCGGAGGGCTCCAATGCAATGATGCACCGTGCCGAGCACCACACTGCACGCCGGTGACCAGGCCGGCCCCTTCGATCTTGCGCTGCGTCCGGAGCTTGTCCGGCAGTTTGCCGAGGCGACCCTGGACCCGGTTCGATCGTCCGGGGACGGTCCAACGGTGCCGCCCTCCCTGATCGCCACCCTGGCGTTCGACGCCCAGCTCGCCGCCTTTGTGAAGCTGGTGCCCGACGACGTCCTCACCCCCGTCCGGAGTGGTGTCCACGGCCAGCACGACCTGTTGCTCCACCGACCGCTCCTGTCCGACGAGCAGCTCCGGGTCTTCGTCGAAACCCACAGTGCCCGTCCCTCGGGCCACAACCTCCATGTCACCCTGCACCACCTGGTCGTCGACGAACGAGGTGACCTGGCTGCCGAGCAGTGGTGGACGACGGTCCTCATCGGTACCACCGCCGGATCCACGGGTCCCCGGCTCCCCGACTACGGGTCCCCGGGCGATAGCCCAACCGCCCCGGTCGTGGAGGACGTGGTGCGGATCGACGGTGTCATGGCCCGCCGGTACGCCCAGGTGTCCGGGGACTTCAGCGAGCACCATTTCAGTGAGGAGGCGGCCCGGCGAAGCGGTGCCACGGCTCCCTTCCTCCACGGACTGTGCACCTTGGCCCTTTGCGCCCGTACCGCCACCCAAACCGTGGCTGACGGCGATCCGGAGCGGATCCGTCGAATGGCGGTCAGGTTCGCCGCACCGGCCCGCCTCGACCACGACCTGACGGTACGGCTCTTCGATCGACCCGACGGCGACTTCGGCATGGAGGCGGTCTGTGACGGGGACCTGGTGATCACCAACGGTCTCGTCCAGCTGGCCCCGTGAACCACCCCGCCGGCCCGGGTGCTTCCGGCGCTGGTTGGTTCGCTCGGAGGCGGACCGCCGGAGTCACCCGGACCACCGGGTGCTGACGGGCGGGGAGTTCGCCGGGGCCGACGACCACCGGGGTCCCGGCCCGGTCAGTCCCCGTCCCAACACCCCAGGATGACGTCAGCCACGTCGATGGCCACCTCGCCCGAACTGATGGGGGGCACTCCGAACCGGGCCGGGAGTCCGGTGGAGTCGACCGTCAGCACCTTCCAGTCCTTACGGACGACGACTGAACCATCCCTGGCCTGAAAGCCCGCCTGGCCGAGCCCCAGGAGGTTTCTGGACTTGCCCATAGTGACCTCGAGGCCGGCGTAGTAGTCCTCCGTCTGGGACCAGCTGGACAGCTCCTTCACCGAAAGGGTGAATGAACCGGTGGGATAGGCGTAGGTGCAGCTGTAGACGTGCTCGTCGGCCGACCAGGTCGGGGTGGTGACGGTGGCGACTTCCCCCAGGGCGGATTGCATGTCCGCCTGGGCCTCGCCGGCGCACACCATCTTGGCGACCTTCGATGGCGTGGGGCCGGCCGGGAGCGGTGTGGTGTCGGCGATCGAGGCACCGGTACTCCCGCAGGCCGCTACCGAGAGGACCACGACGATCGACGCGACCACGGCCCGGACCCGCGACGGCGAGGGTCCGGTCATCGTCCCACCCCTCCGCCGCCCACCGGGGATCGGCAATGACCCGATTCCAGTGTCGGGCGGCTCCTCGTCTCCAAACGGTGGGGTGGCAGTGTCCCGGGACGTCCACTCGACTCCGCACCGTACAATGGAGGCATGGCATCGGTCGGCCGGGACTCCGGCACCGGGGGGACATGCACCAACCCGCTGTGCTCGTGCGAACCGTGCGGTTGTGGCGACGACTGCCACTGTGGGGCATCGACCCTCGGCGAACTCGAACAACGGGTGATGGACGTGGTCTGGGGGGAGGGCGACCGCGAGCTCACCGCCCGCCACGTCGCCGACCTGTTTCCCGAGTATGCGTACACCACGGTGGCTACCGTCCTCGACCGCCTCGTCACCAAAGGTCTGGTCCGGCGTCGCATGGACGGGCGCACGGTCCGGTTCTCCGCCCTTGGCACCCAGGGAGCCCACACCGCGGTCCTGATGCATCGGGCGCTGGCCTCCGGAAGTGATCCCGACGCCGCATTGGCCAGGTTCGCCGAGAAGCTCAATTCCGAAGAGGTGGACGTCCTCCGGCAGGCACTCGAGGCTCGGTCCGGAACCCTGGCTGATCGAGGCGCCACCACTTAGATCATCAGGATGAGCATGAAGCCCATCCCGACGCACATGACGACATGGCTGGCATCCTCCAACCATGGCGCGGCGACCGCCTGGGCCGCACCGGTGAGGGGTGGGGGCTCGTCCTGAGGTCCGACCGCCACCTCGGTCGACCCATGCAGTGCATACCGGCGATGGTGCGTTCCGTGGTGGGAGGCACCCTTGTTGGGTGAGGCCAGGGTGAAGACGGCCGATGCGAAGAAGAGGAAGGCCAAGAGGAAGCTGAGTCCGGGTTCGATCCTTGCTCCTCCGGCGGCCGTCCCCATCGACATGGACGCCGAGGTGCCGTGGCCGGACTGGGCCGGAAACCAGTACATGAGCAGCATGGCGAAGCTCATGGCTGCGTGGATCAGGTAGTGGCTGAGGTGGATGCCGAACAGCTGCATCGCCTGGATGCTGCGCACCACGAACCACGCGAGTAGCAGCATGAAGATCAGCTGCCACATGGCGTTCGGACCGAAGGCCCAGTCGGTGATGAACATGCCGGCCATGGACAGTCCCATGGCCAGGTGGGCGATATCCACGTCCCAACCCGAGGGCCGACGGAAGGCGATCGAGACCACCAGCAGGGCCAGGGAGTAAGCGGCCACGGCCAGCATGGCCATGGCGAACATGTAGTACAAGTAGGTCGGGGTGGGGGTCACCGTGCCGGAGCCTCCTCGGTGGCGGGGGTCGGTCCGGTCGAGTCGATGGCCGGTGGACGGCCGGCCGTCTGGGGCCAGTACAGCAGGGCCAGGATGATGACCAGCAGGCCCGAGTTGGGGTCGGTGGCCCCACCGGCCAGGATGCCACCGAGATTCTGGACCGCCACCCAGATCACGGCGAACACGCCGATGGCTACCACCAAGATCACCTGGGTGGCTGCCGGAGGGAGGAACACCGCGGCGGCCACCACCACGCAGAGGACGGCCAGGAGAATCGCCAGCGTGGTCCCGTCGTGGAGGAAGGCCATCTCCGAGGCCTTGTCCACGTGGGCCAGCCAGCCGGGTTCCCCGCTGTCGAGCCCGGCTACCAGGTCGTGGAGGGCCCGGGGCGAGCGTCCCGAGCCGACCAGGGCCAGGGCGGCCAGCAGGCCCCACGTCACGACCCAGGTGGCGCTGGCCGCCCGCACCCCGACCGTCCGGGCGGCCACGAACGGCCGGTCGCCGCCTTCACTCGGCCAGAGGAGCACAGCCAGAAGGGCGTAGAAGAGCACGCCCCCCGGCCCTCCGCCGAATGGCGTGGCTCCCCCCTGGAAGATGGTCCCCAGGCCCTCGCCGAACCACCAGACGCCGAGCGACCAGACGATCGACACCACCAGGGCCGGCTTCAATGTCCGCGTCCAGATGATGCCGAAGGCGATGAGGAACTGGATGAGGGCGAAGAGGCTGTTGGTCAGGATCGGGTGGTGGTAGACGTTCGAGGCGTTCCAGCTGATGGAGTGGTCGATCCACCCGGGGTTGCCGGTGGCGAAGCCGTTGAGCATGCCGCTGAACCCGTTGGATCCCCGGGTGAACATGAACGGCTGCAGCTGCAGCACGGCGTCGAGCAGCCACACGGTGGCCAGCACCAGCTGGAACATTCGCTGGAGGTCCCTCGGCGTCCGGTCGGTCGGGGACCCCGCCGCCGGGTCCGCCCCCGCCGACACACGGCTGTCGTCCACCTCGGTCACACTCATCGGTCCTCACCCCGTTTCGGGCACCTGTCCTACTACCTGCTGTAGTAGCCGTGCAACTACCGGCCGTAGTAGACGACGGGCGGGCCCGGTGCCCCGATTGCAGGGCTGCTCACCGCCCACCGAACCAGCTCGCACCTGGACCGGCCCTGCAGCCGTTCGTACCGACGGCCGCACGGTCGAGCGGGGAGGAGAGCAATCACCACGGCCGGCGGACCGGCGAATCCGGGACCACCGGATACGCTTGTGCACCGGAATCCAGACGGTCGCAGCCGTCCACCGCCGGCCTTCCCCGGACCGTTGTCGATCGTGAGGAGTATCGAGATGACCACCGACACCACCGCAGTGGATTTCGCCGGCGACCAGGCGACCGCCGAGTTCGAGGTGACGGGGATGCACTGCGGGTCGTGCGTGGCGCTCATCACCGAGACCCTCCTCGAGCGCCACGGCGTCACTTCGGCGACGGTCGACCTCGACGCCGCTCGGGCGGTGGTGGGCTACGACCCTGCCCAGGTGGGCACCGACGATCTCCGCACCCTCATCACTGACAGCGGGTACCCGGCCACCGCGGTGGTCTGAACCCGACCGTGACGCCATGCTGACCGAGCCCGTCGAGGCATCGCCCACCGACCTCGGGCAGCCTGCCCTGGCCACCAGCCAGCTGGCGCTGGGGGGGATGCACTGCAGCGCCTGCGCCACCCGTATCCAGAAGACGCTGGGCAAGGTGCCGGGGGTGGCCAGCGCCTCGGTCAACCTGGCCACCACCCGGGCCTTCGTCTCCTACGACGCCGGAACGGTCGACCTCGACGGACTCTGCCGGGCGGTGGCCGACGTCGGGTACACGGCGTCGGAGGTCACCCCGACCGACACCGCGGGGACCGGGGAGTCCGGCGACCACTGGAGCCTGCGGGCGGCGGTCTCGTGGCCGCTGGCCGTGATCACCCTGGCCGTGGCCCTGGCCGCCCCGGCGTCGCCGGCCGCCGCCTGGACGGTGCTCGCCCTGGCGGTGCTGGTGGAGATCGTCGGCGGCTGGCCGTTCCTCCGCGATGCCACCCGCCTGGCCGTCCACGGAGCCACCAGCATGGACACCCTCATCGCCCTGGGGACCCTGGCAGCGGTGTCGGTCAGCGCGGTGGTGGCCATCGCCCTCGACGGCCGGCACGTCCACCTGGGCGGCGGCGGCGCCCTGGCGGCCAGCCTCCACGGCGCCATGGCACCGCTGATCATCGCCATCCTGGCCACCGGGCGGGCGGTGGAGTCGGGGGCCCGGTCCCGGGCCGCCTC
>Ga0302157_10003314_pt1 | contig 18284 bp, 14 predicted proteins | sample I_Bog_N3_3_FD_193502 | JGI IMG/M metagenome (GOLD analysis project Ga0302157, IMG submission 193502) | Peat permafrost microbial communities from Stordalen Mire near Abisko, Sweden - I_Bog_N3_3 | ecosystem: Environmental > Terrestrial > Soil > Wetlands > Peat | place: Sweden: Abisko, Stordalen...
GTGGTCGTCGCGCGGCACCGCCAACCGGGTGATCCGCCAGCCCGCCGGGCCGTCGCTGATCATCACGCCGTGGAACGCGCCGTTCATGCTGTCGACGTGGAAATGCGCGCCCGCGCTGGCGGCGGGCAACACGGTCATTCTCAAACCCGCCGACTGGTCGCCGCTGTCGGCCTCGGTGCTGGCCGACCTGATCGACGAGGCGGGCTTTCCGGCAGGGGTGTTCAACATCGTGCAGGGGCTGGGGGCAGAGCTTGGCAACGCGCTGACCAGCGACCCGCGTATCAAGCGGATCAGCTTTACCGGCAGCGTGCCCACCGCGCGGGTGATCGGCAAGGCGGCGGCGGAAAACATCGTGCCGTTCACGGCGGAACTGGGCGGCAAATCGCCGCTGCTGGTGTTCGCCGATGCCGATCTGGATGCGGCGGCGAAAAAGGCCGCCGGGCAATATGATGACAGCGGGCAGGTGTGCATGGCGGGCACGCGGATCATCGTCGAGGACAGCGTGAAAGACGCCTTCCTCGAACGGTTCCATGCCTGTGCCGATGCCCATGTGATGGGCGACAGCCGCGATCCGGCCACTACGATGTCGGCACTGATCCACCCGCGCCATGTCGAACGCGTGCAGGGGTTCATCGACCGCGCGCGCGGGGCGGGCGACACGGTGGTGCGCGGGGGCCACACCTGGAACGGCCAGTGGATCGAACCCACGCTGATCGTGCCGAAGAACAACCAGTCCGAAGTCGTCCAGAGCGAAGTGTTCGGCCCGGTGCTGACATTCCAGACCTTCCGCGACGAAGCCGAAGGCGTGGCGCTGGCCAATTCGACCGCCTATGGCCTATCGGGCATCGTCTACACCGGCAGCGCAGTGCGCGCCGAACGGGTGGGCCGCGCGGTGCGCGGCGGCACGGTGTGGGTCAACACGTTCCTGGTGCGCGACCTGACCGCGCCGTTTGGCGGCATCGGCATTTCGGGCATTGGACGCGAAGGCGGCGACTATGCGCTGGATTTCCACTCCGACCTGAAAACGCTGCAAATTCTGGACGGCAGCGTGACCTGAGAAGCCCCCCCCCTTCGGGGGGTGGGTGGGGGGGGGGTGTGCGACGCTGGCCTTGTCACGCGCCAATCGGGCCGGGCACCACCCCCTCCCGACCTCCCCCTTTTCAGGGGGAGGAGCAGAAGCCGCAAGGATATTCAGCCCAGGGCCTTGCCCAGAATCCGGCCCAGCCGGTCGGCAAAGGCGCGGGCGTCGTCGGGCAGTTCGCCATCGGCGATGCGCGCTTCGTCGAACAGCAAGTGCGCGCCGTCGGCCTTCAGATCGGCATCGTCGGGCAGCGCGGCCAGACGGGTTACCAGATCGTGGCGCGGGTTCAGTTCCAGCACCGGCCTGGTGCCGCGCGGGGTCTGGCCGCTGGCCGCCAGGATGCGTTCAAGCTGACGGTCGATGCCATGTTCGCTGGCCACCAGACAGGCCGCGCTGGTCGTCAGCCGTTCGGATACGCGCACGTCCGACACCGCATCGCCCAGCGTGGTTTTCACATAGACGATAAAGCTTTCGGCCTCGGGCGCGGTCGGCTCTGGCGCATCGGTGCCGTCGATCGGCGCGATCTGGCCCAGATCGGCCAGGCCCTGGGTCACCGATTTGAACGGCTTGCCGTCGAAATCGGCCCCCGCCCCGGCCCAGAAGCTGTCGACCGCATCGGTCAGCAACAGCACTTCGATGCCCCGCGCGCGGAACCCTTCGATTTGCGGGCTGGTCGCCAGCCGTTCGCGATCGGTGCCGGTGGCGTAATAGATCGCGGTCTGGTTTTCGCGCATCGCACCGACGTAATCCTTCAGCGAGCGCCAGGCATCGCCGCCGCTGGTGGTGTGGAACCGCGCCAGGCCAAGCAGCGTCTCGCGCCGGGCGTAATCTTCATAGATGCCTTCCTTCAGCACCGCGCCAAACGTATCCCAGAACGCGGCGTACTTGTCGGCGTCGTGCTGCGACAGCTTGTCGAGCTCGGACAGGACGCGGTTGGTCACGCCTTTGTTGATCGCGGCGAGCAGCGGGCTCTGCTGGATCATTTCGCGGCTCATGTTGAGCGGCAGATCAGCCGAATCGACCAGCCCGCGCACAAACCGCAGATAGCGCGGCAGCACGTCGGCCTCGTCGGTGATGAACACGCGCCGCACATAGAGCTTCATGCGGCCCGCACGGTCGGGGTCGAACAAGTCGAACGGGCGGGTTTCGGGCACAAACGCCAGCACGTTGTATTCGTGCTTGCCCTCGGCACGGTAATGCAGCGTCAGCGCGGGCGCATCCCACTGCCCGGCCACGCTGCGGTAGAAATCGGTGTATTCCTCGGGCGTGATGTCCGCCTTGGCGCGGGTCCACAGCGCGCTGCCGTCGGTCAGTTCGGCGGCGTCGGCATCGGGTTTTTCGATCAGCGCGATCGGCACCGGCACATGGCCCGATTGCGCGCGGACGATCCGTTCGACCGTGGCGCGTTCGGTATATTGCGTGGCGTCGTCTTTCAGATGCAGCACCACCCGCGTGCCTTGCGCCGGGGCCTGGTCCAGCGGCACTGCCTCGATGCTGTACGTGCCAAGGCCGTCGGACGACCAGCGGTGCGCCAGATCGGTCCCGGCGCGGCGCGAAGTGACCTCGACCGTGTCGGCGACCATGAACGCCGAATAGAACCCGACGCCGAACTGGCCGATCAGTTGCGGGCTTTCGCCGTCTTTGGCCGCGGTCAGCTTGTCCATGAACGCGCGCGTGCCCGACCGGGCGATCGTGCCCAGCGCCTCGATCATGTCGGCCTCGGTCATGCCGATGCCATTGTCGGCAATGGTCAGACGGCGTGCCTCGGGATCGAGCGCGATGGTGATCCGGGCCGCTTCGCCGCTGGCCAGCGCAGGATCGGCAATGCTGTCATAGCGCAGCTTTTCACACGCGTCGGCGGCATTGGCGATCAGTTCGCGCAGGAACACGTCGCGATCGGAATAGACCGCATGCACCATCAGGTGCAGCAGGCGGGCAACATCGGCTTCAAAAACACGGGTTTCGGGGGCGGCGGTGGAGGTGTCGCTCATGGTAATCCTGTGGTCACAGTCCAGATGGTTGCAGATGGGTGAGGACATGGCGTTGTCGCCGCCCGGTTTCAAGCCGCTATCACCGCCGGAAGCAGACGCGCGATGTCGGCGGGGTGGGCCAGATCGGTGCCGGGGTGCAACACCGCCGCGGTACCCGCCGCCACGCCCATGTGAAAGGCCGCCACGTCACCTTGCCCGGCGCACAGCGCATAGACCATCGCCGCCAGAAAGCTGTCGCCGGCGCCGACCGTGCTGCGCGCCTCGACCGGGACCGCCGGGCAGTCGATCACCCCTTCGGCACGCGCCAGGATCGCGCCCTCGTGGCCCAGCGTCACCGCCACCAGCCGGGCCTGGCGCGCAGCGACAATCGCCATTGCCGCATCGATCACCGCGGCGCGGGTCGGCAGGCGGCTTCCGGTCAGTGTTTCCAGTTCGCTCCGGCTGGGCTTGACCAGATCGATCCCCCCGGCCTGCAACCCCTGGCGCAGCGCCTCGCCCGACGTGTCGAGCACCATGCACGTGCCCCGGGCGGCGACGATCCGCGCCACGTCGGCATAGAACGTGGCCGGAACCCCGTGCGGCAGCGATCCGCTGGCGACAAAATGGCTGCACTCGGTCGCCGCGATCCGCGCCAGAGCCGCGCGCCATTCGTCCTCGCGCACTTCGGGGCCTGCGGGCGTAATGCGATATTCCTGCCCGGTGGCATGTTCCAGCGTGGTCACCGCGATGCGCGTGTGTCCGGCGATCGGCACGCGCGTGCGCACCAGTTGGTGCAGGTCGAGCAGCCCGTCGAGCGCCACCCCGGTCGGTCCGCCCGACAGATAGATGCAACGTGCTGCGCCGCCCAGCCGCACGAACACCCGCGCGACATTGATCCCCCCGCCGCCGGGATTGGCATATTCACGGGTGGTGCGGATCTTGTGCGTGGGAATGATCCGGTCGACGTCATAGGCGACATCGATCGTCGGGTTCATCGTCAGCGTGGCGATGGTGGTCGAAGGAACCGTCATGGGATCGGGCCTTTGCGTTGGATGTCGCGCCCCTGTGCCATGTTGCCATGACGCAGAGTTTGATGGCCGTCAAAGCGGGGATTGTTTGCGGGCGAGCGCACCGGTATGCGACAGATCGATGCCAACAGGGGGCGAGGCGATACCACGATCCAGATCTCTTACCCCGCATGCCGGGACCCTGACATGGCTTTGCGCGATCATCGCGCTGGCGGTCGGCTTGCGCCTGCGCCACGCGGCCGGTTCGATGGCGTTCGACGAGATGGCCTCGATGTACTTTTCGGGCCAGCCATGGCGCCACTTGTGGGGCTGGTGGATGCTGCGCGAAACCAATCCGCCGCTGTTCTATTCGCTGCTCAAGCTGTGGCGCATGGTCGTGCCGATGGGGCACTGGTGGATGCGCGCGCTGCCGCTGTCGATTGCCTTTGCGCATATGGCGCTGTTCGGGCGCTTTGTGCGGGCACGGCTGGGGTGGCCGGCGGCGCTGCTGGCGCTGATGTTCCTGGCGGTGTCGTCGTCGGATATCTATCAGGCCGATTATCTGCGCGGCTATGGCCTGGCCAAGCTGGCGGTGCTGGTCTCGTTCATCGCCCTGGTCGATGCGCTGGAAACCGGGCGCGGCTGGCGCGTCTTTGTGGGCGGCGCGGTGGTGGCGATCTATTGCCATACCACGATGATCCTGTGGCCGGTGATCGCGACGCTGGCAGTGCTGGGCGATGCCGCGCTGCGCCGCGACTGGCGCTGGCGGCCGATCGCGGCGCTGCTGGCGGCGGATATCGCAACGGCGGTGCTGTCGGGCTGGGTGCTGGTGATGGCCTATGCGCAACTGCGCAGCATGGCGGCGGCCAATATCACCTGGCTGGAATCGCTGGGCTGGGCAGATTTCTGGACGACCTGCCGGTTGCAGTTGCTGACCGGCGGCACGTTCGGATCGGGGCTGATGGCGCTGGCCATGGCGGTGGGTCTGTGGCGCGGGCGTCATCTACGGGCGGTGCGGCTGGCGGCGGGCGTGGCAATTGCCACGCTGGTGGTGTTCAAGGCGACCGACAGGGTCCACCCGATCGTGTCCGATTTCACGCTGCACTGGTGCTTCAGCTTTACCGCGCTGATCGCGGCGGCGGCGCTGACTGGCCCGTGGCCGCAACGGATGCTGCACCGCGCGGGCGTGGCCGTGGCGCTGCTGGCGGTGGGTGTGGCCGGGCTGGTCGATCTGCTGGTGCTCAATCCCGATTGGCAACCGCAGGACTGGCGCCGCACGGTGCAGACCGTGGCGGCGCGTCCCGGCGCGGCGCTGCTGGCCAGCCATGAAGCCGTGGCGGTGGTGATCGAACAGACTTGTGTGGTCGAATTCGGACATCTGCCCTGCCCGTTTGCGCTGGTGGTGATGACCGATCCCCGGACGACCGACAACTGGGCGTTCGGCGGCTATCACGGGCATCTGGTACCCCCAGGGCACGTGCGCACGGCACTGGGCGGCGCGCGCGTGGTCTATGCCTTCAGCCGCTATTACTATACCCCGCTCGAACATCTGGGGCTGCACGCGCGCGACTGGCACGAAATCTATTGGGACGATGGCGAACTGATCGGGCCGATCCCGATCCACGCCTTTGATCCGCCCGCACCCGGTGCGCCTCCGCGCGTGCCCGACCCCGATGCGCAATATACCGGCGCGCCCGATGACGAGTGATGGAGCACAGATTTGATGATGGCAGACAATGACCGGATTGCCGTGCTGTTGCCCGCCTATAACGAGGCCGTGGCGATCGAGGCGGTGATCGCGGCATTCCGCGCGGCGCTCCCCGATGCGCGGATCTATGTCTATGACAACAACAGCCGCGACGCGACTGCCCGGGTCGCGCGCGAGGCCGGGGCGGTCGTGCGCACCGAACGCCGCCAGGGCAAGGGCCACGTCGTGCGGCGCATGTTCGCCGATATCGAGGCCGAAATCTACATCATGTGCGATGCCGACGATACTTATGACGCGGCCGCCGCCCCGGCGCTGGTCGCGCGGCTGATCGAGGACAATCTGGATATGGTGGTGGGCGCGCGCACCGCGATCAGCGACACCGCCTATCGCCCCGCGCACGAGTTTGGCAACTGGCTGCTGACCGGGCTGGTGCGGTTGATCTTTGGCGACGAATTTCGCGACATGCTGAGCGGATACCGCGTGTTCTCGCGCCGTTTCGTCAAATCGTTTCCGATCATGTCGGGCGGGTTCGAAATCGAGACCGAACTGACCATCCACGCGCTCGAACTGGAATTGCCGGTTGCCGAAGTCGCCACCAAATTCAAGGAACGCCCGGTCGGTTCGGCCAGCAAGTTGAACACCATTTCCGATGGCGTGCGCATCTTGTGGATGATCCTGGCGCTGCTGAAACAGGAACGCCCGTTGCAGGTGTTTGCGGCGGTCGGCGGCCTGCTGATGATCGCCGCGCTGCTGACCGCGTGGCCCCTGCTGCCCGAATATCTGGCGACCGGGCTGGTGCCCCGCCTGCCGACCGCGCTGCTTGCCACCGGGATGATGCTGCTGGGCTGGCTATGCGTGATGAACGGGCTGATCCTCGATACGGTCACGCGCGGTCGGCAAGAGGTCAAGCGTCTGCGCTATCTCGAATTGCCGGGCATCGGCAGCGCGCCATGATGCGATTGGTGCGCTTTGCGCTGGTCGGGTGTCTGGGCTTTGTGGTCGATGTGGCGATCCTCTACCCCGTGGCCTGGCTGGGCGCGGGATGGGTGATCGGGCGGCTGTGTTCGTGGCTGGGCGCGGCGACGTGCACCTGGGCGGTCAACCGGCGGTTCACTTTTGCCATGGCGATGGCGCCCTCGTGGCGCGAATGGGGGGCCTATCTGATCGCGAACAGCGCGGGCGGGGTGGTCAACTATGCCACGTATGTCGCGCTGATCGAGGCGGTGCCTGCAATCGCGGCGCATCCCTATCTTGCGGTCGGCGCGGGATCGGTGGCGGGATTGCTGGTCAATTTCACGATGTCGCTGCGGTTCGTGTTTTCAAAGGCCTAAAGCAGAAAATAGACGCTGGCGATCCAGGCTGGAATGGCCAGCGCAGCGGCGGCTTTGGGCAGGCGCAGCCCGGTACCTGCCAGCACCAGCAGCGAGATCACCCAGAATTCGGTGAAGGCGCGGAAATACCCGTTCGGATCGATCCAAGGGCCCTGGGCCGACAGCGTCGACAGGACGATGGCAAGGCCAACCCAGCCCGCGGCGATCGATCGGCGCAGGCCCCCGGCGCGCAGCGCACCGGGCACGTACCACGCCGTCCACAGGCCGGTCGCGAAGATCGCACATGCAGTGATCACGACATAGATGTTGCGGATGGCGTTGGGACCGGGGCGCGGTGACAGCGGACGCTGCAGCATTACGCAGTCGTGCACGGTCTGCAAAAAGCCCTGCATGGGCCAGCCCATGTCGCCATTGAAGGATTGCCCGGTACCGGCGATGCCGTACCACCGCTGGGCCAGAAACAGCCGCCACGCGGCATAGGCGATCACCGGAAACAGCCCGATCGCCAGCCGCCGCATGGTCGGTCGCCCGCCGAACAGCGCAGCACAGGCAAACACCACGGCCGATGTTTCGCGCGTCAGCAGTGTCATCACGCCGCTGGCCATGAAGCGCGCGGGCCGCCGTGCCGCAGCGGCACCGATTGCCAGCATCAGCCAGGCCGCCGCGACGATCTCGGTGGTGTCGTGCAGCAAGGTAACCGTCAATCCCGGCCAGGCCATCACCGCCGGGGCGAACCATCCCGGCAAAGCGAGCCTTTCGCGCAAGGTCACCGCGCTGCGCGCCATGACGAAAATCCCCAGCAGATTGGCCAGCACCATCATCACCGGCACCAGCGCGGGCCTGCCGAGGCTGAGGCAGAACACGATCAACGGATAGCCGATGCGCTGGCTGCGATAGGCGGGGCGATCGAACGTCACCCCGCCGCCGGTCACCGTGCGCGGCAGCGGCTGGTTGGCCAGGCGGAAATAGAATTGCCCGTCATACCCGGACGATTGCGCGCGCACCGCGATCGGCGTGGGCACGGCGGCCTTGTCGACATAGCGGTCGCCCGCCACGATCAGGCTGGACACGTCGAACTGCCCCCGTGCGATGCCGATGCCCGCGATCAGCGCATAGAGCGCCACCACCGCGATCGGGAAGGCGACGGCATGGCGGCAAAACGCGGCAGCACGCGCATGAGGCAGGGTCATCGGCTCAGTGCGCTTTCAGATCGGGCAAATGCGTCGGGCAGGCATACGGCGGCAGCCAGCACGGCAGGCCAAAGCCGACCGCCGGGCGATAACGCGCGATCGCCATCACGGGAAAGCGCCCGGGCAAGGCAGTATCGGTGTAATGCGTGGTGGTCAGATGGGGCCAAAGTGCCAGATCGCCGGGGTTCATCCACCGCTCGTCCCCGGCAAAATCCCGGCGTTGCGCCACGCCAACCACCCGGCCTGCCGGGTCGGCCATCGGCACAAGATGGAAATCGAAACTGTTGCGCAGCACCCCGGCCCGGTCCGACAATGTCGAATGGGCGTTGTAGATATCGGCATAGGCCGCCATCGGCCCGGCAAACACCACCAGCCGGGCGGGCTCGTCCACACTGGCGCGCACCGGCGCGATGCGCAGGGATGTCAGCGCCAGCATGGCCGCGACGAGCGCCAGCGTCAGGCGCGGGCGTCGGCGCGCGTCGCGTAACGCGATCCACCCGAACAGGCCGATCGCGGGCAGGACCCATTTGAAATAGTGCACATTGCCGAACCGCCACAGCCCGCTCGGCACCAGATCCATATAGCACAGCGCCATCGTGCAATAGGCCAACAGCGCCAGCGCGGTCATCGCCGCGACCATCCGGTCACGCCGCACCAACGCGGCATGGACAATCCCGCATAGCCCGAACGGAACCCATGGCAGCACGGCGAACAGCCCGCGCCCCTCGGGATACCACGGGCGCGGTTCGATCAGCAGGACATAGGCCTTCCACCCGATCCGTCCGAACTGTTCGCCATACGTCGCCGACAACCGCATGTAATCGCTCGGCACGGCGCCATAGATCGCCAGGTGCAACACCGCCGCCACGACCAGCGGAACCAATGCCGCGCCCACCAGCGGTACCAGCGATCGCCAGGTGCCCCGGCGCACCAGCGCGACCAGCATGAACAGGCCGATGATCCCGCTGATCACGATATCGCCCGGACGGCTGACCGGGATCAGGCCCAGCATGGCGCCACAGGCGATCATCCGCCCGGTCCGCGTGGCACGCGGTGTGTCGCGCAGCACATCGGCCGCCAGCGCCAGCGCGCCCCAGATCAGCGCCGCCGAGGGTGTGGTGGTCCACGGCTGGATCCAGCTATCGCCGGTGTGCGGCCAGGCAATCGTGGTGGGCACGAACAGCACCGCCGCGCCGACCGGACCCAGGCCAAAGCCACGCGCAAACCGGCGAAACCCCAGATAGGCCAGCACATAGCAGGCGAAATCCGGGATCAGTGCCTCATAGAGCGGCGGCAGCCCCGCAAACGGCGCCAGCAGCAAGGGAAACAGCAGCGGATACCAGTGTTGATCGGGGTGCAGATCGCCCCGCGCAAAGGCGCGCGCCGATTGCAGATAACGGTCCTGATCAGACCAGAACACGAAACCGGGCGGTGTGTGTGCCGCCAGCGTCGCCAGATTGAACGAAAAGAACCAGCCGAGCGCAAACACCAGCGCCACGAACCAGACATCGCCCCGGTCCCTGAAATTCACCCCCACCGTATGATCCCGTCAGCCCCCGGGGTTCCTTTGCATGCTTTGCGCCATGCGCGCCAGTTGTTCCGGTGTCGCCTCGGTCTGATAACGGGCTTTCCATTCGGCGGCGGGCAATCCGTGGATCGCTTCACGCGCGGCCACTTTGTCCAGCGGGGCGCCGGCATCGATGATCCAGTCGGCCAGGCAGTTGCGGCAAAACCCGGCCAGACCCATCAGATCGATGTTCTGTGCATCGTGGCGGTGGCGCAAATGGCGTACCAGTCGGCGAAACGCGGCAGCAGCCACCGCATCGGGCAGCGTGTCAAGCGAGTCGGGTGTCTTGTCGAGTGGGGAATTCGTATCCATGCGATTGGTCCTGAGGGTTTTGGGTCTTGGGTTTTAAGGCCCCATGGGCCATAGCCCCGGCGCAGTCGCATGGCCACCGTCGCAATCGGGCAGTGGCTGGCCGACCGCACGCAAAGTATTCAGGCACAAGCGAGGCGGACACCGTGGCGAACACCGATCAGACACAGGCGAATGGCGCCGGGCAAAGCCCACGCGGACGCAAGGTCAAGATTCTGGCGACGGTCGGCCCGGCCAGCCGTTCGCCCGAAATGCTGGAAAAGCTCTATCGCGCGGGCGTCGATGCGTTCCGCGTCAACATGAGCCATGGCGATCACGCCACCCATGCCGAAACGATTGCCTCGATCCGCGCGCTGGAAACCCGGCTCAACCGCCCGATCACCATCCTGGCGGACCTTCAGGGGCCCAAGTTGCGCGTCGGCACGTTCAAGGGTGACCGCGCGGTGATCCGCCATTCGGGCCATTTCACGCTCGATCGCAACCCCGAACCGGGCGACGAAACCCGCGTCTGCCTGCCGCATCCCGAACTGTTCGGCGTCCTGCAAAAGGGGCAGCGGCTGCTGATCGACGATGGCAAGCTGCGTTTGCGGGTGATCCGCGCCGATGCCAACGAAATCTTCTGTTCGGCCGAAGTCGGCGGGGTGATTTCCAACCGCAAGGGCGTCAATGTGCCCGACGCGGTGATTCCGGTGCCGGCGCTGACCGACAAGGACCGCCGCGATCTGGCCTTTGCCATCGAACAGGGCGCCGACTGGATCGCGCTGTCGTTCGTGCAACGGCCCGAAGATCTGGCCGAAGCGCGCAAGCTGATCAATGGCCGCGCCGCGCTGATGGCCAAGATCGAAAAGCCGGCCGCGATCGGGCGGCTGGACGAAATCATCGAACTGTCCGACGGGATCATGGTGGCGCGCGGCGATCTGGGTGTCGAGCTCGATCCCGAAGACGTGCCGCCGCTGCAAAAACGCATTGTCGCGATGGCCCGCCGCCAGGGCAAGCCGGTGGTGGTCGCCACGCAAATGCTCGAATCGATGATCGAAGCGCCCACGCCCACGCGCGCCGAAGTGTCGGACGTGGCCAATGCGGTCTATGACGGCGCGGACGCGGTGATGCTGTCGGCAGAAACCGCGTCGGGCGCCTGGCCCGAAGAAGCGGTGACCATCATGAACCGCATCGCGGTGCAGGTGGAACGCGATGCCGGGTATCAGGCGCGCGTGCATTTCACCCAGACTCCGCCCGATCCGACCACCGCCGACGCGCTGGCCGGGGCTTGCGCCTCGATCGTGGCGACGTTGCCGATTGCCGGGATCATCGTGTTCACCGGGTCGGGTTCGACCGCGCGGCGGGTGGCGCGCGAACGGCCGGGCGTGCCGATGCTGGTGCTGACGCCGGCACTGCGCACCGCGCGGCGGCTGGGCCTGTTGTGGGGCACCCATGCGGTGTCGACCAAGGACATCGGCAGCTTCGAGGAAATGATCGCCAAGGGCAAGCGCATGGCGCTGCGCCACGGGTTCGGCGTGGCCGGGTCAAAGCTGATCGCGCTGGCCGGGGTGCCGTTCGGCACGCCGGGATCGACCAACCTGTTGCATGTCGTCACGCTGGTCGGTGACGAACTGGCGCGGTATGGCGAAGGCACTGCGGAGACCTGATCAGGCTTTCGCAGCGGCCAGTTTCAGCCCGAACGCGACAAACACCACCCCGCACGTCCGGTCGATCGCCCGGGCAAAGGCGGGGCTGGTGAGCAACGGGGCCAGCACGCGGGCAAAGCCGATCAGCAGCGCAAACCACACCAGCGTCAGCGCGACATGCACGCCTGCCAGCATCAGCCCGGCCGCCGGATCGCTGGTGCCGGGGGGCAGGAACTGCGGCAGCAGTGTGATATAGAACACCCCGACTTTGGGATTGAGCAGATTGGTCAGCAGCCCGCGCCGGAACGCGGCGGCGGCAGGCGCGGGACCGGCTGCCCCGGCACGATGCGGGCGCAGCAGCAGGGTCAGGCCGATCCAGCCAAGATAGAGCGCGGCCATTGCGCGCAGCCAGCCATAGGCGACCGGGCTTGCCACCAGCAGCGCGCCAAGGCCCAGCGCCACCGCCAGCCCCCAGGCCAGACAGCCCAGCGCAATACCCAGCCCGGCCATCATGGCCGGGCGCGCGCCGGTCAGCCCCGCAGTGCGCAGCACCAGCATGGTATCGGTGCCCGGCGTGATCGTCAGCAGCGCCGCGACCGGCACGAAGGCCAGCAACGTCGCCGCGCCGATCATCCCGCGCGCGCCCCGAACAAGGCGCTGCCCACGCGCACATGCGTCGCGCCCAGCATCACGGCGGTGTCGAAATCCTCGCTCATTCCCATCGACAGCTGCGCCAGGCCGTTATCGGCGGCGATCTTGCCCAGCAACGCAAAGAACGGCGCGGGCTCGATCCCCGCCGGTGGCACGCACATCAGCCCGGCGACCGGCAGATCGGCACCACGGGCCTGCGTCAGCAGCGCGGACACGTCACCGATGGGACAGCCGCCCTTTTGCGCCTCTTCGCCAATATTGACCTGGACAAACAGCGGCACGCGCCGCCCGGTCTTGTCCATCGCGCGGGCCAGCGCCACCAGCAGCGAGGGCCGGTCGAGCGAATGGATCGCGTCGAACATCTGTACCGCGTCCTCGGCCTTGTTCGATTGCAACTGGCCGACCAGATGCAGGCGGATATCGGGGTGCGCCTCGACCAGCGCGGGCCATTTGGCCTGCGCCTCCTGCACGCGGTTTTCACCGAACACGCGCTGGCCTTCTTCGATCAGCGGCTGGATCGCCTCGACCGGTTTGGTCTTGGCGATGGCGACCAGCGTCACATCATCGGCGCGGCGCCCGGCCAGCGCGGCGGCGCGGGCAATGCGGGCATGGATGGCGGCAAGGGGCGACAGATCGACATCGTCGGGGTGGGTGGCGGCGCTCATGCGCGGTGCTATAACGCATCGTGCGATTTGCTCCAGTGATCATCAAATCCGCTGGCCGGGGTGGGCATCGGCAGGTGCCGCGCCAGGTGCTGTTGAGCGACGCGCGCAACGACGCGCTGCTCGATCGCGCGCTGCGGCGGCTGCCCCAGGGTTCGGCGCTGGTGTTTCGCCATTATCATCTGGCACCGGCGGCGCGCGCGACGCGGTTGCGGCATCTGCGGCGGATCGCGGCGTTGCGCGGGGTCGAGGTGGTGCTGGCGGGCGCGGGCTATGGTCCGGCCAACGCCTTGTCGCCGCGCGCGCGCTTGCGGCTGGCGACGGCGCACACCCTGCGCGAGATCGGCGCGGCCGCGCGTGCCGGGGCACATGCGGTGCTGCTCTCGCCGGTCTATCCGACTCGCTCGCATCCCGGCGCCCAGGTGCTTGGCGCGCTGCGCTTCAACTGTCTGGCGCGGCTGTCGCCGCTGCCCGTGTTGGCGCTGGGGGGGATGACCCGGCGTCGTTTTGCGCAAGTGCGCGCGCATGGTTTTGCCGCAATCGATGGGCTTTCCTGAGAAACCACGCAAAACTGCGACTCGTGGAAAACCCTTGGATTCTTGACGATTCCGGCCTTTGTGGCGCATGATGGGCCGAACGGATCGAAAAGGGTAAGCAGATGGCATCGCGGGCAGTCACACCGGCGCGTGGGCGGGCCGGGTCCGGTGGGCAGGGCGGCCGGTCGGACTGGCGCGCGATCCTGCGCCGCAGTTTCTGGCGCAGCGCCGAACTGATCGGCGGTACGCTGCTGTTTGCCACGTTGGTGTTCCTGGCGCTGGCGCTGGTCAGCTATACCCAGACCGACCCCTCGGGATCGACCGCATCGGGCAGTCCGGTGGAAAACTGGATGGGGCTGGGCGGGGCCTGGGCGGCGGAGCGCGTGCTGATGCTGTTCGGCCTGCCGGGCGGGCTGATTCTGCCCATGCTGTTCGTGTTTGCGCGGCGGCTGTGGGATGGCACCGGCGATCTGATCGAAGCGACCGAAGACGATGCCGATGTGCCCGCGCTGGTGGTGTGGTGGTGGCTCGCGCTGCTGATGCTGGCGGGCGTGATGCTGATCGACACGACGCTGGCCACAACGCTGGAACGGCCGGGCGGCACGCTGCCCGCCGGGCCGGGCGGGCTGATCGGGCTGATGGGGGCCGCCGGGGTCCACTGGTGCGCGCATTTTGCCGGTGCGGTGCAGGCCTGGGTCGCGCTGGGGCTTGGGCTGGTGATCGGGCTTGCCGGGCTGGTGCTGGTGGCGCGGGTGTTCGTGCTCGAAGGCTGGCGGTTCAACCCGCTGGCCCTGTTGTGGCGTCGCCGCGCCGCGCCCGACGACGCGATTGGCGATGACGGGGACGTGCCCGAACCACGCGCCGCCGCGCCTGCGCCACGCGCCGCGGCCGCGCCGCCCGCCCTGGCCGAAAGCCAGACCCCGCGCCGCCCGACCGAGATCACCGATCCCACGCGCACGCCCGCGCCCGCACCCATTCAAAAAGCGCGGCAGGGCGATCTGTTCGATGCGTTCGAATTGCCGCCGATCGACCTGCTCGACGAAATCCCGGTCAGCACCGCGCCGAAGATCGACAAGCTGGCGCTGGAACGCAATGCGCGCCTGCTCGAAAACGTGCTCGACGATTTCAACGTCAAGGGCGAGATCATGGCCGTGCGCACCGGTCCGGTGGTCACGATGTACGAACTCGAACCCGCGCCGGGGATCAAGGCCAGCCGGGTGATCGGCCTGGCCGACGATATCGCCCGCAACATGAGCGCGGTGTCGGCGCGTGTGTCGGCGATTCCGGGCCGCACCGTGATGGGTATCGAATTGCCCAACGTCACGCGCGAGATGGTGTCGTTCCGCGAAATCGTCGCCTGCGACAAGTTCGTCAACGCCAAGGGCCTGCTGCCGATCATCCTGGGCAAGGATATCACGGGCGAACCGATCGTGGCCGACCTGGCCGCGATGCCGCACTTGCTGGTGGCGGGCACCACCGGATCGGGCAAGTCGGTCGGGCTCAACTGCATCCTGCTGTCGCTGCTTTATCGGCTGACGCCGCAGCAGTGCCGGATGATCCTGGTCGATCCCAAAGTGCTGGAACTCAAGAGCTACGACGATATTCCCCACTTGCTGTCGCCGGTGGTGACCGAGCCTGCCAAGGCGGTGCGCGCGCTGAAATGGGCGGTCGAGGAAATGGAGCGCCGCTATCGCCAGATGAGCTCGATCAGCGTGCGCAACATCACCGGGTTCAACGAAAAAGTGCGTGCTGCGGCCGCCAAGGGCAAGCCGCTGGGCCGCCGCATCCAGGTCGGGTTCGATCCCGACAGTGGCGAGGAAATCTACGAGGAGCAGCAGCTCGATTATCAGGTGCTGCCGCAGATCGTGGTGATCGTCGACGAACTGGCCGACCTGATGGTGACGGTGGGCAAGGAAATCGAAGTGCTGATCCAGCGGCTGTCGCAAAAGAGCCGCGCGGCGGGCATCCACCTGATCATGGCGACGCAGCGCCCCTCGGTCGACGTGATCACCGGGGTGATCAAGGCCAACTTGCCCACCCGCATCAGCTTTGCGGTGACCAGCCGCATCGATTCGCGCACCATCCTGGGCGAACAGGGCGCCGAACAACTGCTGGGCAAGGGCGACATGCTGTACAAGCCCAACACCGACCCGGTGAAGCGCGTGCACGGCCCGTTCGTGTCCGACGAGGAAGTCGAACGCATCGCCGACCACTGGCGCAAGCAGGGCACGCCCGAATATGTCACCTCGGTCACCGAGGAACCGGCAGATGGCGGGTTCGGCTTCGATGATCTGGATGCGACCGCGTCCGACAGCCCCGACGAACGCAAATACCGCCAGGTCTGCCAGCTCGTGTTCGAAAGCCAGAAGGCCTCGGCAAGCTGGATTCAGCGGCAGATGGGGGTCGGCTACAACACCGCCTCGAAGTGGATCGAGCGGATGGAAGCCGATGGCTTTGTCGGCCCGCCCAACCATGTCGGACGCCGTGAGATCTATCGCGACAAGGATGGCAATCCGCTGTGATCATTGCCGACCGGCGGGATCATTTGCCTGCGTGGTGATCGAACTCCACGGAATGATCCTGATCGTGGTTGAAAGAAGACCAATTGCGGAACAGCTTGTTTTTGTGTGCATTTCGCCGGACGCTTTTCCCGCAATTTTTACAATGCCCGACGTAATTCAGGCCGTCCCATCGGACCTTTCCACGAATTGGTCGATGCACATTCAGAAGATTGCAGATAAACAGTCTTTTAAGGAGCGACATTTTTCCTCCAGGGATTTGGATCTGTCAAATCCGGTTCGATAGCCGTCCGCATTCACGGCGCTGGTATCTTGCGAATGGCCGGGTTCACCTGGGGGAAGTATAGCCTTGCGGGCATAAACGCGCTCGGCGTTGAATGGTTAACGGTTGCAGGCGGCGGGCGCGAACCGCGCCGATCATCAGTCCGCGTCGTGCACTGGCGGCACGGGACACGACTGGATTGGCTGCAGAATGTCGTGCGCCATTTGCGCATGGGCGGCAGCGGCATAGGCCTGCTTGTTGAAGGCACACAATTCGTCGAGCGCGTCGAGCGCATCCTTCAGGAATTGCACCGCGCGCGCAGGGTCTGCGGCCGAGCACGGGGCAGGTGGCGGCGTTTCACTTGCGGGTGCCGCCGGGTGCGGTGGGTTGGGGATGCTGGGCGCCAATTGCTGATACTCGCGGTGGGTGGCACTCTGTCGCCGAAAGGTGATTTTCGAAACAGACTCTTACGGAAATAATTTATCGTTATTTGACGATTCGAGGATCTTGTTGATTAATACATATCCTCTGGAATAATCGTTTTTTATTATATATCCGCTATTCAGCTTTTTCCGTAAATTGGAAATCATGACTTTAATAGAACCTTTGAATGCCGTCGTATCAGATGGATTTATCTCTGAGCAAAATTTCTTAATAGAAACGAATGAATTTATGTTGTCGACAAGGGTGTGGGCTATTTCAAACTCCCGTGGCGTAAGCAAGTCGGGATTGCATACCAGAGATACGGCATTTCTCTTGGTGAAGCTGTCGCTCAATAAATTTCTGTTCGCCCTATATTTTATGATAACCGATTTAAGCCGCAGTCTTGCCTCGTCCATATGCATCTTTTTGCTATCGATAACTTCGTCAAATCCGTAATTGAGTAATCTGGTGCGGCGAGGGGGCGTCGAATCGTGGATCAGGGCAATTTTTGCGACATTGTTCAAAAGCAAACTGTTTGAACGAATGAAGCGACCCATCCGCGCGGGGTCATTGCCTCCTGTAATCAGTACATCATAATCACCATGGGCCTTTGAAAGTATGAACGTATCATCATCAAGAAATGGTCTCGACATGATTGTATCTACTAAATGTTCGGCAAATTTATCGCGATATTCTTTGGCATGATCGTTAAATGACTGATAGCGTGCCGAACATTCAACCTTTGTGGCAAGCGAGTGATCGATAAGAAAGTTGTCAATGGTATGGGTAATGTGAAAATTGAACGCAATCGCGGCTGCAAGGTCCACATTCTGCCCCTTTTTTTCAAATCAGGCAAACAATCATGGCGGAGCCTGTTAACGGCTGCATCTTGACCGTGTTTGCTCACTTCATAACTATTGTTACGCGGTTAATGGTAAATTTTCATCGTGCCGGTTTGTAAACCGGATTCGCCCGAAAATGTTAATAATTAGCAACAAAAACAATGCCTTTGTCGACCGCCGGTTAAAGTGCATCCGTTTTGAATATATTTACCAGAATATAGTACAGGCGTATGAAATCATTGACAAACTTCCACCCTGCGGAGCGTTTGCGCGCCTCGTCCTGCGAGCGCGCGATCCCCGCTTTTGAAGCGCGCACCCTTAACCACCACCACGGCCTGCCGTTCTTGCAGCATGATCGGCGGGTCGTTCCACCTCCATCCCGAATGGACGGCGCGTCGATCACCTGACCTCGAAGGGCAACGCGCGGCATGGAAGCGCTGGCACAGTGCTGGTTCACCCGGGTTCATCGCCCGGTGCGAGATCGCCATCGCGACAGCGATGGTTCGATGGTCAGCACTTGCCGGTATTGCCACCGTCAACTGGTCAGTTGGGACCGTTCGAACTGGAACCTGGCGGGCGGGCTCGATGTGTCGCGGTTGGC
>Ga0302157_10003317_pt1 | contig 18261 bp, 12 predicted proteins | sample I_Bog_N3_3_FD_193502 | JGI IMG/M metagenome (GOLD analysis project Ga0302157, IMG submission 193502) | Peat permafrost microbial communities from Stordalen Mire near Abisko, Sweden - I_Bog_N3_3 | ecosystem: Environmental > Terrestrial > Soil > Wetlands > Peat | place: Sweden: Abisko, Stordalen...
GCGCGGCATCGGCGGTCGTGATGGCCGTGGCGGCGCTGGGGTTCGCCTGGGTGGGCGGTTTTCCGTTTCTCTGTTTCTGGTTCGCGGCGTCGGTCGGCGTCGTTTGGGAGTGGCACCGCCTCGTCGGCGGCGAGCGGATCGTCCTGCGCGTCCTGGCGGGCGCCGTCGCTCTGCTGGCGGCGTCCTCCTTCGGCCTGCGCTCGGAAGGCCTTTACGCGGCTTTGGCGCTGATCGCCGGCGCGGCGGCGACCGGCGCGCTCGCGGATCGTGACCATCGTCTCGCCGCGGCCGCCGGCGTATTTTACGCGGGCGCGATCGCGGCGGGGACCAATTTGCTGCGCGCCAGCCCCGAATACGGCCTAGCCGCGATTCTGTGGGTGTTTGGCGTGGTCTGGGGCACCGACGTCATGGCCTATGTCGGCGGTCGCCGGATCGGCGGACCCAAATTGTGGCCGCGGGTTTCTCCGGGCAAGACCTGGTCGGGGACAATCGTCGGGGTGGGCGCCGGCGCGCTGATCGGGGCGATGGTGGCCTGGATCGCCGCGCCGGGCGGCGCGTCGCTCGTCCGGCTGGCGAGTCTCGGCGTGATCGTCGCAGCCGCGTCGCAAGCGGGCGATCTGTTCGAGTCGGCGCTGAAGCGGCGCGCCGGCGTAAAGGACTCCAGCCATTTGATTCCCGGACACGGCGGCCTTATGGATCGTCTCGACGGCTTCACCGTCGCCATAATTATTGCCGTAGCGATCGCCTATATGCGTCCTCACGGGCATTGGATCGCGTCGGCCCTGTTCGTGGGTTGAGGATTCGCGCCGCCACTGACCGTTTCGCGTTTACCATATCGCCAGACAAAGGCGCCGCGGCTCTTGGCGGATCGAAGGCAATCCGGCATGGTAACGGAATAGTAACCAATACGGTTTCCGCAGCAGTACTATGGCGCGCGCCGGAGGCGACTCGATGAATGTTTTGCACATGGTTTCAGACGCGATCAACTGGATGGGTTGGTATATCCTGCCGTTCGTCGCGATCATGAGCGCCATCGTCTTTTTCCACGAGCTCGGTCACTACTCCGTTGGGCGGTGGTGCGGCGTGAAGATCGAAGCGTTCTCGCTGGGCTTCGGTCCCGAGCTGCTGCACTGGGTCGACGGAGCCGGCACGCGATGGCGATTGGCGCTGTTCCCGATCGGCGGCTACGTGAAGTTCCTCGGCGACGCCGATGCGGCGAGCACGCCCGATAGCTTGGCCACAGCCGCGCTTTCCGACGCAGATCGTCGGCGCACGCTGGCGGGTCAGCCGCTGCGCAATCGCGCCGCGATCGTCGCCGCCGGCCCGGCGGCCAATTTCCTGCTCGCGCTCGTCGTCTTCACCGGCCTGTTCATGGTCTTCGGCCGGTCGGAACACGTGGCTCGGATCGGCGTCGTCGAACCCAATTCCGCGGCGGCTCTGGCCGGTTTCCAGGTCGGCGACGTCGTCAAGTCGATCGATGGCCAACCGGTCGTGAACTTCCAGGACGTTCAGCAGGCCGCGCTTTTGAACACTGGCCTGACGATGACCTTCATCGTCGACCGCGCCGGCCAGGACGTTGCGCTCGAGGCGGCGCCGCGCATCACGATGGTCGACCAGGGCGCCCTGGGCAAGCGCCGCATCGGTCATTTGGGCCTGGGCTCGTCGCGCGATCCCAAGGACGTCAGCTTCGAACGCTGCTCGGCGCCGACCTGCGTCATCTGGGCCGGCGAACAGGTCGGTTTCATCAGTCACGCGACTTACGCTTACGTCACGGGTCTGTTCGCCGGGCGCGAATCGGTCGACCAGGTGTCCGGTCCGATCGCGATTTCCCAGATCGCCGGCGAAATGGCCAAAATAAGCTTGTGGGAGCTGCTCAATCTGGCGGCGCTGTTCTCGGTGTCGGTCGGTTTGATGAACCTGTTGCCGATCCCGCTGCTCGACGGCGGCCACTTGTTGTTCTTCGCTTTCGAGGCTCTGCGCGGCAAACCGCTGAGCGATCGCATTCAGACGTTCGGCATACGCGTCGGCATCGCCATGGTCGCCGGACTGGTGATCTTCACCACGTCGCATGACCTGCTGAGGATCTTCACTGGCGGAAATTAACCAACGGTCGACCATGAATCGTGTCGCATGGGCCACGCACCGCCGAATTGGTATAGGATGTCTCTAAATACGGTTTGCACCGCCGTCCAAAAAAGGTAAAAGCCCGTAAAGGTTCTGACTTCCGGAAAGAGGTGAGGACCTTTACGAACGTGAGCGGGGCGCAAGAAAGCCGGCGTACGCGGGACGAACGAGCGATCTCCGTCGAAAAGCGGCGATTGAATCGAGTCGAGCGGGGCTGGTCTGCGAAATGGGGACATCGAACCAGATGAATTTGTTCCGAGGCCGCTTGATAGGGTTTCTCCTCGCGGTCGTCCTGATGTCGGGGATTGGCTCCCCGTTTTCCATGGCGATCGCGCAAACTGCCGCTAGCGGCGTCTCCGCGAATATCGAGGTCGAAGGCGCGACGCGTGGCGACGCTGACACGATTCGTAATTATTTCAGCGGGACGAGTCAGGCCGACGTCAATCGCGGCATCGCCGACCTCTCCGCGACCGGCATGTACAAGAAGGTGTCGGCGAAGATCGTCGGCGACAAGGTTCTGGTCAGCGTCGTCGAAGGCGGGCTCATCATCAATCGCGTCGCTTTCGACGGCGGCAACAAGCTCAAGAGCGATCAACTCGCTGTCGAGGTTCAGTCCAAGGCGCGCTCGGCCTTCGACGAGGAGACCGCCAAGGGCGACATCGATCGCATCAAGGAAGCCTACAAGAAGATCGGCCGCAGCGCCGTCAAGGTGACCTACAGGCTGGTCAACCTGCCCAACGGCCGCGTGGATCTCGTGTTCACGGTCGACGAGGGCGACAAGACCGGCATTAAGTCGATCAATTTCGTCGGCAACGAGAACGTTTCATCCTATCGGCTGCACAGCCTGATGCAGCTGACCGAAATGAATTTCCTCTCGTGGTTCAAAACGAGCGACGTCTACAATCCCGACACGCTGGCGACGGACGAAGAGACGATACGCAAATATTACATGCGCTATGGTTTTGCGGACTTCCGTATCGTCAACACCGACGTGGCCTATCAGCCCGACGGCGGCGGCTACGTGATCACGATCACGGTCGACGAGGGCCCGGTTTACCATGTCTCCAGCGAATCCGTGACTTCGCGGCTGGCCAAGGTCGATGGCGCCTCGCTCGAGAAGTTCGTGCTGCTGCACGCCGGCGACGTTTACAACGCCACCCTGGTCGACAAGTCGATCGAAGCCATCACCCGCGAAATTGCCCGGCTCGGCTATCCGTTCGCGGACGTTCGTCCGCACGGCGAGCGCAACAGCGTCACGCACGAAATCGCGTTGGCCTTCACCGTCGACGACGCGCCCAAGGTTTACATCGAGCGCGTCGACATTGTCGGCAATACGCGAACGCGTGACTATGTGATCCGTCGCGAATTCGACATCGGCGAAGGCGACCCCTACAATCACGCGATGATCGAGTTGGCCGAGCATCGGCTCAACAATCTCGATTTCTTCAAGTCGGTTCACATTTCGACCCGTCCGGGCTCCTCGCCGGACCGCGTAGTGGTCACAGTCAACGTGGAAGACAAGCCGACGGGGTCGGTCAGTCTTTCGGGCGGCTATTCGACGACTGAAGGCGCGCTGGCGGAAGTTGCGTTCACGGAAACCAACTTCCTCGGCCGTGGACAATATGTGAAGTTGTCGGTCTCCGAAGGCCAGTATAGCAAGGGCTGGGCCGCGACCTTCACCGAGCCTTACTTCCTCGATCAGCGCCTCGCGGCCGGCATCGACATCTTCCACAAAGAGCAGGACGTAAATCCGTTCGCGGAATACGAGACCTGGACGACCGGCGTGAACCTGCGTCTCGGCGTGCCGATCACCAACGAATTCACATTCCAGCCGAACTATTCGATCTATCAGTCGAAGATCATCGTTCCCGACACACAGTCGCAGCCCTACGGCGATTGCGGCGCGCCCTTCAACGGGCCCGGAGGTTCGACGATTTGGAACACGCCCGGGCTCGCTCCTCAAACGGCGACCCCCTCGGTCAACTGCTTGACGAACGGCGAAGCGTCGATCGCGATCAAGGAATCGGCGGCGCAGGGGGCGATAACGACCTCTCTGGTCGGCTATTCGCTGATCTGGGACAACCTCGACAATCGGAAGAGCCCGACCACCGGTCTGTACGCGAACGCGCACCAAGACGTCGCGGGTCTGGGCGGTCAGTCGCAGTTCGTTCGCGAAACGTTTGACGGTCGCTTCTATTACCCCGTGACCGACGACCTCGTGACGATGCTGCGCGTTCAGGGCGGACAGATCACCGGCCTGGGCGGCGAGTCGGGCAATTTGCCGATCATCGACAATTTCAACCTGGGGCCGACGCTGGTTCGCGGCTTCGCGCCCGGCGGTCTGGGGCCGCGTGACATCACCGATCCCAACAACATCTCCACCAATGCGCTCGGCGGCACGACTTACTTCGGCGGCACGGCGGAACTGCAGTTCCCGCTGTTCGGCCTGCCCAAAGAATTGGGCCTGAAGGGAGCCTTGTTCGCCGACGCCGGAACTCTGTACGGTTTCAGCGACAAGACCGACTTCTCCGGTCTGCTCGGCTACTCCTATTGCCCGGCGGCCGGCTCGATCCCGATCACGCAGCCGAGTTGCTTGCGCGTCGACGACGAGCGCATGATCCGATCTTCGCTCGGCGTCAGCGTGCTGTGGGCGTCGCCGATCGGACCCTTGCGCTTCGATCTCGCTTACCCCGTCTTGAAGGGTAAGTATGACCAGACGCAATACTTCAACTTCTCGGGCGGCGCGACGTTCTGATCGTCGCGAGTCGCGACGATCAGCGGGCGGAAAAAGGGCGGCGCTTTGGCGAAGATTGACTTCTTCAAGAGTCTGAGCCCGCCCTCGCTGGCCGAGATCTGTCAATGGACCGGCGCGATACTCGCAGAACGCGGCGATCCGGAATTGCGGATCAACGGCGTGGCGCCGCTGGATTCAGCCGGGCGGGGCCAGCTGACGTTCCTCGACAATCCCAAATATCTTGGGCAATTCGACGCCACCCGGGCGGCGGCGGCATTCGTGTCGCAGCGCCACGCAGCGCGCGCGCCGGCGAGCTGCGCCGTTTTGATCACGCCGCAGCCCTATCGGGCGATGGCGGAAACGATGTTGCGCATCTACCCCGGCGCGGCGCGACCCGGCTCGGGTTTTTCCGAATCCGGCGTTTCGCGGGGCGCCCATGTCCACCCGCAGGCGCGGCTCGAATCCGGCGTCATCGTCGATCCCGGCGCGGTGATCGGGCCTCGCGCCCATATCGGCTCGGGCGCCGTGATCGGGGCCAACGCCGTGATCGGGCCCGACGTCTGCATCGGCCGCGAGACGTCGATCGGACCGAACGCAACGGTGCTCTGCGCGCTGATCGGCGACCGCGTCATCATCCATCCCGGCGTCCGCATCGGGCAAGACGGTTTCGGTTTTGCCATGGGCCCCAAGGGCCATCTCAAAGTCCCGCAAATCGGCCGCGTGATCATTCAGGACGACGTGGAAATCGGGGCGGGGACGACGATCGACCGAGGCGCCAATCGCGATACGATCATTGGCGAGGGCGCCAAGATCGATAACCTCGTGCAGATCGGGCATAATGTCGTCGTCGGCCGGCACTGCGTCCTGGTGGCGCAGAGCGGCATTTCGGGATCATGCGTGCTCGAGGATTTCGTCGCCCTTGGCGGCCAGGCCGGTCTGGCGGGCCATCTCCGCATTGGTTCGGGCGCGCAAATCGCCGCGTCATCAGGGGTGATGAACGACGTGCCGGCCGGTGAGACCTGGTGTGGCGCTCCGGCGAGGCCCTTGCGCGAATTCTTCCGCGAAGTGGCCACGTTGAAGAAGCTTGCCCGGGGATAAAGCGCGAAAGCGCTTCATCCGCCGGCAATCTCCGCGCGGCGGTCGGACGGCGCGCCGAGGATCGTGATCAGGAACGCCAACGCCCAATAGTTCGATCCGAGGGCGGCGATGCCGGCGGCCATGAGCCCGGCGACGAACAGCAGCAGCGGCGAAACGATCGACGAGGGGGCTTCATCGGGCGCGTGAGCGCGGCGCGTGAGTTGAATGAGCGTCGCGATCAGACCCATGGCGCCGAGATTGCCGCAATAGATCCAGACCGCCGGCAGAATATCGGGCCCGGCGCGGAGCGAGTCCGCGCTCAGCGCCATCGTCGAGAACGGCGTTAGCGTGACCAGGAAAAGGTAGCCCAGCGTCAGCAGCGCCTCGCGCCTGCCAACGGTTTCGGAGCGCTTTTGCGCAACCACTTTCGCCAGCCAACTCGCGCCCAGGACGAAGAAGCTCATCGCATAGGCCAGCAGTTTCGGTTCGAGCGCGCGCAAAGCCTCGATGAAGGCTGCGGCGTTCCGCGCCGTGGCGTCGGGCAGCCGCACGTCGATGACCAGCAAAGTCATCGCGACGGAAAACACGCCGTCGGTCAGCGCCTCGAAACGGCTTCGGGAATACACGCGCGGCCCTCGCCCAGAATCGGACGCTTCAAGGCGCCCATAAAGGCGACAGGCCCTCCCGCATCACCATGCGGCGCAGGGGGCCGATCGTCTTCAGCGCAACAAGCCCGGCGCCGCGCAGCGCGTCAATAGGCGCGTAGGCCTCGAGGAGCGAGAGGTTCAGTCCGTTCACCGCCAGCATCCTGCCGGCGATGTCGGGCGCGCGCGCCCGGGCGTAAGATTGCAACGCCGCTTCGTCGCCGATGTCGCGCCCCGCGGCGCGCGCCGCCTCAGCGGCGGCGACCAGCCCTTCCACGTCGCGAAGCCCGAGATTCAGGCCCTGCGCGCCGATTGGCGGGAATACATGCGCCGCGTCGCCGACGAGCGCGACGCGTCTGGCGGTCAGCCGCGACGCGCACTGCGCCATCATCGGGACCAGCGCGCGCGCGCCTTCGATCTCGATGCGGCCGAGGAGGGCGCGGGATTGCTTCTCGACTTCGCGCGCCAGGGCGGAATCGTCGAGCGCGGCGCGGCGGCGCCCCTCGGCCTCCGACATCAGCCACACCAGGCTGGAACGATTCGGCGCGCCGTCCCTCCTTTGCAGCGGAACCAGAGTGAAAGGACCCTGGCGCGTATGGAATTCCGTCGAGACGTCCTCGTGCGGGCGCGAATGTCTGAGGAAGGCCGTGAGCGCGCTTTGGCGATAGACGTGGGGCCGCACCCTCAACCCCGCGGCCTTGCGGGTCGGCGAGCCGCGGCCGTCGGCGCCGACCAGCAGCGCCGCGGTGAATCTGCGGGCGCCGTCGGCAATCGCGACGATCCGGTCCGCTTCCCACGCGAGACGTTCGAATCGCGCTTCGCGCCGACGCACGGCGGGTTCGGCGGTCAACGCCTCGGCGACGATCTCCGCCAGATCAGCATTTTCGATGTTCCAGCCAAAGGCGTCGAGGCCAATGTCCGCGCATTGGAAATCGATCGGCCCGGGCGCGAACAGCGAACCGGTGTCGTCGACAATGCGCAGGACGCGCAGCGGCGCCGCGCTTGCCTCCACCTGCGGCCAGACCCCGATTCGTTTCAGCAACGCGATCGAGCGGCCAAACAGCGCGACCGTTCGTCCGCGCCCGCCGCGTTCGAGCGCGCCGAGCGAAGCCACCGAAAATCCGGCGACCGCGAACGCCTTCGCCGCGACCAGCCCGCTGAGGCCCGCGCCGACGATCGAGACGTCCGAGAATTCGCTGTTCGGGTTCATTGAGGCGCCCATTGCCCTTATCTGGCACGCATGCTCTTTAGCGTCCAGTTGAGGCTCGCGACTGCGGCGAAGGGTCGCCGGATGAACGTGCAGGTTCGGGGGAGCGGGCGCTGGAACCGGTCGCCTTGCGGCAGTCGGAGGCGGGATGGCGTTGCCAGACAAGAATATGAACGCGCGCCGCGTCGCGGCCTTCGCCGTTCATTTGTTCACGGCCTCCGGCGTCGTCGTCGCCATGCTTGCGCTCAACGCCGCGATCGAGCGCGATTTCCCCCTCTGCTTTGCCTGGCTAGGCGCGGCGCTGTTCATCGACGGCATCGACGGCACGCTGGCGCGGGCGGCCGGCGTGAGAGAGATCGCCAGCGCCATCGACGGCGTGGTGCTCGATCTCGTCGTCGATTTCCTCACCTACGTGGTGACGCCGGTCGTGGCCATCTGGCGTTCGGATCTCATGCCCGCGCCGCTGGCGTTTTGGCTCGGCGTGTTCGTGACGTTCGCCTCCGCGCTGTATTTCGCCGATACGCGGATGAAGACCGGGGACTATTGGTTCCGCGGCTTTCCCGCGATCTGGAACGTGGTGGCGATGTATTTTTTCGTGTTGCGGCCGCCGGCGTTGGTGATGGCGGCGCTGATGGTGCTGGGTTCGGCGGCGATGTTCGCGCCGATCGTGTTCGTGCATCCGCTCAGGGTGAAGAAGCTGAGGGCGTTCACGATCGCGGTGTGCGTGGCGTTTTTCGTCCTATCGGCGGCGGCCATCTGGCAGGAGTTTAGCGCGACAATATTGGTAAAATCCGGCTTCATCGTCATCGCCCTCTACTTTCTTTCTTTGCCATTCCTCAGACATTCGCCCTGGGCCGAGGCCTGAACCGTCAAACTATTGGGGAGGGTGTGAAATCGCGCCTTGCCCGCGACGCCGCATTGTTGCTATAGCCGGCGCGCTCGGGAGCAATGCCCCCGATGGCCTCGTGGCGGAGTGGCTACGCAGAGGACTGCAAATCCTTGCACCCCGGTTCGATTCCGGGCGAGGCCTCCAATTGATAATCCAGACCAGCGTCGGCCCGCGGGTCGTGACGCGCATGCGGGGCGACGAATGGCGCTATCAGGGATCGCGGGCAATCGGACGGACGCTGACTCCGCCGAGCGTCGACTCAAGATGATCAACGGCCAGTTGCGCACGCAAGACGTGACCGATGCCGAAGTGCTCGCGGCTTTCCTGGCCGTGCCGCGGGAAGCGTTCGTCGCCGAAGCCTTCGTCGCGCACGCCTATCTCGATCAGGATGTTCCGGCCGCGGGCGGGTCGCGTCGCAAGCTGCTCGCGCCGCGCACATTGGGGCGCTTGCTGCAGGCGGCGGAAGTGAAGCCGGGGGATCGCGCCCTGGAGATCGGCGGCGGATCGGGTTACGGCGCAGCGCTGCTCTGCGAGCTCGGCGCGATCGTCGTCACTGTCGAGTCGCATGAAGGCGCCGTAGCGGCGGCGAAGCGCGCGCTGGCGGGTCGCGATAACGTGAATGTGATTCAGGGCGATCTCGCGTTGGGCGCGCCGGGGCAGGGGCCTTTCGATGTCATTCTGTTGAATGGCGCCTTCGAAGTGTTGCCTGAGGCGCTGCTCGATCAACTTGCCGAGGGCGGCAGGCTGGTCGGCCTCGACTCGCGGCGGGGCGGCGCGCGGGGCGTTCTGATCGAAAAGACCGGCCGGGGAAGCAGCGCGCGTACGCTTTTCGACGCCTCCGGCGATCTGCTTCCGGGCCTTGCCCGGGAGGCCCGCTTCGCGTTCTGAGATCTGTGCGAATCGCTCGAAGTCTCTGCAAATTCCAGGCGCGCAGTGTCGCAAGTTTGTGACGCTTCAGGGGAATTTGGAGCGACGCGGCGGAGCGGGGCGGGACGGGGTGGCCTTCTCCTGGCGAGCCGGTATAAGTGTTAATAATGTGTTACCGGATCTCCGTTCCGGGGACGTTGTGAGGCGGCGATGTTCGGTAATTGTGGCGAGAGTGATTTGAGGGGGACCTGGAGTCGCATGCGGCGTGCTTTCTTGTTTTCGACGGCCTTGGTCGCGGCGGGGCTATGCGCCGCGAACGCCAGCGCGGAGACGATCGGCGGCGCGCTCGTCAAAGCCTATCTCAACAATCCCAGCATCAATGAGCAGCGCGCCACGGTGCGCGCATCTGACGAAGTGATCCCCAAAACTCAGGCGCAAAAGCTGCCGACGGTCTCCGCCGCGGGCAGCGCCGGGACTTCGGACATCAAACTCGATTTGCCCGCCAGCCCGGGCGTATTCGGCTCCACCAATCCGCCAAGCACGGAGTATTTGAACACCAAACCGCGCAACTATGGCGTGACGGTGTCTCAGACGCTCTATGACGGCGGACGAATCAACAACTCCGTGAGCCAGGCCGAATCCGCGGTGCTGGGCGCGCGCGAGCAACTGCGCAACACCGTGCAGAACGTGCTATTGCAGGGTCTGACCTATTACATGGACACTTTGCGCGACACGGCGCTGGTCGGTCTGCAGAAGAACAACGTTTCGGTGCTGACCGAACAGCTTCGCCAGACCCGCGACCGGTTCAATGTCGGCGAACTGACCCGCACCGATGTCGCTCAGGCGGAGGCGGCGCTGGCCGGCGCGCAAGCTCAGGAACTGACTGCCGAATCCACGCTCGCCAATTCGATAGCGAACTACCGGCAGGCCATTGGCGAAGAGCCGAGGCGGCTGGCGCCGGTCGCTCCGATCAGCAAGCAATTGCCGAAAACGGTCAACGAAGCGGTGGCGATCTCTCAGGTCGAACATCCCGCGATCATCGCGCAGTTGCATGGAATCGATGCTGCGGAATTGCAGATCAAAGTCAATGAAGGCGCATTGTTGCCGACGCTCGGGGTGCAAGGGCAGGTGCAACAGCTTTACGAACCTTCCGGCTATGGCGCGGGCTCGCACATGGTGGCCGGCACCGTCATCGCGCAACTCAACATCCCGATCTTCGATGGCGGCGCGACCTACGCGGGCATCCGGCAGGCCAAAGAGCAACTCGGCGCGCAGGAACTCGCCACCGATTCGCAGCGCGACCAGGTTCGCGCGGCCGTCGTTTCGGCGTGGGGCGCGAATCTGAATTCGTCGGGCGTCGTCAAGGCGGCCAAGGCGCAGGTCGATGCGAACGAGGTCGCGCTCGTCGGCGTCCGCGAAGAGGCGAAGGTCGGTCAGAGAACCACGCTCGACGTGTTGAACGCCGAACTCGCCGTGCTGACCGCGCGCGTTCAGCTGGTGACGGCCGAACACGATCAGGTGGTGGCGTCCTATTCGCTGCTGTCGGCGATTGGCCGGCTGTCGACCGGCAATCTGGGCCTCAAGGTCGAAGAATACGATCCGCGCATCCATTTCAACCAGGTCAAGACCAAAGTCTTCGGCACGGAAATTCCCGACGGCAAATAGGCGAATTCTTCGAGGCCGCGAATATTGTGGGATGGCGACGGCGGCGAGGTTGCATGACCCGCCGCTGTAGTCCAAGATTCCGGTCGACACGGACCGGCGCGAAGTTGATTCTCGCTTGGCGACGATAAGCGGGGCGCGTGTAGCGCCGAGGTAAGCTCATGAGCGCATCCCAACCCGAATTCGACCGCGAAGACGAAGCGCTGAAACGGGCGCAGCGCTCGCACGAGGCGTCGATGGACGATATCCTCGCTTCTATTCGCGCCATCATCGCCGACGACAAGGCGAACCCTTCGAAGCTCGCGCCGACGGCCCAACCGCAGGTCATCTACTCGGCTTTTGGGCAAGCGAAGTCCGTGGAAGCGGCCGCTCCGTTCCCGGCTAAGCCGCCGGCGCCGGCGCCGGCGCCGACCGTCGTATGGTCGCGTCCGGGCGACGCGCCCGAAGCTGAAGCGGTACGCGCCGCGGCGCCCATGGCCGAGGAAGCGCCGCTGCTTTCCGAAGAATCGGATCGCGCGATTACCGCATCGTTTCAGTCGCTTGCCGTGAGCCTGGCCATGCCGGGCGCGGAGCGCCTCGAAGAGATGGCGCGCGAAACGTTGCGGCCGATGGTGAAGGCGTGGCTCGACGAAAATCTGCCGAGCTTGGTCGAACGCCTGGTCAAGGCGGAGATCCAGCGGGTGGCGCGCGGCGGCCGCTAGATTCGGCGCCGTTGACTTTCCTGACGACGCTGGCGATGAAGCCGCGGCGCGCCGCCAGCGTGCCGTCACGGCCTTTTGCGCACTGAGGGCCACGGCGGCGGCGTTCACGAATCCTTCCGCCCCGGACGCATTTTCCGCGACCGGGGCCGAGCGCGCCGGGCTGAGCTTAATGATGGAAAAGACCTTCGAGACCGCCGACGTTGAAACCCGCGTCGCCGCGGTTTGGGAATCGGCCGGCGCATTCCGTGGGGGACGCGCGGACAGGGCCGGCGCCGAGCCGTTTTGCATCGTCATCCCGCCGCCCAACGTCACCGGCAACCTGCACATGGGACATGCGCTCAACAATACGCTGCAGGACATTCTCTGCCGCTATTGGCGCATGAAGGGTCTGGACGTGCTCTGGCAGCCGGGCACCGACCACGCCGGCATCGCGACGCAGATGGTCGTCGAGCGCCAGCTGATGGAGCGCCAGCAGCCCGACCGCCGCACGCTGGGGCGCAAGGCGTTCCTGGAAAAGGTGTGGACCTGGAAGGCCGAATCGGGCGGGGCGATCGTCGACCAGCTCAAGCGCCTGGGCGCCTCCTGCGACTGGAGCCGCGAGCGCTTCACGCTCGACGAGGGCCTGTCGAAGGCGGTCGCCAAAGTGTTCGTCCAACTGCACAAGGACGGCCTGATTTACAAGGCCAAGCGGCTGGTGAACTGGGACCCTAAATTCCAGACGGCGATCTCAGACCTCGAAGTGCTTCAGGTCGAGTGCAAGGGGACGTTCAAATGGGCGTGCGACGGCGAGGCGCCGTTCGACGAAAGGCCGTTCCGCAAGGCGCTGGCGAAAAACCCCAACGGCCACCTCTATTATTTCGACTATCCGGTCGTCGATGCGCGAGGCGAAGAGACCGGCGAGGTTCTCACCGTCGCCACGACCCGGCCCGAGACGATGCTCGGCGACACCGCCGTCGCGGTGCATCCCGAGGACGAGCGCTTCCGGGCGCTGGTCGGGCGTAACGTGCGCCTGCCGCTGGTCGGCCGGCTCATTCGCGTCGTCGCCGACGAATATTCCGACCCGGAAAAGGGTACGGGCGCGGTGAAGATCACGCCGGCGCACGACTTCAACGATTTCGAGGTCGGCAGGCGTCACGAGGCCGAAGGCGTCCGCCAGATCAATATTCTGGACGGGGAAGCCCGCGTGACGCTGAAAGGCAATCTCGCCTTCTTCGAGGGGCTGGAAAGCGGCGAGCACGAGCACGCCCGGCTCGTGGCCACGCTTGATGGACAGGATCGCTTCGAGGCGCGCATCCGGGTCGTCGCGCTGATGGCGCTCGAAGGGCGGCTGCAAAAAATCGAGCCCTACGCGCATACGGTTCCCCATGGCGACCGCTCCGGGGTCGTCATCGAGCCCTGGCTGACCGACCAATGGTATGTCGACGCGAAAACCTTGGCGGAGCCGGCGCTGGCGGCGGTGCGCGAGGGCAAGACCAAGTTCGTCCCGAAGAACTGGGAGAAGACTTATTTCGAGTGGCTCGAAAACATTCAGCCTTGGTGCGTGTCCCGCCAGCTCTGGTGGGGCCACCAGATTCCGGCGTGGTATGGGCCGAATTATCCCACCGACCTCTCGGATCTCTACGTCGCCGAGTCCGAGGACGCCGCTCGCGCGGCGGCGCGCGGAAAGCATGACGGCGACGTGCCTTTGCGCCGAGACGAGGACGTCCTCGACACCTGGTTCTCCTCCGCCCTGTGGCCGTTCTCGACGCTGGGCTGGCCGGACGAGACGAAGGAGCTGAAGCGCTTCTATCCGACGAGCGTCCTCGTCACCGGCTTCGACATCATTTTCTTCTGGGTCGCCCGGATGATGATGATGGGGCTGCATTTCATGCCGGACGTCCCGTTCCGCGACGTCTACATCCACGCGCTCGTCCGCGACGAGAAGGGCGCGAAGATGTCGAAGTCGAAAGGCAACGTCATCGATCCGCTGAACCTGATCGACAAATACGGCGCCGACGCGCTGCGCTTCACGCTCGCCGCCATGGCGGCGCAGGGCCGAGACATAAAACTCGCCGAGAGCCGGGTCGAGGGCAACCGTAATTTCGCGACCAAGCTTTGGAATGCGTCCCGCTTCGCCGAAATCAACGGTTGCGCCCGGGTCGCCGGTTTCGACCCTACGGCTGTGAAGGCGCCGCTCAATCGCTGGATCCTGAGTGAAGCGGCCAAGGCGGTCGCCGAGACTGGCGAGGCGATCGAAGCCTTCCGCTTCAACGACGCGGCCAATGCGGCTTATCGGTTCGTCTGGAGCGTTTTCTGCGACTGGCACCTCGAACTCGCCAAGCCGGTGCTGCAAGGCGTTGCCGAAGCGGCGCACAAGGCGGAGACTCAGGCGACCGTCGCCCATGTGCTCGACGTCATTTACGCGCTTCTGCATCCGTTCATGCCGTTCGTCACCGAGGAACTCTGGGCGATCAAGGGGGCGGAGGGTTCGCCGCGGGTCGGCCCGCTGGCGCTGGGACCCTGGCCCGTGGGCGACAGGGGAGGCGACGCGAGCGCGGAGGCGGAAATCGGCTGGGTCGTCGACCTCGTCTCGCAACTCCGCTCGCTGCGCTCGGAAATGGGCGTCGCGCCGGCGACGCCCTTGCCGCTGCTGCTGGTCAAGGCGAGCGACGCGACACGGGCGGTGGTCGCCGCCTGGGGCGACACGATCCAAAGGCTGGCGCGCGTCTCCGGCTTCGCGTTCGTCGATGCGCAGCCCGCGGGGTCGGCGACGATCCTGATCCGCGACGTCGTGGCGGCGCTGCCGCTCGCCGGAATTGTCGACATTGCCGGCGAGACGGCGCGATTGGAAAAGGAAGTCGCCAAGGAGCGCGCGGAGATCGCCAAGGTTGACGCCAAACTCGGCAATGCCGATTTCCTCGCCCGCGCGCCGGAAGAAGTGGTCGAGGAAAATCGCGAGCGGCGCGAGGCTTCGCTGGAGCGGATCGAGAAGTTGGAGGCCGCGCTCGACCGGCTGAGGCGCATTTAGCCGGCTTGAGAGTTGCAATTGGGCAACAGGGGGCGATGAAGTCCAAACCGTCGAGATTCCAACCTGTCGTTGCCCATTTTGCGCCATAAACCCCGCGCTTGCTTGAACACGCGGCAGCGGTTTTATCGCGGCTCGGAACAGTGTCGCCGGGCGGGCGGGCGGAGTTGGAATTCAAGATGCGCGGGTGTAGAATTGCGGTCGACTGGGACGACGCAGCTTGGACTCCCGCCAGGATAGAAGGGGTCGCTTCTGTCTCGGCGATGTTTCTGGCGATTTTTCTCGGCAGTGTGTCGGTGAGTTTCGCGCTCGACGGTTCGAACCCTACGAATCCGCCGCAAAAGATCTCGCCGGAGACGTTTACCAGCGCGCAGGAAGCCCTGCGCGCCGGCGTTGACGATTTACAAAATGGCGATGCACAATCTTCCGTGCGCGCCTTGACCTACGCTGCGGAAGGCGGCGAGCCGCTGGCGCGCTGGAAGCTCGGCAATCTCTATGCGACCGGCGATCTGGTGCCGCGCAACGACGCGCTCGCCTACAAATATTTCGAGCAACTCGTCGAAAGCTATAACGAGGACGATTTCGACCGGCGCGACATTGGCGCCGTATCCAATGCGTTCGTCGCGATCGGGCTCTACAGCCTCACCGGCATTCCCAATACGGAGTTCAAGGCCGATCCGGAACGCGCCCTGGAAATGTTCCAGGTCGCTGCGACCGACTTCGGCGACCCCGAAGCGCAGTATCGGCTGGCTCGCATGTATCTGGAGGGCTCGGCCGGGCTCGCCAAGGACAACATGCGCGCCGCGCGCTGGCTCGCGCTCGCGGCCGAAAAGGGCCATCACGGCGCCGAGGCGCTGCTCGGGGACATGCTGTTCCGCGGCGACGGCGTGCCGCGCCAGCGCGCGAGGGGCCTGATGTGGCTTTCGGTGGCCGCCAATGCCGCCAAGGCTCCAGGAGATTCCTGGATCCGTGAATTGCAAATCAAGGATTTCGGGGCCGCCAGCGACGACGATCGCGAGATCGCGATCGCCTATCTCAATACGCACGGCAAGGTCGGCGACATTCCCCACGCCAGCGCTTTGCGCGTCGTCAAGCCGCCGATGCGTCTCTCCGGCAGCGTCGCCGGACCGATGGTCATCTCCGCGCCGCCTCCGGCGCAGTAAGATCCCCCTGCGGCGACACGGTGACGGTCGTGATGAAACTGGCCAGGGGCGGCAGGCGGGACTTCGCGGGACGTGCAAGTTCCAGCGTCAGGCGCGCCACCCCCTGGCGCACGCCGTGCAACGAGAGCACGAGTCCCACGCTGCCGACGCGCAGACCTTCAGACGACGGCGATGGGCGCGGCGCGGGCGTCGACGGGTCGACAGCGACCGTTACGGCCGAGGCGTCGCCCTCGATCGTCCAGCGCCAGTCATAGCCGGCGGCGCCGGCGCCGCGCAGTTGAAAGCGGGCGGACTCGCCCGCTCGCAGGCTCAGTTCAGGCGGTGGTTCCGATAACGACTCCGGCATGCCATCCCCCGTCGTCGCGCCAATAGTGCTGCAACATATTGTCCCGGCGCTGCACGATCAATTCCAGATTGAATCCGAAGCTGCCTTGCACCAGCGCCACCACCGCGGCGACGTTTGAACCAAAGCTGGCGTCCATCGTCCATGCAAAATTTGTGTTCTGATTGTTTCGCCACCAGTGCTGCACCGTGCCGTTCGGCATGGCGACGCAGAGTTCGAAATTGCCGTTGCCCTTGTCCGTGCCGGCGCCGAACTCGCCCTGGATCATACAGGCGTGAGACTTCACTCCAGAGCCGAACAATTGATCTTTGACCCAGGTTGCGCCGTTGCGCCACCAATGCTGCATTTGGCCACTCTCGAGCGTGGCGACGAATTCGAGCGCATTGTAGGTGCTTTGCAGCAGCGACGGGCCCGCGGTCAGCACGTTGGCGCCAAAACTGACGGACTTGGCCCAAACGCTGCCCTCCCGGTACCAGTGCTCCATCGCGCCGTTCTGCGTGGCCACGACCACCTCGAAATTGCCGATGCCGAAATTGCTCTCGCAGAAGCCGACGCAGCCATTGGCGTTATTGGGTCCGAAGACGGGGCCCTCGAACCATTTCTGCGCCGATTGGTCAAAGTACCAATGATGCAGATTGTTGCTCTTGGTGCGGTAGATGGTTTCGAAATTCCGGTTGTAGGTGGTGCCGGTGAAAGTGAGGAAACTCGAGACGTCGTTCGCCATCGTCTCGGCCTTGGCCCAGGGAAGCGTCGAACTCGAATTGTCCCGCCACCAATGGGTGAAGCCGGAGCCCATCGGCGCCACCAGTTCAAAATTGCGGTGCAGGCCGCCATCACCGCTTTCGATCATGCCGCCGGCATGAGAGCGCCGTTTGGTCCACGGGTCCGGATTGGAATATTGAAAGCCGAGCTTGGCGTTGTTGTCGATATTGCACTGGCCGTAGCCGATCAGCCAGAACCCGGCGTCGCCGAGGTCGGCGCCCCAGGAATTCTTCACGATCCAGCATTGCTTGGTGTCGTCATAGCCGACGACGCACATGCAATGCCCGCCGCGATAGGTGGCGGCGGCCGAGCGTATGTAGGGATTTTGGCCCGACCAACCCTGGAAGTCGGTGTACACGTCCATGCAGACGACCAGCGGTCCGATGGCGTCAATCCAGTTCTTTTGCTGGTTGATGTCACCCAAGGCCGTGTAGTTCGGGATCTTCACGGTCTTTCCGTTGCGGTTGGAAGGCGGATTGTAGGCCGGCGGCGGGACGGTGGTGTTGGGCGGCGGGTTCCAATACGCGCCATTCCGGTCACCCGGGTCGGCGTCGACCCAGGGCACGCAATCCTGCCCGCATACGCCATTTCCGGCGTACCAGTTGAGCGGGTCCGCGGGATTGCCCGTCTGATAAACCGGAATGCGATTGGCCTCGATGAAGTCGCCTTCCGAGCGGTCGCACCAGACGCAATGTTCAATGCGGACCATGCATTCGACCAGGGCGGTCGGGCCATAAATCCAGCAATGCTCGGACTGCGCCTGATCGCGGATGCTGGTCACATAGTTCCAGGTGAATCGGTTGCGCCAGTCGACCACGCTGGGCAGTCCTCCGCCGGCCGCGCCGCCCGCGCCGGCCGCAGCGTTCAGCGCGCTGGACCCGTTGCCGATTTGCGGGCTCGGCGGCGCCAGATTGCGGGCGACCAGATGCGCGCGCAGGAGCAGGTTGTTCGTCGGCGTCGCCTTGACAAGGGCGGCGACATCGACGGGTTTGACGTCCTTCGCCTTCGGAAACTTGCTCAGATCGGCGCCGATGCCCTTATTGACGATTGGCGCGTCGTCGGCAAATTTCGGATTGACCGTCCA
>Ga0302157_10003318_pt1 | contig 18260 bp, 16 predicted proteins | sample I_Bog_N3_3_FD_193502 | JGI IMG/M metagenome (GOLD analysis project Ga0302157, IMG submission 193502) | Peat permafrost microbial communities from Stordalen Mire near Abisko, Sweden - I_Bog_N3_3 | ecosystem: Environmental > Terrestrial > Soil > Wetlands > Peat | place: Sweden: Abisko, Stordalen...
ACGAGCATGTGGCTGTTCCAGCCCGCGATGGGATCGCGGAAATTGAGCATCCGCGACTTGTCCTTGTCGATCTCTCCAAACACGCCATCCTTGAGCAGCCAGCCGACATTCATCGGCGCCCAGCCCTTGGCGTCCGCGTCCTGCATCCGCACAAAGCCGAGAAAGCCGGTCTGAAAATCGAGGCTGTGGCCATAGATATATTCGATCCGCCCGCGCCCGCGCTCGCGCTCGATCTGGCGCCACAGCGGCCCCCCGGGAAACTTCACGCGATTGCTGTCGGGCGCATGCTTTTTCTGGCTGGTCTGGTACGGCCCGCCGCGCGGCCCCCAGGTGCGATCGCGCACGCCGACGCCGTCGATCGCGATCTTTTCGCCGCGCAGCGTCATCGTGCCGGTGACATGGCCGAGCTGATCGTAATGCGGCGTTTGCATGAAGGGCGGTTCGCCGGGCTGGAAACGGTGCGGCGCATGGACGCCGGTATGCGTAAAATCGAGCGCGAAGCCGCGTTCCTTGTCCTCATAGACAAGGTGGTACTTCATGCCCGGCTCAATCATCGTCAGGCGGTAGCCACCTTTGGGAAAAGTGATGTCGCGCAGATCGGGATCGTCGGGCATCGGCGCTTCCTCGACCTTTTTGTAATAGGCGAGGCGGCCCGGTTCGATGCCTTGATCGTCCCACACAAAGATGCGCCAGGTCACTGTCTTGCGGTTCGGATAATACGGCGTGTGGATCCAGCACCCGATCTTGCGTTCGGGGATGTTGAACGACCACCAGTTGGTCTCGGTCTCGTAAGGATCGTCGGACAGTGCGTGGTAGCAATCGTCTTCCGGCTTGAACGCGAGCGCTGGATCATCGGTCATCTTACTCTCCCCTGCAGTCGGGCTGGCACTGCCACAATAAGCCTTTGCCATCTATTTGGCACAAGTAAACCGGCATTGATTTAGTGACGATACCCCGGTCGATCAGCGTCGCGCATTGCTATCACGCCAAATTTTATCGGCGCCGGAATCTACCAGGCAATGTGCATGTTTTTGGTCGCGTGCAGGCCGGGCACCACCATCCGGTCGGCATCGCCCGCCAGGCCAAAGCTGGGCACCTGGCGCAGCCAATGTTCGAGCGCGATCCGCAACTCCTGCCGGGCGAGGTGCGCGCCGAGACACAAATGCGGCCCGCTCGCGAACGTAAAGTGGCGGTTGGCCTTGCGCTCGGGATCGAAATCGCGCGGGCATTTGAACGCGTCTGGATCGAAGTTTGCCGTTGAACTCAGCGCCTGCACCCAGTCGCCGGCCTTCATCTCGACACCGTGCAGGGTCAGATCCTTGCGGAGCTGCCGCATCGAATAGACCAGCGGCTGCGTCCGCAGAAATTCCTCGACGGCGCCGGGGATCAGTTCGGGATTCGCGCGCAACCGCGCCTGCAGATCGTGATCGAGCGCCAGCCGGCGGAACATTTTGCCGAGCGTCGAGGCCACGGTGTCGAGCCCGCCGAGCCAGAGCAGGAAGACGGCGCCCAGTTTTTCCTCGTCTGTGAGCGGCTGCCCGTCAATCTTGCCGTGCAGGATCCTCGACAACAGGTCGTCCTGCGGGACGGCCTGACGATCGGCCATGATTGCGCGCAGATAGGCGAGCACTTCGGTCAGCGCGACACGCATGATGTCGAAATCGCGGCTGTGCAGGATCTTGTCTTCCCACGTCAGGAACTGGTCCAGCATCGCATGCGGGAAACCCATCAGTGTCAGGAACACCTTTACCGGGAAGACCCGCGCGAAATCATAGGCGAAATCGCCGCCTCCGCGCGCAACGAAGGGTTCGATCATGTCGTCGCAAAGTTGGCGGATATAGCCGTTCATCTCACCCACCGCCTTTGGCGTGAAGAACGGGTTCAGAAAGCGGCGATACGCCAGATGCGCCTTGTCGTCGTACGACAGCGGCAGGCACCGGAAAGTTTCGCCGATCAACCTTTGAAAATCGGCCGCGCCGCCGCTGATGAAATGGTCGGTATCCTGATAGACCTTGGCGCAATCCTTGTAGCTGGTGACCACCCACATACCGCTGGTTATCCACGTCTGCGGAAAAGGTGACCACATCACCGGCGGGACATCGGCATCGCGCAGCCGGACGCAGGGCAGATAGGGATCGTCGAGATCGTTCGGCACCAGCCCCTGGAACGCACGCAGATCGCGCACGAGGTTCCTGGGGACGTGCGCCGGAACGGGCACGTCGATGATCACCGGTTCAGCCGGCGGTGGGCTCATCATGATGTCCATCAGATCGGCCATGATCGGGTTTCCTTTGTTCAACGCGGCATCAGCGACATGGTGCGCGCCGCCGACCGGGCTTCGCCGAGCACCACCTCGGTCGCCGGGTTGATCACAGCCTAAAGCTGGTCGGCGCCGATCAACCCTGCGTTGATGTGGTGCGCCTTGCCGCCATCGACATTCTCCCCGGCGTCCAGGACGCGCTCGCCGACTCTTGCCGATCTTTGGTACGTTTGCAGCTTAGTGTTTCACACCGCCGAACAAAAGCGTAAAAATGTAACGCTGTCCGTTTTTCGGATCATGTCCGGCATCCCGCCGCGCCGCGCCGTTGTCAGGATTCAGGCCGCCGCGTTCCACAGCCCGTCATAGACGCCGGTCGCCGCACCGTCCGCGCCGCCGAGCTCTGCCTGGAGCGCGCGCAACCGATAGGTGAAGAAGTGGAGTTGATACTCGCACGTCACACCCATGCCGCCGCTGAACTGGTGCAAGTCAAAGGCGAGTTTGTTGACGTGATCCTGCGCATAGGTCGCGGCGATGTCGGCCGCGACCGCCTCACCCGACCACGCCGCGTAGAGCGCGAGAAAGCGCATCGCGCACGCGATCTGGTGGCATTGCGCAAGCCGGTGTTGCACCGCCTGATAACTGCCGATCGCGCGGCCGAACGCAAAGCGCTGCTTCACATGCTCGACCGTCAACGCGATCGCCGATTGCGCCGCGCCCGCCGCCTCGCACGCGATGGCGACGCGTGCCCATTGCCGCAGTGTCGCCCCATCGCCCACGAGAGCTGCCGCCGCCCAGTCCGGCTCGGCCACAAAGCGCCCATAGGGATAGCCGCAGACCGAATCGACCGGCTCGATCGCGACGTCTGCAAGATCGATCAGCAATGCCTGATCGTCACGCAGCACGATCGCGTGAGTCGCGACCGCAAGCAGGCGTTGCGCCTTGCGCCAGTCGCCGCTGACAATCGCGATCGGCCCGTCCGGCACATCGCCGGTCAGCGCGGCCGCGACCAGCGCCGAGGCCCCGACGCTCGTCACCACCGGCAGCCGCGACACCTCGATGGCGACCAGCGCCGCTTCGAGCATGCCCATGTCGAGCCCGGCGCGCAGGAAACCGCCCTGTGCGAGCGCACCCTGCAGATTGGCCTCGTAATGCGCATAATCGCGCTCGTGCCCGGCCGGCATCGTCCGCCAACGCGCGCCCAGATTTTCGACCGCTTCGACCAGCAGGCGCTGCTCGCTCGTCAGCTCCATGTCCATCGGATCAATTCCCTCGCGGCAGATCGAGCGCGCCGCGCGCGATCAGGTTGAGCTGAAGTTCGTAAGTACCGGCGGCAATCGTCGCGGCAATGTTGCCCCGGTGAAATTCGCGCAGCACCGGATCGCCGGTGGTCAGGCAATCGGGCACATATTCCATCAGGAAATTGGTCAGATCGGTACACGCCTCGGACGCGGTGATGCGGCTGATATTGGCCTCGACGCTCGGGCCCCCGCCCTTGGCGCGCTGATCGACGACGACATAAGTAAGCAACCGCGCCGCCTCGAACTTGGCGACGATGCGGCCAACGCGCGCCTTGATGATGGGATCGTCGCCCCTGCCCTCGCGCGTCAGTTGCGCGATCGCCTTGTCGAGCAGTTTCTTGCCCACGTGATAACGCGGTATGCCGACCCGTTCAAAGCTGAGCGCGTAGGTGATGATGTCCCACGCCTTGCCTTCCTCGCCGACGCGCGCGCTGCCGGGCACTTCGACATCGGTGAAGAACACCTCGTTCAGATGCCCTTCGCCGACCAGGCCGGGAAACGGCTTTACCTCGATGCCCGGCGTGTTCATCGGCACCAGGAAGATCGAGATGTCCTTGCGCGCCGAACCGGTGCGCGCGAGCAGGAAACAGAAATCAGCGAGGCGCGAATAGCTCGTCCAGATCTTCTGGCCGTTGACGACATAGCCGTTGCCCTTGGGTTCTGCACGGGTCTGCAGCGCGGCGAGATCGGTGCCGGCGCCCGGCTCGGAATAGCCCTGGCACCAGATCACCTCACCGCGCCGGATGCGGCCGAGATGCTCGTTCTGCTGCTCGGGCGTGCCGTATTTCATCAGCACCGGCCCAAGCCAGTTGACGTTCATATATTGCGGCCCGCGCGGCTCACCCCGCCACTTCATTTCCTCGGCGAGGATGAACTGCTCCCACGGATCGGCGCTCTCGCCGCCCCATTGCTCGGGCCAGTGCCGCACCAGCAGCCCGCGTTCGGCCAGTTTCGGGCAGAATTCGCGGCTGAAGTTGATCTGATCGGCAGAGCCATAGCCCTGCGGCGCGTAATGGCTGTCCCAATCATCGGGCAACAGGTCCTCAAGCGCACCCTTCACATGGCTCCGATAGGCCTGCTGTTCTGCGGTCCAGGCGAATTCCATGCATCCTCTCCTTCGCGCCGATTCTCGTGCGGCCGTGTCGCAACAGACATTGACAGGGTTTCCATGTCAAGAGCAGAAGGTATCCATAAGCAACGGGCAGGAGACGATGCATGTTTTCGCTAAACGGCAAAACGGTGGTGGTAACGGGTGGCGGACGCGGCATCGGGCGCGGCATCGCGCGGGCCATGGCGCAGGCCGGCGCCCGACTGCTGATCACCGGCCGCAGCCCCGGCCCACTCGACGAGACCGCCGCCGAACTGCGCGCACTGGGCGCGACGGTCGGCGTGGTCGCCACCGACATCATGGGCTTTGCCGGTATCGCCGAGGTGGTCGCGGCGGCGCTGGCGCTGGACGGGCATGGCTATATCGATTGCTGGGTCAACAACGCCGGCAGCGCGTCGCCGGGCGATGTCGGGCCGTTGATGGACATGGACGAGCGGCAATGGGACGCGGTCGTCGACCTCAACCTGAAATGGACGTTCTTCGCCGCGCAGGCCGCCGCCCGGACGATGACCAAGGGCGGCTCGATCGTGAACATCTCGTCGCGATCGGGATCGCAGCCTTGCCCGATGACCGGCAATTACGGTGCGGCAAAGGCCGGTGTCGAAAACCTGACCGCGACGATGGCGGTCGAATGGGGGCATCTTGGCATCCGCGTCAACGCGATCGCGCCGGGCGTGGTGCTGACTGAAAGCTCTTCGGCCATGTCTTCCGAAAGCCGTCGCCGTCGCCAGATCGAGACGGTGCCGCTGCGCCGGCTTGGCCAGGTCGACGATGTCGGCCCGCTCGCGGTCTATTTCGCGGCCGACGAATCGTCCTGGACCAGCGGCACGGTGGTGCAAGTGACCGGCGGCAGCCGCATTCCGGTCGGCGCGCTGACGTATCTCTACAAAGTCAATCGCGATTCCGAAGCGCGCGAGCGCGATTCAGAGGCGCGCGAGCGCGACGCAGAGGCACGCGAGGCCGCTGTCGGATGAGCGCGACCGCTGCCCCGCCCAAACGCCGCGCCTCCGAACGGATCGCCGAAGTGTTGCGGCGAGAGATCATCGCCGGTTGCCCGGTCGATCGCACGCCCGCGCTGATGGTGCGTTTCGGCGTCTCGCGCCCCACCCTGCGCGAGGCGTTCCGCGTGCTCGAAAGCGAGGCGCTGATTGCGGTACGCCACGGTTCGCGCAACGGCGTGCAGCCCTTGCGCCCCGCCGCCGACAGCGCCGCGCGCATCACCGGCCAGACCCTTCAGGCGTCGGGCACAACGATCGACCAGTTGTACGAGGCGCGCGAGGCGTTCGAACCGTTCGCCGCCGCCCTGCTGGCCCGGCGGCGCGACCGGCGCGACATCGCCGCGTTGCGCGCCGCGCACGCCGAGCTTGCCGCGCTCGTCGAAACTTGCGCCTGGACCGATCTCGCCGGTGGTCTCGCGCGTTTCCACCACACGCTTGTCGCGCTGACCGGCAATCAGATGCTTGCGCTGACCGCCGCGACGATCGCGAGCCTGCTCGAAACGCACCAACGCAATCGTGATCGCCACGCCGAGCCGATCGAGCCCGATGAGGCCGCGCTCGAATTCCGCAGCCGCGGCGTGCGCTCGATCGCCCGCCTCACCCGCCTGATCGAGGCGGGCGAGGCCGAGGGCGCGCAAGCGCACTGGCGCGCGCATCTGGTCAATTCGGCAGAATTCTGGCTCGCCGGTCAGGACCAGCACGCGGTTATCGATATTCTCGGCAGCGCCGCCTGATCAGCGCGTGGCTCGCAGCGCGCCCAGCATCCGGGCGAAATGATCGACCTTCCAACCGTCCTGATCTTCGCCCCAGCCGGTCTTGCCGTCATATTCCCATCGCATCAGGGCGTTGGAGCCGCCGCCGTGCTCGCACATATGGCTGACGGTAAAGCCTTCGGCCTCCATCAAGCGGCCCTGTTCGTCGACCAGCATGACTTCCATATGCTCGCTCCAGCCGGTGTCGGGGGAGCGCCAGTTCTTCATCCAGCTTTTCGTCTTGTCGAGCCGTTCGAAACGCCCGTCCTTCAGCAGCCAGCCCATGTTGAGCGGTGATCGCCCCTGCGCGTCGCCGTCCTGCGGGCGCACAAAGCTGAGGAAGCCGGTCTGATCGTCGGTATGGCCAAAGATATACTGGATGCGCCCGCGCCCGCGCTCGCGCTCGATCTGGCGCCAGGCCGGGCCGCCGGGATGCAGCACCTTGGCGGGCTTGCCGAGATATTTTTGCGACGAGGCGTGTGCGCCCTCACGCGGGCCCCAGGTGCGATCGCGCACCGACCAGCAATCGATCGGGATGCGCTCGCCCCGCAGCGTCAGCGTGCCGGTATAGTGCCCGAGCTGGTCGAGATGCGGGTTGAACATCGCGGGCGGCTCACCCGGCGTAAAGCGGTGCGGCGGATGGCAGGCGCGAAACGTGAATTCCAGCGCGAAATCCGCCGCCGGATCGGCAAACGCGACCTGGTAGGCCATCAGCGGCTCGATCATTTTCAGCGCATAGCCGCCCTGGGGGAAGACGATGTCGCGCAAATCGGGCGCGCCGCCCATGTCGACGCCGTCCGCGATGCGGTAATAGGCCAGCCGTGCCGGATCGGCGCCGCGATCGTCCCATGCAAACACGCGCCAGCGCAGCTTGCCAGTGTTGGGATAAAACGCCGAATGGACCCAGATGCCGATCCGCCGTTCGGGGATGTTGATCGACCACCAGTTGGTCTCGAGATCGAGCGGATTGTCGCTCAGGGCGTGATACTGGTCGTCGCGTGCGACGAACGGGGTGTCGCGGGTGATGCCCATCGATAATCCTCTCATGATGAGCCGCTCAGGCGGCCTCGGTCTGTTCCAGCGTCTTGACGTGCGCCGATGCATCATAGGGTCGCAGCGCGTCGAAACGGCCCGCCTTGACCAGGTTTGCCCAGTCGGGATTGGCGATCAGCGCGCGGCCGACGCCGGCAAGATCGAAATCCCCACGCCCGACCATCTCGGCGAGCTGCCCCAGCCGTGCGGTCGAGCTGCCGGCGGTGGCGGCGCCGCTGCCCGCCAGGAATTCCCCGTCGAGCCCGATCGAGCCGACCGTCATCGCCGCCTTGCCGGTCAGCTTTTTGGCCCAGCCGGCAAGGTTGAGCGGGCTGCCCGCGAACTCCGGTTCCCAGAAACGCCGCGTCGAGGCGTCGAACACGTCGACGCCGGCATCGGCGAGCGGTTGCAGGATCGCGGCAAGCGCGTCAGGCGTCGCACCGATTTTGGCGGTGTAATCCTGGCTCTTCCACTGCGAAAAGCGCAGCATGATCGCGAAATCGGGGCCTACGGCGGCGCGCGTCGCAGCGACGATTTCGACTGCAAAGCGGATGCGGTTTTCCAGGCTGCCGCCATAGCTGTCGTCGCGGCGGTTGGCGCGATCCCACAGGAACTGGTCGAGCAGATAGCCGTGCGCGCCATGGATCGCGACGCCGTCGCAGCCGACCGCCTTGGCGTCCGCCGCGCCTTTGGCAAAGGCGGCGATGACCGCGTCGATATCGGCGATCGTCATCGGTTCGGCCGGGCGGCGCGGCTTGTCCGACGGTGGCGCTGTGCCGTTCGCGGCGTCGCGCGTCAGATCGTCCTCGGTCAGCGCGGAGGCCGATATATTGGGCAGTTCGGGATTGGCGGTATGGCTGCGTCGGCGCGCGAGCCCCGTATGCCAAAGCTGCGGTACGATCGCGCCACCCTGGGCATGCACGGCGGCGACCACCGATCGCCACCGCGCGAGCGCGCTGGTCCCGTAGAAATGCGGGATCTTCGCCGAATAATGCGCGACCGGATGATCGACCGCAGTGCCCTCGGTGATGATCAGCCCGGTGCCGCCCGCTGCGCGGCGCGCGTAATAATCGTCGACCTCCTCGACCAGCACCCCACCCGGCGCGAACTGGCGCGTCATCGGCGACATGACGATGCGGTTGCGCAGTTTCAGCGACTTGCAGGCGAACGGCTGGAACAGTGGCGACAGATCGGTGTTTTGCGACAAGCTACGTGCTCCTGGAAAGGTTTTGGCAGGGCCGAGGCCCGAACCGTCACATCCCGCCGTGATTGCTGGAGCAGGTTGCATATCGAATTGGTGGCGCGGGTCAACGGAACCTAGCTATCTAGGTGAACCTGGTCTAACCGCGATTCGGTGCGGCGCATTGTCAGGCGACACAATTTTCCCTGGGCGATTGGCAGACACCGTGAAAGCCAATTTATGGAGAGAAATGCGATGACGAGGATGACCCTGGAGGGCGCCGATCGCACCCTGATCGACGCATTCCTGGCCGGCGCGGCGCAGCGTCCCGATGCCGAACTCGTCGTGCACAGCGCGATGCGCCCCGGCAGCCACCGGCTTGCCGATGTCACGGCCGACGGCCTGCGCTTCGCCGCCGGCCTGCGCGCGCGCGGCGTCGGGCCGGGCGATATCGTCGCGGTGCAATTGCCGGCATGGAGCGAATGGATGGTGGCATGCGTCGGCATCGCGCATGCCGGCGCGGTGATGCTGCCGATCGTATCGATCTATGGCGCAAAGGAAATGGGCTTTATCCTGCGCCAGTCGGGCGCAAAGCTGCTGGTCACGCCGGATCGCTGGCGCAGCGTGGATTATGCCGAGACGCTGGCCGCGTGCGGCGATCTGCCCGCGCTGGCGACCCATGTGGTGATCGGCGACGCCGTCCCGCACGGCGCGGTGGGCTGGGCGCAAATGCTCGCCCACGATGACGGCGCGGCGCCGGCGGCGCGCGATCCCGACGATCTCGCCATGCTGGTCTATACCTCGGGCACCACCGCCGATCCCAAGGGCGTCTGCCATTCGAGCCGGACATTGCTGAGTGAACTGGCGACGATCTCTTATGCGCGGCGCAAGATTACCGAGGTCAATTTCTCGCCCTGGCCGCCAGGACATGTCGCGGGCGCATGCACGATGATGCGCTATCTCGCGCAGGCGAAAAAGCTGGTGCTGATGGACCAGTGGGACGCTGCCGACGCCGCGATGCTGATCGAGCGGCACGCGATCAGCGCGTCCTCGTTCACGCCGTTCCATCTGACCGGCATCCTCGACGCCGCCGATCACGACGGCCGCGACTTGTCCAGCCTGGTCAGCTGTCTGGTCGGCGCGGCGCCGGTGCCGCCGACGCTGATCGAACGCTGCGCCGCGCGCGGGCTCAACACCTTTCGCTGTTACGGATCGAGCGAGCACCCGACCGTCACCACCGGCGATCCGTCCGACGCGATGGAAAAGCGGCTGACGACCGAGGGTGTGTTGATGCTCGGTTCCGAAATGCGCTTTGTCGACGACGACGGTAACGATGTCCCGCGCGATGCGGACGGCGAGATGGCGACGCGCGGGCCGGAATTGTTCACCGGCTATTTCGACGAACGCCTCAATGCCGCCGCCATGCTGCCGGGCGGCTGGTATCGCACCGGCGACATCGGCCATTTCGATGCCGACGGCTTTCTCGTCATTTCCGATCGCAAAAAGGATATCATCATTCGCGGCGGCGAGAATATTGCGTCGCGCGAGGTCGAGGAAATCCTGCTCGCCGACCCCGCGATCCTCGACGCGGCGGTGGTCGCCTTTCCCGATGAGCGGATGGGAGAGATCGTCTGCGCTTATGTGGTCGCGCGCGATGGCGCCGAAGTCTCGCTGACGAGGGTGCGCGCGTTTTTCGCCAGCAGCGGCGTCGCCCGGCAAAAGACGCCGGAGCGCATCGTCCTCGTCACCGAATTGCCCCGCAACAGCACCGGCAAGGTGCTCAAACATGAATTGCGCGCCCGCGCGCGGGCGCAAGCCAAGGACATAGCCGCATGAGCGAGATCATCACCGTCGATATCGCAGACGGCGTCGCCACCGTCACACTCAACCGGCCCGAAGCGATGAACGCGCTGTCCAGAGCGCTGCGCTCGGAACTGTTCAAGGTGATGACCGCGATCGACGCGAACGACGATGTCCGCGCCGTGGTGCTGACGGGCGCGGGCAGGCGCGCGTTCACCGCCGGGCTCGATCTGAAGGAACTCGGCTCGCAACCCGGCGCGCTCGGCGCAGCCAATGCCGAAGGCGCCGACGAAAACCCGGTCAGGGCGATCGAGGTCTGCCGCAAGCCGGTGATCGGGGCGATCAACGGCGTCGCCATCACCGGCGGTTTCGAAGTCGCGCTTGCCTGCGACGTGCTGCTCGCCTCCACCAACGCGCGCTTCGCCGACACCCATGCCCGCGTCGGCATCATGCCGGGCTGGGGCCTGTCGCAGAAACTGTCGCGGATGATCGGCATCAGCCGCGCCAAGGAATTGTCCTTCACCGGCAATTTCCTCGATGCGGCCACCGCGCAAGCCTGGGGCCTGGTCAATCACGTCTACGCGCCCGACGAACTGCTGCCCGCCGCGCAAAAGTTGGCGCGCGACATGGCGTCGATCGATGCAACGATGCTCAAGGCGTACAAGGCGCTGATCGACCAGGGCTATGCGGCAAGTTTCGGCGACGGCCTGGCGATCGAGCATCGCGTCTCGTCCGCCGCCAATTCGGCGGTGAAGCCCGGGGAAGTCGAGGCACGTCGCCTCGCGGTGCAGGCGCGCGGCCGCAGCCAGTGAGCCGCGCACAGTTTCAAGGGAGATATCGATGACCCAAGCCAGTTTCCTGACGCCCGAAGTGATGGCGATCGTCGGCGAGACGACCGAGCCGCGCCACGGCCTGATCGACGCGCACCAGATCCGCAAGTTCGCCGCCGCAATCGACGACCTGAACCCGATCTATTGCGACGCGGCTGCCGCGCGCGCCGCCGGCCATGCCGGGCTGGTCACCCCGCCGCTGTTCAACGCCTCGGCGACGCGGCCCGTGCCGTTCCGTTCCGGGCTGCTGTCCGACGGCCAGTATGACAGCGCGGCGCCGCCGGGGCTCGGCCACCTCCAGACGATGCTCGCCGGGCAGCATTGGGATCTTGTCCGGCCGGCGATCGCGGGCGAAGCGATCATCGAGGTCTTCACCACCAAATCGATCACCGAAAAACAGGGCAAGACGGGCAACATCGTCTTCGTCGAAAAGGAAGCAACCCTGACGACGCCCGCCGGCGAGGTGATCGAACGCTATGGCTCGACACTGATCCTGCGCGCTCCGCCGCCGCCCCTGCCACCGTTCGCGGGGACAGCCGGCGCACCCACGCCAGCCGATGCGCGTCCGGCGACGGTCGTGACGCCCGACGGCTTCATCAAAAATCCCGACATGATCACGCTGTTCATGTTCGCCGCCGCGATCTGGGGCGTCCACCGTATCCACTGGGACACCCCTTATGCGCAAGCCGAGGGCCTGCCGCTGCCGATCCTGCCGGGATGGGCGCTGTCGAGCTATCTCGCCGAGCTGGCAGGCAAACACGCCCCGGCCGGTCAGCGTTTGCGGCGGATCAACGTGCGCTATCGCAGCAGCGCGTTTCCGGGCGATGCGCTCCATTGCACCAGCGCCCCAACGGCGAACGGCGATGGCGGCCTTGCCCTGTCGATGATCAACCAGCACGGCACGCAAGTCGCCACGGGTGAAGCAGCGTTTTCGGTGTGACCGCAAGAGGGGGCAGGGTGCGGCATCATCGCCCTGCGCCCGATGCCGAAAGCAAAAAATCAGCAAGCGCTCCGCACCGTTTTCCTCGACTTCGATCCCGTGACTGGCCATCGTACCCGCTGTTGGCCTGTGGTCATGTTTCGCAGGCAACCAGGATGAGCGTCAGCCAGGCTGGCTCTGGCATGCCGACCGGCGATGTCTGGCCAGCTCCGCCCGAGCGAACGGAGATTGAGCAATTGGCAGAAGGGCGGATGCGGAGCAGCGCTTCGATCAGTTATCGGATCAGCCTGGTCGGCCGGATGCAGCGCACCCGTTTCGACGCGCGCGCCCGCAGCCTGGGTATCACGCGCGCGCAGTGGCGCGCGATCTATGCGATCAGTTGCGAGCAGGGAGCCTCGCAGCGCCGCATTGCCGAGATGATCGAGGTGACTGACGTAACGGCGGGCCGGCTGATCGACCGGCTGGTCGATAGCGGCTGGGTTGAGCGGCGCGCAGACGCGTCCGATCGCCGCACCCACCGGATGCACCTGACGTCGCTGGCCGCGCCACTGCTCGATCGACTGGCTGAACTCGGCACGAACGAGGACGCGGTGGCGCTCGCCGGGATCGATCCGGTGGCGGTAAAGACAGCGCTTGCGGTGCTCGATCGCGTCATCGCCAATCTCGAATCGGCGCCCGCGCTGATCGAGGTCGAACCCGCCGCCTGCAACGCGGAACCTGTTCAACCAGGTTGGGGCCGGCCCGGCGCATGAGGCACCGGGCCGGCTTCGATCAAGGGATAAGCTTGTAGACTTCGACCCGAGTCAGCGAGGTCGCGATGCCGTTCGTTCCGGCGACGAGCTTGTTGGCGGGGATGGTCACGATCTTCGAGTCGAAAATGATCTGCACCGAACCGTCGGCGTTGACGCTGTCGATCGGACCGAGGCGAAGCCCCTTGGCGTCGCGCAGCGTTGCGCCGGGCTTCGGCACAACGACCGACGATGTGCTGCCGGTCGCGCTGGTATCGGCGGCGATGACGGGCGACGCGACAAGCGCGGCTGCGGCGATGGCAAGAATGATACGCATGATTCAGCTCCGTTACACAATGGGATCAGGCGATCGACCGCGCGATCTTAAGCTAGCTTAGTATGAGCTTGCGCGGCGTTGAAAAGAAGAAATTTGTGTGCTGCAGCATTTTTTATTGAAGGCGTGTCATTTCGATCCCGATGGCATCATCGGGCGCGCCGGAGTCGCCGGTCAATGGGGACAACCCACGACAAACAAATAATAATCCGGCTTCGCTCCGATTTGGGAATCGCAACGCGCTACAGGAATGTGCGAAGATCGGTCAGAAATTGGTCGAACTGGTCATGATGCAGCCAGTGTCCGGCATGATCGTAGGTCATCACGCGCGCCGCCTTGAAGTGCCCGGCGCGGCCATCCCTGGCGGGATTCGAGGCCCAGCTGTCATTGCCATAGGCGAGCAGCGTCGGACATTCGATCCGCCCCCACAGCGCATGCAACTCGTCATCGGTGATGTCGAGCGGCGGCGACGAGCGGAGATAATTGTCGAACTTCCAGCTGAAACTGCCATCCTCGTTCCGATTGACGCCATGGATGGTGAGGTGGCGAGCCTGTTCCTCGGAGAGGTGGGCGTTTTCCGACCGCATCCGCGCCAGCGCCTCGTCGATCGACGCATAACGGCGCGGCGAGCGTGCGCTGATGCCGCGCCGTTGCTCGATCCAGCCGCGCCAGCGATCGGCGAAGGCGGTCGCGTTGCGCTCGGCAATCGCGGCCGGCGACAGGCCGAGGCCCTCGATCGCGACCAGCCTGCGGACGCGCTCGGGATAGAGCCCGGCATAACGCAACGAGATGGCTCCGCCGAGCGAATGCGCGACGATCGAGACCGGCCCGGTGCTCTGCTGGTGGACGAGCTGCGCCAGGTCACTGATAAAATAGGGCATGGTGTAGGCGCCATCGCGCGACCAGGCGCTGTCGCCGTGCCCGCGCAGATCGGGGCAGATGATGTGCCAGTCATGGCGCAGCGCGCGCGCGATCCAGTCCCAGCTTCGCGCGTGATCGCGCCCGCCGTGAACCAGGATCAGCGTCGGCGCGCCCGCATTGCCCCAGTCGAGATAGTTGAGCCGCTGCCGCTGCGACACAAAGCTGTACGAGGTCGGCCCGAAATCGTCGATCATGCTGCGCTACCCACCCTGTCCGTTTGCAACGGCGGTCTTTGCGACCAGCCTGCGCGGAGGGCAAGCGCGACATAGCCGCCGGGCGCCGCCGCGACCGGCTCTCGCATCGCCTCGTCCTCGCCGATGCCGCAACGCAGGACGAGCGTCTGCCGATCAGCCAGGCGCCAGACTTTCGTACAACGCCAGCGCGGCAACGACGCGATCGGCGATCGCCTGCGCATCGGGCAGGCGGCTGGCGTCGCTCATCACGCCCATGTCGAGCATGTCGCCGCTGCGCCGCGAGGTCACGTTGAGGAAGCGCCCGCTGCCGATGATCGGCACCGGATAATTGGCCGCGAGCGTCATCCCGGCGAACCGCAAGGCCTGTGCAGGGCCGGGCACGTTGGACAGCGTGACATTGCCCGGCAGCAGCCGTGTGCCGCTTTCGATCCGCCCGGCGAATTTGGCGCGGCGGTCGCGTGGGCCGAACGGACGCTCGGGCGCGCCGAGCATCGCCTCATCGAGATGGGTGCGCGCGCGCTCCGCCGCCATCGACGCCTGGATACCGCGCAACCGCTCGATCGGATCGGCGCAATGGGTTGCCAGATGCGGATGCAGCGCGACGATGCGGTTGCCGAACGCCGCGTGCTCCGGCTTGCGGTAACTGCGCGCCGAATTGACCACAATCGGTGTATCGGGGAGATCGCCGAGCGCGATCAGTGTCTCGCGGATCGCGGTCGCGCTGATCGCCAGAAACACGTCGTTGATCGTCCCGCCAAGCCCCTGCCCGAGCGATTTGACGCGCGCGAGCGGCAGCGAGAGCGTGGCGAGGCTGCGTTCGGGCGAGGTCGGGCCGGACATCTTCAAGGTCGGAGTGCGCACGCGGGCAGAGGCAGGATCGTTCTTGAGCGCGTCGAGCGCCGCCAGCGCTTCGCGCCGCTGCGCCGAGTGCGCGGCGGTTTCCGGGGCGAGCGCGGCGAAGCGCACATCGGCAATGGCGCGCCATGTCGCGGCGTCGGGCAGCGCCGCATCGGCGACACGGGGCGGGACGGGCGGCTCCGCATCGCTCAGCCGACGCAGGATTTCCTGAAAGCCGATGCCGTCGGTGAGCCCGTGATGCACCTTGAGATAGACCGCGCCGCCGCCTGGCAAACCGTCATAGACAAAGGCCCGGAATGGCGCGCGCGCCAGATCGAGCCGCTCCATGGATCGCCTCGCGACGTCTGCGCGCAAGCCCGCCGGGTCGAACGCCGTCGCTATGCGCACGACATGATAGTCGAAATCGCACTTTGCACGATCGGCCCAGACGTCCGAATCATAGCCCTCCGGCGCCTCGACCAGCGCTGTGAGCAGCGGCGTGGCCGGCAACCGCTCGGCAAATTGGCGGCGGATGACCTGCAGGAAATCGGGCGGCACCGCGTCGAACAGCAACAATGCGCCGACATGCATCGGCGACGCATCGGTTTCCGACAGGATCATGAAATGATCATCGGGCCTTAGCCGGGTCAGCCCTGCCATCACGTCGACCATCTGCATCCTCCGCCCTGCGCGGCGCTTGTGCCCGCATCATTCTTTGTGTCGATGCGTGAAGAAAGGGCGGCTGGCAAGTCGCGCCGGCCGCCCGTTCGCGCTGGTTCAGCCGCGTTCCCCATCGCGGCCCACACCGGCGAGATCCTCGGCGTAGCCCTTCTTCCGCTCAACCTCCATGCCGCGCAGGATCTGGATGCGCTGCGCCTGGGGCGATCCCGCGCCGTGCAGCGATTCGGTCAGATAGCCGACTGCGTTGCGTCCCAGCGTCATGTTCTCGATCAGCCGCAACAGCCGCTGGCGATGCTCCACGGGCACATTGGCGCGACCCATGAGATATTTGCGCAGCATCGGGCCGGCGACTTCGTGATCAAAATCCTGCTCGCTCGGCAATGTCACCATCAACCCGCCGGCAAGATCCTGCGCGAGGCGCGAAATCTCGTAAGGGAAGCGCGTGACATTGTGCTTGCAGACATTCGCCAACATCGCATCGTTCATGAAAATGCCCGACGGCAGCTGCCTGGCTTCGTGGCTGGAGGCGATCGCCGAGGAATAGATCGTCTCGTTCAAATGCGTCATCTCGACGAGCTTGTCCTTGACGTGGCTCGCCTGATCCGCGCCATTATATTCGGCTATCGCCGCCGCCGCACCGACCATCACGTCGCCCCAGGGGAATCGGGTGAGTTTGATTACAGAGCGATGAGGCTGAGGAGGAAGTCGTCATCCCATGCGGCGACTTTGCGTTTGAGGCGCATGGAATCTTTTGCGGGTGATCTGCGCATGAGGTTGTGAGCGACGTGCTTGATGGTGGTAAAATTGGCTGGTGCGTGACCTGTGCTGATGCGGCACTCGTCGTCGCGAAAGACCATGTCCATGACCCAGTGGAGGCTGTTTTCGATGGCCCAGTGCTGGCGGATGACGTTGGCGAGATAGTCGGCGAAATCGGTTGACGAGGTGATGTAGAAGCGGGTTTCGGTTTCGATTTTGGGGCCGATCTCGCGAATGCTTTCGACCATGACGACGCCGTTCAGACCCGGCCATTTGTGGCGATCGCAAAGCCATTGGACATCATGAATGACGGTGGTTCGGCGGGTTTCGATGCGGCCGTGATCGCCATCGACACTTTGATGCTGGGTGATAGTTGTATCTTTGAAGTCATTGGCTTTTTGTTCGTTGACGAAGAGCGCAACATCGTCGCGCAGCGTGCCCTGGTTGCCCTTCAGGGCGAAGACGTAATCGGCCTTTTTGTCGATCACCTTGCGTGCGATGTCGCGCTGGCACCCCATGGCGTCGATGGTGACGATCGCGCCTTCGATGACCAGCATGTCCAAAAGTTTGGGGATGGCGATGATCTCGTTGGATTTCTCGGCAACCTTGACCTGACCGAGCACCAGCCTTTGGCGCGCGGCAAAGGCAGACACGATGTGGATCGGCGTGTCTTCACCCTTCTTCTGGAACGAGCGTCGGCTGGTCTTGCCATCGATGGCAATCACCTCCGCCGCAATGCCCGTCGATGCCGCCACCCACGCCACGAAGCATTGCTGGAACCGCTCCGCATCGAGCGCCGCGAAGATTTCGCCCAGCCGGTCGTGGGTCGGCGTCTTGTTGGCAAACGGACGGAACTTGCGCAGCAGATCAAGCTTCTTCTCGCCAAACCGGGCGATGTCGGTGAAGGTCTCGGCACCCGCCAGCACCGCCAAAAGCGATAGCAGCAGCACCTCGTCGAGCGGGTAAATCACCTTGATCAACTGACGCGGATCGGGCAATTCTGCAAAATAATCCAGAAAAACAATCGTTTTGTATATCGCGTCGTCGTTCGGTGTCATCACATGCCATCCATAGCCCATCACATGGGACGGCACAGATTCAGCACTTCAGCCATTTGTCACGCGCAAACTCACCCGATTGCCCTGCACGTCGCCCAGCCCGGTCTTGCAGACATAGGACGCGCGGTGATAGCTGGTAAAGCGCGCGACCATATCCTGCGCGAATTCGTACTCGCCATCCATCAGCACATGCTCGTGGGGGATGAAGACCTCGTCGAACACGACGAGCACTTCCTGCCCGCCGAACCGGGCGTTGCCCTTGTCGATCTCGCCCGCTTCGAGCGCGCGCGTGTCGCAGGACTGGCGGCCATAAATATAGGTTATGCCTGCGGCGTCTCCCGGGATCATGCCGACGACGGCGTAATCCTTGTCCTTTTCGCCCATATTCATCGTCGGCATCACGCATATCCAGTGCGAGTTGAGCCCGCCTGTCATATGCGCCTTGGCGCCTGTCACATAGATGCCCTGTTCGGTGCGGCGCGTGACGTGCATGAACAGATCGGCATCGGCCTGCTCGCTCGGGCGCTTTGAACGGTCGCCTTTGGGATCGGTC
>Ga0302157_10003321_pt1 | contig 18251 bp, 15 predicted proteins | sample I_Bog_N3_3_FD_193502 | JGI IMG/M metagenome (GOLD analysis project Ga0302157, IMG submission 193502) | Peat permafrost microbial communities from Stordalen Mire near Abisko, Sweden - I_Bog_N3_3 | ecosystem: Environmental > Terrestrial > Soil > Wetlands > Peat | place: Sweden: Abisko, Stordalen...
CGGTGATCAGCTCGTAGTAACGGGGGACGATGGAGACGCCCACCTGGCCGGCCAGGCTCTTCAGCATCTCCGTGGTGCGCTCGGGGTGGGTCCGCGAGAAGCACACCACCACCCGGGCCACGTTGTTCTGGCGGCACAGGTCGGGGAGGTCCTCCAGCTCGCCGATGACGTCGCCCCGGCCCAGGGGGTTGTCGTCCACGAAGCCGACGAATCGGACACTGGAGTGGGCCCGGAGGTGGCTGGCCACCGTCTGGGCCAGCTTGCCCGTGCCCACCACGATGACCGGGACCGATCCCTCCGATGCGTGCCCGAGCAGGCCGAAGGCCACCACCCGGGCCAGTGGCACCGCCACCACGGCCACCAGGCACATCGACACGATCTTGGCCACCGACAGGTCTTCCAGCCCGAAGCTGCGGAGCGCCACGTAGGCCGCGATGGCGTAGAGGAAGCCGCTGATCATGAGGGCATGGACGATGTTGCGGAGGTCGGCGAACACGCTGTTGGTGATGCGGCGGGTCACCCCCCGGTACAGGCCGTAGAGGGCGAACACGGCCACGAACATGGGGATGACGGCGAGCCCGAAGACGTACACCGAGATGCTGTGCCCGGCGCTGCTGTCCGGGTTGTCCGAGATCAGGCTCAACAGGAGCGGGCCCACGAAGGCGGCCAGGGCCAGTCCGAGGACGTCGGCGCACACCAGACGGCGAAGGGCGTGGCGTCGCACCCGTGCCGCCGCCGCCGACGTGGCCGAGGGCTCGACCGCGCCGTACCGCCGGTCTATGAGATCGGGCAGCTGCTCCCGGAGTACCGCCTCGAACTCTGGATCAAGAATCGCCATACCAGCCGGCCTGCCCTTTTTTGCACCGGATGTCCGCTCACCTGACACATCAGGACCTGGGAATTCGGAAGAATTAGTCATCAAAACCGCGTTCCACTAGGAAACATACTGCACCACCTGGACATGGAGCGGTGCCTGCAACCGAATTTTAGGTGAACGGTAGGTGTTATTTCAGTGAACCTTAGGTGACAGGATCGCCGGGCGCACGGAGCGGCCCGCTGCACCGCCCGGGGGAGGCTGTCGGTCAGGACGGGATCCATACCTCCTCATCGGTCGATTCCGGCGGGGGCTGGAGCCAATTCGAGGCCCGCGGCAGCCCGTCCGGCCGGGCCCGCGCCCTCAGGAACCGTAGTGGGCCTCCAGGACCCCGATGGCGGACGCCCAGTGGTCCTCCATGGGCCCGAGGATCGACCCCAGGTCGACCGAGCGCCCCCGCACCACCCGGGCCAGGGCGAACTGCAGGGCCTTGGCCCCGGCGGCCAGCTCGCGGTAGGCGCCGGCGGCCGACTCGCTGCCCGGCTGGTGGTGGAGCGTCAGCCAGTCCACGAAGGAGGCGGCCAGCTCCGCGCTGGCGCCACACTGGCGGCAGGTCCCGAACGAGTAGAGGTGGAAGGTCTCCAGGTCCTGGTCGGCCAGCCAGGCGAGGTCGTCGGCCAGCCGCTCCCCCAGCCGGGTCACCGGGTTGTCGACCGGACGGCGGGACAGATGGTCGGCGGTGAGGGCCACCGCCCGGCCCACCAGGTCGGGGTCGTCCCTGCGGACGCGGTCCAGCCGGACCACCTCGACGTAGGGGGGCAGCCCGGGATGCTCGGCGTGGTCACCGAGCCGGAAGGCACCGTCGAAGTCGTCCCCTTCGAGCTCGTAGTACCCGGCGTTGTGGAAGTAGCCCAGCCGTCGGCCGGCCCGGTCGAGCATCTGGGGGACGATGGTGCTCTTGACGTGCTCGGTCCGGTAGGAGACCCCCCGGGTGTCGGGCAGGAACCACGAGTCGACCTCGACGGTGCACAGCCGGCCGAACCCGAGTTGTTCGACCACGTGGTCGACGACCGGCCGCCAGACGTTCATCTCCGCCACCTCCACCCCGAACAGGACCCGGAGGTCCTCGGGGGGGAACTTGAAGAACGTCCACTGGTCGCCCTCGAAGTCGGCACTCAGGGTGAAGGCGCCGGCGGCCAGCGGGTCGAGGCCCAGAGCGTGCAGCACCTCGATCCAGACGTCGACATAGCAGTTGGTCTCGGTCCACGTCCGCTCGTTGGCGTGCAGCGGATGGGGGCGGTAGCCGTCGGCCGACAGCGGGAGCAGTGCGATGGTCACGGCCCGCCGGTCCGCCGGTCCGGTCCGCTCAGGGCCACAGCACCGACCGGACGTCGGCCGGCCACAGACCGGGACGGGGACCGTGCCGGTGCAGGAGGGCCAGGGTGATCCGGTCCATGCCGAAGCCGAAGCAGGCGGTGTGGGCCACCTCGCCGTCCGAGGACTCGATCCCGAACGGGCGGCCGAAGTGGTCGAGATGGCAGTTGGACGACGAGATGGCGGTGAGCCGGCCGGCGTCGAACAGCGGGGTGACGATCTCGAGCTTCAGCTCCTCGTTGCGCTGATTGGCGGCCAGCATCCGGCCCGGCCGGCCGAAGAACGGGTCGTTGGCCACCACCGCCTCGACCTCGAGGCCGAGCCCGGACAGCACCTCGAGGCCCCGCTCGATCCACAGGTCGCGGTGGGCGCGGGCCCCCGAGGGCGTGCCCAGGTAGACGTAGTCGTGCTGACGGAAGGCCTGCATGCGGAAGGGATCGGTGCTGGGCTCGCAGCGGAAGCAGTAGCCGTAGACCTCGAACCGGCGGCCGCCCTCGGGGAGGACACCCGGAACGGTGGGATACAGCGGATGGCACACCGCCGGACACAGAACCATGTCGGTGGTGGTCAGCAGGGGCGCCCGGTCCTCGTGCTCCTCGACCCGGCGCAGCAGTTCGGCGTGGGTGCGCTCGTCCCCGCGGAACGTGGACACCGAGCCCATCTGGTCCGGGAACGACTCGAGGTAGCCGTTCTGCTCGAAGGTGGCCCAGGGCATGACCGGCGGGAAGCGCACCGACGTGGCCTGCTGGTCCGCCCCGACCCGGAGGACCAGGTCGTCCAGGCCGGCCACGATCGACTCGTAGGTCCCCGACCTCCCGTAGATCCCGTCGACGCCCGTGGCCAGGAGCAGTCCCTCGGCCAGCAGCGACGTCCGGAAGCCGTCCCAGGGCTCGGCGGTCACCGGCCCGTGGTCGGCTCCCGCGCCGGCCACGGTGACCTCACTCACCTCGGTGGACCAGCAACAGCTGCGCGTTGTTGGCCATGATCCTGTCGTTGTTGACCATCAGGGACGCACCCATGGAGTCCCGCAGGTGCCGGCCCAGGCTGAAGGGACCGTCCAGGCGGTACGAGGCGAGGCCGCAGATGACCATGCACTGGCGGACCACGTCCACCACCAGGGTGGAGGCCGAGACCTTCAGGGAGTTCATGGCGATGGCGAAGCCGAGCGAGGAGGACCGCTCGGGATCGTCGGCAACCTCTTCGTAGCGCAGGGCGGCGCTGTGGACCATGTCGGCGAACTGTTGGTGGAGAGCCGCCGTGTCGGCCAGGCGCATGGCCGCGGTCGGGGTGGTGCCGGGGCGCTTGCGGGCCTCGGCCTGCACGAACCGCCGGGCCCGGTCCAGGGCCGCTGTGGCGATGCCGAGCCACAGGGAGCTCCACAGGATGTGGGCCACCGGGAGCATGGTGCGGGTGGAGATGTCGCTGTAGGGGTCGTCCAGGATGGACCGGGCGTCGCCGCTCGCCTCCAGGACGAAGCCCGGGCTGCAGGTGCCCCTGAACCCCAGGGCGTTCCACTCCCCCACCTGTTCGAGCCGGAGCTCCGGGGGGCGGCACAGCACCAGGACCTGATCGCTCTCCGGGCTGTCGGCCGAGCGCCTCGAGGTGACCAGGATGGCGTCGGCGAAGCTGCCGTAGGAGATCACGGGCGCCTGCTTCTTGACGTGGAAGCGGCCGCCCTCGACGTCGACGGCACAGACGCTGCTGCGCACGTCTCCCCCGGTCCCCACCTCGGTGGTGGCCGAGGCCAGGAGGTACTGGTGGGCCACCGCGTCGACCAGGTAGTCGGACAGGAGCTCGTTGCGGCCGTGGCGGACCAGGCAGGCCACCTGGATGTGGTGCATGGCCACCACCATGGCGCTGGACGCGCACTGGCGCCCGAGGGCCACCAACCCCTCCGACACCTCGCTGATGCCCGCGCCCAGGCCACCCAGCTCGACGGGGACCATCGCCGTCAGCAGCCCCTCGGACTGGAGCGCCGCGATCGTCTCCGACGGGAACCGTCCCTGCTGGTCGACGTCGTCGGCCGCCGGGGCGGCCACCTCCTCGGCGATGGCCGCCATCCGCCGTGCCACCGGATTCCGGACGGCCCGGTCCGGCTCGGCCTCGAGCGGTGTCTCAATGATGCCGTGCATGGGGTTGCCTGCTTTCTGCGGGACCTGCCCGCGAAGGTTAACCCCCGGTCAGGAGCTGGTCATCTCGAGCACACCGGCCCGGATGGAGGCGATCGACTCGAAGGTCGACTTCTTCAGCATGCTCTCGGAGAACTCGATGTCGAATGCGTCCTCCAGGGCCAGCATGACGTTCACACTGGCGTGTGAGGTCATCCCCGACGCAAAGAGGTCGGTGTGTTCGTCGATCGAATTGACATCCACGGCGAGTTTGCCGTGCTCAGCCAGGACCGTTCGGATCGTCTCGTCCATCGTCTTTCCTTTCTCGTGTGATCGTGTCCATGTCGCCGGCACCCGAGGGTGCCAGGGCCACCACGACGGCGGCACCGGATCCCGCCTCGTGGGTCATGCTCACCGCCAGCTGCTCGATGCCGGCCTGCTCGGCCAGCCGGGCGGCCAGGCCGGTCAGCCGGAGGTCGCACCACCCGCTGTCGCTGCGGTGCACCTCGATGGAGCGCCACTCGGGCCGGGGGCCGTCGGGTCGCAGGACCTTGAGGGCGGCCTCTTTGGCCGCGAACCGGGACGCCAGCGAGTCGAACGAGTACCCGGCGGTGCCGACGGCGCGGCAGCACTCGAGCTCGTGCGGCGTGAAGATGCGTCGGAGGTAGCGGTCGCCGAAGGTCTCTACGGAGCGGACCACCTCGGCCACCTCGACCAGGTCCGCACCCACCCGGACCTCGGGTACCGGTGGGGCTGGCGACCCCGGGGAGGCCACGGCGGCGGGACCGGTGGCGAGGAGTGACGCCACCTGCCGTGCGGCGTCGAGGGCGGTGGCCGGTAGGGACCCCGACCCGAGGGGGCCGGCGGCGTCGGCCCGGTCCGGCCACGGGCCCGTGCGCCGGTCGAGCGGCGGGGCCGTGCTCACGCCACCGAGCTCCCCAGGTGGGCACCGGCGTCGAGTCCGGCCGCCTGTCCCTCGACCCCGGTCACCGTGGCGTACAGCCGTCGGTACTGCTCGGTCACCGCCGGCCAGGAGTAGGCGCGCACCCGCTCGTGCCCGGCACGACCGATGGCCAGTCGGCGACCGTCGTCGGCCAACAGGTCGGCCAGGGTGGCGGCGAAGGCCGGGGTGTCGAACGGGTCCACCAGGACCCCGGTCTCCCCGTCGTCCACGAATTCGGGTGCGCCGCCTCGGTTGGTCGCCACCACGGCCACCCCGGCCCGCCAGGCCTCGAGGACCACGATGCCGAAGGGCTCCAGACGGCTGGGCATCACGAAGGCGGTGGCGCCGGCCATGGCGGACGCCACGTCGTCACGCGACAGGCGACCCACGAAGTGGACCTGTCCGCCCACGCCCAACTCGCCGGCCATCCGCTCCAGGCCGTCGAGGGCCGGGCCCGAGCCGGCGATGACCAGGTCGGCGGTGCGCCGCTCCGGCGCCATGGCGGCGAAGGCGGCCAGCAGCAGGTCGAAGCCCTTCTTGTCCACCACCCGACCGAGGGCCAGGAGGTAGCGACGGCCCGGGTCCCCGGGCACCGGGAGGAACGGGGTCCCTGCCGGAGAGTCGTCCCCGGCGCCGCCGGCCCCCAGGTCCACGCCATTCGGGATGACCAGGCCCCGGCCACGGGCCAGGCCGAAGCGATCCTCGGCGTCGGCCAGGGTGAAGGCCGAGCAGGCGGTGACGGCGGCGGCCCGCCGGATCCCCGACCGCAGCGAGGCCCGCAGCACCGTCGACACCTCGAAGATGTCCGTGTCGTCCATCATGGTCTCGCCCTGGAGGGTGATGACGAGCGGGAGACGGGTGAGCCGGGCCAGCGCGGTGGCGTAGGCGCCGTTGGGTCCGAAGCACTGGACGTGGAGGACGTCGGGCCGGAAGGCGTCGGCGGCGTTCCGGAGCGAGAACAGGGTCCGGGGACCGGTGGTGGCGGCACGGAGCATCGAGGACCAGTTGGTGGCCGGCAGGGGCAGCGGCAGTCGCCGCACCACGATCCCGTCGCGCACCTCGACCGTCTCGGGGCGCCGGTCGTCGGGCAGGCCGGTCCAGACCTCGACCTCGTCGCCCGCGTCGAGCAGGGTCAGGGCCAGATGGCGCGTCAGCTCCTCGACTCCCCCCAGCGACGGAGGATAGGCACTCGGGAGTAGGGCGACACGGGTCACGATCGGGGAGCAACCCCGTGCGCCGCGGGCTCGAAGACCGCGGCGCCGGTGGCCCTAGGGGACGTTACCAGCCAGCCGGGGATGGTCACCACGACCGGGCTCACGAGATCGCCGGGTTCAGCCAGGGCTCGACGGCGGCCAGCACTGCGCCCGACGGCTCTGCGGCCACGGTGCTGAACTGGCCGACGCCGGGCGACCACGCGTTGGAGAACGCCGCGGCGTACCACCCGGACAGGAACCCCTGTTCGGCGCAGTCGCAGTTGGGCGCCCAGCTGGCCGGGTGGATCCCGAGGATGTTCTCGATCTGGGTCTCGCCGCCGGCCGGCTCGACACCGGCCGCATCGACCTCGTGGCCGATCTCGAAGGCGGTGATGGCGGCCAGACGCTGCACGGTCTCACCGGGGTAGACGTACAGCACCGACGTGCCGCCGGGGTGGCCCCAGGTGAAGGTGGTGTTCCCGTAGAAGCCGGGCTCGGGGGCGTCGGCGATGGGGAGGAATTGGATGGTGTAGCCCGGGATCCGCTGCCACGGGTACCGGACCAGGGTCAGGGCCTCGGCGCCCAGCTGGGCCGGCGTGCTGGCAGTGGCTGCCGTGACCGGGGCCGGCGTGGTGGTCGGCACGGTCGCCGCCGGCGCCGCAGCCGACGTGGTGGCGGCGGGCGGGGTGGCGGCCGGCGTGGTGGCGGCCGGAGCCGTCGCCGCGGCGGGCGTCGTGGCGACCGGGCTCGCCGTGGCGGCCGGTGCCGCCGGGGGGGCGGTGGTCGGTGGCGTCGCCGGCGTGCCCAGCGCGTGCTGGGCGCGGTCGACCGGGACCAGGGGGCGGGAGTCGGCGGGGATCTCACTGGCGGCGGCCCGCACGGCGGCGGAGTCCTCCGCCGGCCCCGAGGTGTGGCCCCCCACGCCCATGATCAGGATGGAGGCGATGACCAGCACGGCCACCACGGTGACCACCAGGACCTCCATCCGGAGGAGCGAGCGGCGCTGGCCGAAGGTGGCCCGGCGCACCCGTGACCTGAGCCCGGTCCTCCGGCGGTCCGGACCCACGTAGCCCTCGGACAGCACCAGGTGGGGATGGTCGAGGTCGGCCAGGAGGTCGGCGGCCAGGTCCTCCTCGACGAGGGTGTCGCCCCCCCCGCCGGGGGCGGCGGCTCCGGGGGCGGTCGTGGTGGTGGGGGCATCTCCCCGGGTGAGCGTCTCCGGGTCATCGGAGGCCGCGGCCGGGAACGCATCGGTCAGCGTGACGTCCATGCCCTGGAATCGGCAGATTCGGCGGGAAGCTGAAGCCGGCGGTGCCTGGGCGGCCTGCCAGGCGTCAGATCGCACGCAGGGTGCTTTCCACGTCGACGCACAGCGTGACAGGGCGCGATCTCGTGATCCGGTGGCGGCGGCGGACCCCCGATCCCCCGGAGGGTCAGGACGACGTCGGCCCGGGGGGCGACACCGGCCGGTCGGCTCCGCCCGCCGCCCCCGAGGTGCCCCGTGCCCGCTGGGCGGAGGTCCGGAGGGCACGCCGCTCCCCTGCCGCCTGTCGTCGGGAGGCCCGGGTGGCCGCCCGCGCCTGACGGGCCGTTGCCGCCGCCGCCCGTCGGGCTGCCTGTCGGGAGGATCGGGCCGAACGGCGTTGCGCCGCGCCGGTGTCACGCACAGTGGCGGCGATGGCCCGGTCGGCCATCTGGGTGTCGTGCCGGACCAGCCGTCGGGCCGCCCCGGCCTGGTGCCCGGCGGCCCGGTCGGCGGTGCCGGCGGGCCGGGCCGTGCCGGCGGGCCGGGCCGGGGTGATCGGGGTGGCGGGCACGGCCCGGGCCAGTTGGTGGGAGACCACGAGCGTGACGGGCACGGACAGAGCCACCGAGGCCAGCACGATCACCAGTGCCTCCACCAGGCGCAGCGATCGGTGGCCGCCCTTGCCGGACCGGTGGGACGACGTCGCACCGACCGCCAGGCGGCTCCACGCCCGTCGTTCCGGCCCGATGTAGCCGGGCGTGATGACGAGGTCCGGGGCGTGGAGGTCCACCAGCAGCTCCGGAGGAACGTACACCTCGAGGGCATGGCCGGAGCCGGGGGGGGACCCGAGCAGCGCGCTGGCCGTGGTCGTCCCCACCGACCCACGCCCATTGAGGGAGGCGCGCCCTCGTCTGACTCCATACCCCACGCCCCTCGTGTCGGCATCTTCGGGGCCCAACTGAAGCGCACTCGGTACGGCAGGATCCGCCGGTCACGCCGGTCACGCCGGTCACGCCGGTCACGCCGGTCCGACCGGCGGGGCCTCAGGCCTCGAGGCCGACCGAGCGGTAGACCGACACCGTCCGCTCCGCGGTGTCCTTCCAGGTGAGGCCGCGGACCCGGTGCATCCCACGCTCGGCCAGCTCGCGCCGCCGGTCCGGGTCCTCCACGAGCTGGCGGAGGGTGACGGCGAGGCCGTCGGCGTCCCCCGGCACGAACTGCTCGGCGCCGTCGCCGATCAGCTCGGTCACCGACGGCACCGGCGTGGTGACCACGGGGGCGCCGCAGGCCATCGCCTCCAGGGGGGGCAGCCCGAAGCCTTCGTAGCGCGAGGCGTACCCCACGACGGTGGCCGCTCCGTACAGGCCGGGGAGGTCGTCCACGTCGACGTGCCCGATCTCGATGGCTCCGGCCGGCGGCTGGTGGCCCCACAGGCTGTGACCGGTCAGGACCAGCGGGATGGGTACGGTGCGGCACGCCTCGGCCAGGGTCGGGATGTCCTTGCGCGGCTCGATGTTGCCCACGTGCAGCACGAACCGGTCGGGCAGCCGGTAACGCTCCCGGACCCGGTCCACCTCCTGCTCGGAGGGCGGGGCCATACCCGTGCCCGCCGCCAGGTGCACGACGGTGGCGTCCCGGCCCAGCAGGGCATGGATCCGCTCCGCCGTGAAGGCCGAGTCGGCCACCACCGCGTCGGCCCGCCGGATGGCGTGGCGCATGAGGAGCCGCTCGCCGGCCACCCGGTGCCGGGGGAAGGTCGACGGGACGTCGAAGATCGCCATGTCGTGCACGGTCGAGACCGTGCGTCCCCGGCGGAGGACGGGCAGGTCGACGTCGAGACCGTGGACGAGGTCGCACCGCCCGAAGCCGACCGCGCCCCGCAGGGCACGGGCCAGGCCGTCGGACTCCCGTGTGGTGATCGGCGTGACGCCGGGCGGCAGCTCGGGGAGCCCCGACGGGCGCACCGCCGCGGCCAGCGGCACCGTGGTGGCGGCGGTCATGGCCACCAGGAGCTCGCGGATGTAGGTGCTGACGCCACCGCCACGCGAGTCCAGCGGCAGCGCGTTGAAGACGACCCCGGGGGTCGGACCGGTCACGCCCGCCTCACCGCCTGAGGTGCGGCGCGGGGAGCTCCGGTTCCGGGTCGTGGAGGGCCAGCGCCACCGAGGGCCGGTCGCCCTGTCTGGGCCCGTTGACCAGTCGGTCCTGATCGGTGACGCCGAGCGAGATGCCGGCCAGGATGAAGGGCCCGATCGAGGACGCCCCGATCCAGAAGATGTCGAACAGTCCGTCCACGTAGTGGCCGACCAGGACCACCAGTCCGAGCGTGCCGAAGGCGTACGGGAGGCGCCACATGGCCCGGACCGTGACGCAGACGAGGAACACGAAGGCCAGGGAGCCCACGATGCCGGTGGAGGCGAGGTTGTCCACGAAGACGTTGGGGGGCGCGGTGACGGCCAGGAACTGGGGAAGGTTGTAGAACCGCATGCCCTCCCCGAGGATCGGACTCAGGTGCCAGACATGCAGGGCCGCGCTCAGCTGATCGATCCGGGTGGTCACCGAGTTGAACTGCGGGTTCTTGCGGGCGTTGATGCTGAAGCTGAGGTACAGGGCCACCACCACGGGCACCGCCGCCAGCATGATGAGTCGGGAGCGCCGCCGGAGCTCGGGGTTCAAGAAGGCCGCCATGGCGATGGCCAGGATCAACAAGATGATCGACTGGCGCGACTGGGACGCCAGCAGCCCACCGATGCACAGGTACTTGTTCACCCTGGCCTCGGTCCGGCCGATCCCGGCCCAGGGCGGGTTGATCTGGGCCACGAAGACGGCGATCCACATGATCGCCCCGATGCCGTTCTTCTGGTAGACGCCCCACTGGGCCGGCTGGAAGTGGAGGGTGACGGCGTGCTCCATGGTGATGAGGGCCAGGACGGAGGAGCCGGCCAGGAACAGCCGGAGGGCCTGACGGGTCCTCCCGTTGGTGGCGATCACCCAGCCCACCAGCACGCTGCCGGCGATGTAGGACCAGCGGTGGAACCACTCGATGATGTTGTCCCGGAAGGGGTGGGCCACCACCACCAGGATCAGGACCGCCTGGAACCACACCACTCCCATCATGAACTGCCGGAGGTGGTACGCGTCCTTCCAGCGCACGTGGAACAGCGCCACCAGCGCCCCGACGAAGACCAGGAGGTCGGCGGTGCTGAGGTTGGTCGAGCTCCCCCCCACCCGCTGGATGAGCAGTGAGCCGGGCAGGGCCAGCACCACCAGCAGCAGGGGGTCGGCCACGAAGATCCCGAAGACCAGCACGCCCCCGGCCAGGGCCAGGCCCACGACGGCATGGCCGGCGACGGCGAACCCCACCCCGGCCGCCACCGCCACGATGGACAGCCACATGGTGGCACCCAGGACCATCTGCCGGGCCCGTGACGACAGCGGTGCGCGGCTGGACGACCCGATCGAGTTGGCCATCGTGGTCCGGCTCATGGTGGGGACGTGCTCTCGCTCATCGGCCTGTGTCCCGGACAACCGGGTTCGGCCAGCGTACCCGGCCACACCCGGCGGCAGGTGACGTCAGCTGTTGTACCTCAAGCTGGGACGGTACGGTGTCGACGGTAGGAGTGATCGTCCATGCGCACGTCGGACGCCCGTGGGGGCGCGGCACCGGCGGGCCATGTGAACGGGCGTCAAGGAAGGGACATGGCACACCAGCGCACCGCCAACACCAGCGAGCCCTCCACCGGCGCGGGGGCCGGGTCGATGTCGATGGTGGTGTGCTCGCTCGAGCCCTGGGGCGAGGTGCGGCGGCGGCTCCGGATCCTGGTCGACGAGATCGTCGACCTCGACCCCACCCTGCGGGTGCTGTACGTGGCTCCCTCCACCGACATCCCGCACCGCCTGCGTCACGGCGACCTCGGCGGGCTGACCGAGGCCCGGCTGACCAAGGTGCACCCGCGCATCCATGTGCTCCGTCCCCGGAAGTGGCTGCCCCGGGTGGTGGGCGGGTTCGCCGACAGCTCGCTGGAGCGCCAGGTCCTCGACGCCGTCGGGGAGATCGGGCTGCACCAGCCCCTGCTCTGGGTCAACGATGCCGGTTACGCCCACTTCGCCGTGCGCACCGGGTGGCCCACCCTCTACGACATCACCGACGACTGGCAGCTCGCGCCGCTGACCCCGAGGGCGCTGCGGCGGCTGGTGGCCAACGAGGAGCTGCTCCTCGACCGGGCCGGAGCCGTCGTGGTGTGCTCTCCGGACCTGGCCCGGTCGCGGGGCCGGACCCGTGCCGTCGAACTGATCCCGAACGGGGTCGACGTCGAATTGTTCCGCACGCCACGGCCCCGGCCGGCGGCCCTGCCCGACGGCCCGGTGGCGCTGTACGTGGGCACGCTGGCCAGCGAGCGGCTGGACGTCGACCTGGTCCTCGAGCTGGCCACCGCCCGGCCGGACGTGCAGGTGGTCCTGGTCGGCCCGAACAGCCTGTCGGCCACCGACACCGGCCGGCTGGAGGCGGTGGCCAACATCCACCTGCTCGGGGCCCGCCCCTACGACCAGGTGCCGGCCTTCCTCCAGCACGCCGACGTCGTGGTCATCCCCCACGGGGTCAACCCCTTCACCGAGAGCCTGGACCCCATCAAGGCCTACGAGTGCGTGGCCGTGGGCCGGCCCACCGTGGCCACACCGGTGGCCGGGTTCCGCGAGCTGGGCCCCCCGGTGGTCGTGGCCGGGCGTGAGACCTTCGTGGCCGCGGTGGAGGCTGCGCTGGCCTCGGCCAGCCCCCCCGGCGGCCCGGTGGGCACGGGGACGGCGGTCCCCTCGTGGCACGACCGGGCCACCTCGATGCTCTCGCTGATGGACCGGGTGCGCGGCCAGGCGGTGCCCCGATGAGCGCCGGGGGACGGGAGCACACCAGGGTGCAGCTCGGGACCCCGCCGACGCCCTATCCTCGTCGGAACGGCTTTTCCCCACTGAAGGCGAGCACCTGGTGACGTTCCGCGAACTCCTGTCGACGCTCTGGCGCAGAAAACTGATCATCGTCGTCTCTGTCGTGGTGTGCGTGGCCGCCGCCTTCGCCTACTCGAAGCTGCGCACCCAGCAGTACCAGTCGACGGTGGTGATCCAGATCGCGTCCACGGCCAGCACCGGCGGGAGCGGGACGAGTGGCACGCCCCTGGTCACCCTGCCCGACCCGGTCCAGACGCTGGGGAGCACCGCCGTGGAGCAGGGGGCAGCGAAGCTCCTCAATGATCGCGACGTGTCGGCCGTGGCCAACAGCGTCACCGGCACCGTCGACCCCACCACCGGAGCGTTGACCATCCAGGCCACGGGCAGCACGCCCGAGCGGGCCCAGGCGGTGGCCTCGGCCTATGCCACCGCCTTCGACAACGACATCAGCAGTGTGGTGGACGCCCAGGTCACCAAGATCCAGGACAACGTGAACTCGCTTGACGGCAAGATCGCATCGGGGGCGTTCAGCCAGGCGGAGAACACGGCATTCACCCAGACGGTCGAGGCCCTGCTCACCCAAGAGGACACGATCACGTCCGGTGCGCCCTACTCCTCCATCCAGGTGCAGGCCACCCTGCCCACCTCCCCCACCGGACTGAGCAAGGGCAAGCTGATCGGCATCGGCCTCATCGCCGGGCTGCTGGTGGGGATCGGCATCGCCCTCATCCGCGAGCAGTTCGACAGCCGGCTCCGCACCACACCGGACATCGCGTCGGTCACCAGCGCACCGATCCTGGCCGAGATCCCCCACGACGGCGAGGTCCGCTCCGGCAAGGTGGCCATCGCCCTGGTCCAGGCCCCCCAGTCCCAGGTGGCCGAGTCCATCCGCGAGCTCCGGACCAGCCTGCGGGTGATCTTCGAGGACACACCGTGCCCGCTGATCGTCGTCACCAGCCCCGAGCCCGGCGACGGCAAGACCTTCGTCGCCGCCAATCTGGCCACGGCCTGGGCCATGAGCGGGAGCAAGGTCATCGCCGTGTCGGCCGACTTCCGCCGCCCGCGCCTCGAGGAGATCTTCGGGCTCCAGGCCACCGGGCTCCCGGGCCTCGCCGACCTCATCCGGGCCAACTGGAAGAACCCGGACCCCGCCGCCCGGCCGTCGGCGCCCCGCGAAGTCCCCGCCGACGACGCCGTCGAGGTCGAGCGGACCCGGAACGCCGCCTTCCAGGGGGCCGGCCCGCCCCGCGAGGCCGGCAACGACCCCGAGCAGACCTCGGTCAAGTCACTGCTGGTGGAGACGGGCATCTGGGGCCTCCAGGTCCTGCCGGCCGGCACCCAGCTGGACAGCCCCAGCGAGCTGTTCGGCAGCCCGGGCATGCAGCCGGTGCTCGACCAGCTGCCGCTGCTGGCCGACGTGGTGGTCTTCGACACCCCGCCGGTGCTGCCGGTGCCCGACACCGCCATCCTCGGGCGCATGGCCAGCGGCCTGGTGGTGGTGGCCTCGGAGGGCCGCACCGACCGGCACGACCTCGAACGCACCGTCAACCGGCTCGCCGCCACCCAGTGCCGGGTGCTCGGGCTGGCCCTCAACCGGGTCCGGAAGGCCTCGACCGACAGCTACCAGTCCTACGCCTTCAAGCAATGACGCCGGGGGCACCGGCCCTGCGTCCTGTGAGGGAGGTCGAGGTGCTGGTGGTGGCGTTCGGAGCCGCCGACCTGCTCGATGCCTGCCTGGCCTCGCTCCAGGGCCGGCTGCCGGTGCTGGTGGTGGACAACTCCTCGGACCCCGACGTGCGCGCCGTGGTGCTCCGACACGGCGCCGAGTACCACGACCCCGGGGGCAACCTGGGCTTCGCCGGGGGCGTCAACCTCGGACGGTCGCTCCTGGGTCGACCCGACGCCGACCTCCTCCTCCTCAATCCCGACGCCGAGATCGCACCGGAGGGCGTGGCCGGACTCCAGGACTGCCTCCACCGGACCCCACGGCGGGCCTGTGTGGCGCCGGCCCAGACCGACCCGTCCCACCAGGACGAGGCCCGGGTGGCCTGGCCCTTCCCCACCCCGCTCGGGGCCTGGGCCGAGTCCCTCGGCCTCGGACGGCTGCGGCGGGGACACCGGTTCATGATCGGGTCGGTGCTGCTGGTCAACGCCGAGGCCCTGGCCGAGGTGGGCCCCTTCGACGAGCGCTACTTCCTCTACGCCGAGGAGACCGACTGGCAGTTCCGGGCGGTCCGTCTCGGATGGGAGAACGTCCTGTGCCCCGAGGTGGTCGCCGTCCACGTGGGCGCGGGCACCGGCGGCGACCGGGCCGAGCGGGACATCCGGTTCCACGCCTCCACCGAACGCTACGTGCGCAAGCACTACGGGACCCGGGGCTGGTGGGTCTTCCGGTCGGGGGTGATGGTCGGGGCCCTGGGTCGCGCCCTGGTGCTCGGCGGCGACCGTGGCCGCAGTGCGGCCACCCGCCTCCGGCTCTACCGGACCGGGCCGTGCCGCGCCGAGGCGGCCCTGACCGGCCCCGGCCGGTGAGGCCTCCCGGGGTCGCACCGGGCCCGGCACCGTGGCCCGCGCACGCCGCGTCAGGAGACGATGATGCCGGCGACCCGGTCCATGACCACATCCCGCCGGTAGTCGTCGACCGAGTCGGCCGCCTCCCGACCCCAGGCGGCCAGGTCGGCCCGCGCGGCCTGGTCCAACAGCGCGGTCAGCTCCTCCACGTCGTAGGGATCCTCGAGGATGAGCCCGGTGCGGCCGGGCCGCACCGCCGACGACGCTCCGGCCAGCCGGGTGGTCAGGACGGGCACACCGCTGGCCAGGGCCTCGACGATCACCAGGCCGAAGGGCTCGTACTGGGTGGGCAGGACCATCAGGTCGGCCGCGGCCAGCTGCAGGCCCACGTCGTCGGACGGGCCGAGGTCGTGGACCCGGTCCTCGAGCCCGAGCCGGTCGATCAGCGGCCGGAAGGCGCCGAGCCCGGCCTTGCCCACCACGTACAGGCCCATGCTCCGGTCCTCGGACCGGGCCAGGGCCTCGAGCGTCTGGGCCAGGCCCTTGCGGTGCAGCTCGTTGGCCACCAGCATCAGGGCCACCTCGTCCTCGCCGATCCCGAGCCGGTGGCGGACCTCGTCGCGGTGCCGGGCCCGCCGTCCGGCGTTGAACCGCTCGGGGTCGAAGGGGTTGGGGACCACCGTGCAGAGGGCGGGATCGACGTCGTAGTAGCGGGACAGGTCGGCCACCTCCCGTTCCGAGGTGCACAGGATGTGACGGGGGTGCGAGTCCCGGAAGTACTGGGACTCCATGGCCAGCAGCACCCGGTGCCGGGGCATGGCGAAGCGGAACTGGGCCGGGACGGACACCGGGCCGACCTGGATGGTCCGGGCCGCCTCCAACCAGGCACGGTGGACGCTCGGCACCATCAGGACGTCGCCGGGACGGACCACCGACCCCATGGACACCGTGGTCGTCGGGGCCAGCCGGGCCACCACCCCGGCGGTGCGGGCCCGGCGGCGCAGCATGCCCAGCGGGCCGGGGTCGAGCGGGCCCCCCACCGGCACCAGCCTGACCCCCGGCGGGGTGCCCTCGGGGGCGAAGGTGCCCACCCACGCCGTGTCGTACCTCGGGCCCAGGTGGTCGAGCAGGTCCCAGCTGACGCGCTCGATCCCGCCGCGGCGGTGCAGCTGGGGGAAGACCACGGCGATCTCGGGACCGCTCACGGGGCTCTCCTCACTCCATCGACACTCGGCCTCGTCCGCCCGGCATGATACGGGACGGGTCCGAGCGGGCGGTGCCACAGGCCCCCGGCCCGCTGACCGTCGCCCAGGTGGTGCGCAGCGACGGCTTCGCCGGCGTGGAGCGCTACATCTGCCAGGTGTCCAACGGGCTCGCAGCCCGGGGCCACCGCGTGGTCGTGATCGGCGGCGACCCGACCCGGATGCGGTCCGAGCTCGTCGGCGGCGTCGACCACCTGGCCGCCACCACGGTGGCCCGGACGGCGCGGGCCCTCGTGGCCCGGCGCGGCGTCGACGTCGTCCACGCCCACATGACCGCGGCCGAGACGGCCGCATGGCTGGCCCATCCGGTCCAGCGGGTGCCGATCGTCGCCACCCGGCACTTCGCCGACGACCGCGGCTCGAGCGCTCCCGCCCGCCTGGTGGCCCGGGTGGTGGCCCGCTCGATCGCCGTCGACATCGCCATCAGCCGGTTCGTGGCCGACACCGTCACCGGCCCCTCGGTCCTCATCCCCAACGGCGTGCCCGATCGCCAGCAGGCCCCCCTGGCCGCCCCCACCGTGGTCATGCTGCAGCGGCTCACCGAGGAGAAGGCCCCCGAGCTCGGCCTGGAGGCCTGGGCCCGCAGCGGGCTGGCGGCCCGCCACTGGCGGCTGGTGGTCGCCGGCCGGGGTGACCGGCTGGACTCGCTGGTGGCCGCGGCCGATCGGCTGGGCGTGACCGGATCCGTAGAGTTCGCCGGCCTGGTGGCCGACACCGACGGGCTGCTGGCCGGGTCGTCGATCGTCCTGGCCACCGCGCCCCGTGAGCCGTTCGGACTGTCGGTGGTGGAGGCCATGGCCCACGGGGTCCCGGTGGTGGCCGCCGCCGGTGGGGCCCATCTCGAGACGGTGGCCACCGCCGGGATGCTGTTCCCGGCCGGCGATGCCGCCGCCGCGGCCCGGGCCCTGGTGGAGCTGGCCTCCAGCCGGACCCGCCGACTGGAGGTGGGGGCGGCCCTCCGTCGCCGTCAGCAGACCCACTACTCCCTGGGTGACCACGTGACGCGCCTGGAGCAGGTCTACGCCGAGGTCACTTCGGGGCTGCCGGTGTCGCCGGGCTGACCCCGGCACCGGGCTCAGCGCCGGGTGGCGGCGCGGTACAGGCCCAGCTGGGTGTCGGCCACCGACTGCCACGAGTAGCGCGGCGCGTCAGCCACGCTGGCCGTCCGCAGCCGCTCCCACAGCCCGGGCTCGTCGAGGAACCGGACCAGGGCCGCACCCAGCGCGGGGGCGTCGCCCGGGGGGACCAGCAGCCCGTCGTCGCCCACCACGTCGGGCAACGCCCCGCTGGCGCTGGCCACCACCGGGATGCCCGAGGCCTGGGCCTCGACCACCACCCGGCCGAACTGCTCGATCCACCCCGGCATGGGCAGCGAGGGGACGGCCAGGACGTCGACCTGCCGGTAGGTCGCCGGGATGTCGGCCTCGTCGACGTGGCCGTGGAAGGTCACCCGGTCGCCCAGTCCCAGCCGCCCGGCCCGGGCCTCCAGGGCCCCGAGCTCGGGTCCCGCACCGAAGATGGCCGCCGAGAGCCGGGGATCGGTCGCCACCGCGTCGAGCAGGACGTCGACGCCCTTGTGCTCGATGAGCCGTCCGACGTACCCCACCCGCAGCGAGCCCGACGGGGGCGGGCGGTCGACCGGCTCGAACCGATGGACGTCCACGCCGAGCGGCAGGAGCACCAGCTCCCCGGTCAGCCCCTTGCGACGGAGGATCCGGCCCGCCTCGGAGTTACAGGTGTAGGCGCCGGCCGCCTCCCGGAGCGACCACCGCTCGAACCACCGGAAGGGCGGGGGGTAGCGCTTGTCGATGTTCTGGGCCGACGAGAGCACGAAGGGCACCCGGCGGGCCCGGAACCAC
>Ga0302157_10003327_pt1 | contig 18221 bp, 15 predicted proteins | sample I_Bog_N3_3_FD_193502 | JGI IMG/M metagenome (GOLD analysis project Ga0302157, IMG submission 193502) | Peat permafrost microbial communities from Stordalen Mire near Abisko, Sweden - I_Bog_N3_3 | ecosystem: Environmental > Terrestrial > Soil > Wetlands > Peat | place: Sweden: Abisko, Stordalen...
TGGAGTTCAGGATCTCGGCGAGCCGCGGCGACGGCATCGCGGAATTGGTCGCAGGGCTGGTGGCGTTCGCGGAAGATTATTTCGGCTCGGACGATGGGGCGTTGATCGGACGGGAGCGGCAACGGAAATTGCTGCAGCAGACGGCGGCTTCGCTGCGGCGCAGCATTTCGGTGGTGGGTCAAGGCGAGGAACTCGCTGCGGAGGACCTGCGGGCCGCGGCCTATGCCTTGGGAAGACTACTCGGCCGGGTGGACGTTGAAGACATTCTGGATGTCATCTTCCGGGAATTTTGTATAGGAAAATAAATATTTCTTTATTCATACTTTGATTCATTTCTTTATTTATTTTTGTTTCACGTGAAACGCTCTTAGCGGGTCGGAACGCGTGCTGTTTCACGTGAAACATGCATCCGTGGCCAACTTACCCCTTCCGGGTTTCGCCACCCCGCGATAAAAGTCCGCGGATGTTTTCAGGCCAATCCTCATTCCAAGATTCTTGCCAAGAATCCTGCCAAGGATCTTGCGACGTCATCGTCATCGGCGGGGGTCACGCCGGCTGCGAAGCCGCGAGCGCCGCCGCGCGCATGGGCGCGAAGACGGTGCTGGTCACCCACCGTTTTGCGACGGTCGGGGCGATGTCGTGCAACCCCGCGATCGGCGGGCTCGGCAAGGGTCATCTGGTGCGCGAAGTCGATGCGCTGGACGGGTTAATGGGCCGTGTCGCCGATGCCGGCGGGATCCAGTTTCGCATGCTCAACCGGCGCAAGGGTCCGGCGGTGCGCGGCCCGCGGGCCCAGGCCGACCGCAAGCTCTATGCAGCGGCGATGCAGGTCGCGATCCGCGAGACCGCCAATCTCAGCGTGATCGAGGGCGAGGCCGACACGCTGATCGTCTCGAACGGTCGCGTCACCGGCAGCCGCCTGGCCGATGGCCGCGAGCTGTCCGCCGGCGCCGTCGTCATTACCACCGGCACCTTTCTGCGCGGGCTGATCCATCTCGGCGAGAAGAACTGGCCCGCCGGCCGCGTCGACGAAGCACCGGCGCTGGGCCTCTCAAAATCCTTCGAAGCCGCCGGCTTTACCCTGGGGCGGCTGAAGACCGGGACTCCGCCGCGGCTCGACGGCACCACCATCGACTGGTCCGCGGTCGAGATGCAGCCCGGCGACGATCCGCCGGAGCCTTTTTCGGTGATGACCGACCGCATCACCACGCCGCAGATCCAGTGCGGAATTACCCGGACAACGCCGGTGACCCATGAGGTGATCCGGGCCAATGTGCATCGCTCGCCGATGTATTCGGGACAGATCAAGAGCTCCGGTCCACGCTACTGCCCGTCGATCGAGGACAAGATCGTCCGCTTCGGCGATCGCGACGGCCACCAGATCTTTCTGGAGCCGGAGGGGCTGGACGATTCGACCGTCTATCCGAACGGTATCTCGACCTCGCTTCCGGAAGAAGTGCAGCGCGCGATCCTGGCGACGATTCCAGGTCTGGAGCGGGTGCGGATGGTCCGTCCGGGCTACGCGATCGAATACGACCACGTCGATCCCCGTGAACTCGATGCCAGCCTGCAGACCAGGCGTCTGCGCGGGCTGTTCCTGGCCGGGCAGATCAATGGCACCACGGGCTACGAAGAAGCCGCCGCCCAGGGAGTTGTTGCCGGCCTCAACGCGGCCTTGTCCGCCGGGGCGTCGCAGCCCGTCGTCTTCGACCGCGCCGACGGCTATCTTGGTGTCATGATCGATGATCTCGTTACCCGCGGCATCACCGAGCCATACCGGATGTTCACCTCGCGGGCCGAATACCGCCTGACCTTGCGGGCCGACAACGCCGATCAGCGCCTGACTGACAAGGGAATTGCGCTCGGCTGTGTGGGTGGCGCGCGCGCGCTACGCCACGCCGGCAAGATGGCGGCCTTGAATGCCGCCAAGACCCTGAGTCAATCGCTGTCGGTGACCCCGAACGAGGCCGCCAAGCATGGCCTGACGCTCAACAGGGACGGCCAGCGCCGCTCGGCCTTTGAGCTACTGGCCTATCCCGAGATCGGCTGGCCCGAAGTCCGCGGCATCTGGCCGGAATTGTCGGCCATTGACCCATCCATCGCCGTCCATCTCGAGATCGATGCCAAGTATGACGTCTATCTCAAGCGTCAAACCGCTGATGTCGATGCCTTCCGCAGGGATGAGGGGCTGATCCTCGGCGATATCGACTACCGCGCCGTGCCCGGGCTCTCCAACGAGGCCCGTGCGAAGTTAGAGGCCGCGCGGCCGCGAACCGTGGGGCAGGCGGGCCGGCTCGATGGTCTGACACCGGCGGCATTGGGCATCCTGGCGGCCTATCTGCGCCGGGAAGCCCGGAAGAAAACGTCGGTAGCGACGGCTTGAGCGTTTCACGTGAAACACGGATGGTGTTTCGGGCTGCGGAAAGCGGGCCAAGCTGATCTGCCAGTTCCCCGCAGCGAGTGCCGCGTGTAACATGGCGTATGGACGACAATGCAGAACTCGTGGCGACCGGGACGTGGCTGTACGATCAGCAAGTCCCAAGTCCGATTTCGATTCTAAGAAAGCAAGCAAAGTGGGCTAGCTCTCGTTATGACTGGGAGACTGACCATTGGGACGAAAGTCGACCCGTTCCGGATACCGTGGACGGCTTTCTATATTATTGCTCCCTTGGAAAATCCGGCGAGCATCTCACAGTCGACGATGCGAAGGCCTGGGCAGATGCACAGCCTTGGGGACCGGTTAGCTGGTCCAAAGGAGCGACCTAATCTGCGAGAGCAAGGGCCTACTAACGAGAAGCGCTAGCCGGCTTTGTGGCATTGAGTAAGACTCCGCGAACGACGATCCAGTCCGAAATCATCCGTGGCGAAAGTACCGTGCAGATCACGCCCCCCATTCCGAGCCCCGACAAAGCTGCTGCGCTTGCCCTGACGCCTGTTTCACGTGAAACAGAGGCGCGGCTGGACTGCTATGTCGAGTTGCTGAGGGAATGGCAGGCCAAGACGAACCTTGTGGCGCCCTCGACATTGCCGCAGCTTTGGACCCGGCACCTCTCGGACTCGCTGCAGCTCCTGGCCCTGGCGCCCGCTGCCAAGGTCTGGGTGGATTTCGGCAGTGGCGGCGGTTTTCCCGGCGTGGTGCTCGCCTGCGCGCTGGCCGAGACCCCGGGCGCAATGGTCCACCTGATCGAGCGTAACGCCAAAAAGGCCGCGTTCTTGCGGGAAGCCATCCGCGTCACGCACTCCCCCGGCACGGTTCACCTGGCTGATATCGGGGATAGTGTGGATAGAATCGCGGGCGACGTCGATTGCGTCACTGCCCGCGCGCTGGCTCCGCTACACGAACTCATCGGCTTTGCGGAACCGTTGGTGAGACGGGGCGCTAAAGCCCTGTTTCTCAAGGGCCAAGATGTAGAGGCTGAATTGACCGAAGCCACTAAATATTGGAAGATTGATCCCCATCTGCATTCCAGCCGCACCGGTGGACACGGCTGGATCGTCGAGCTCGATCGGATCGAGCGGCGCACCTCGTCCGCCAAAGCTTATGGCACCCGCGCATGACCGTAATTGATCAAGTATATCAGGAGGATAAGGCGCCAGCCGCGCCCGGCCATCCGCGTATCCTGGCGCTGGCCAACCAGAAGGGCGGCGTTGGCAAGACCACCACCGCGATCAATCTCGGCACCGCGCTCGCCGCGATCGGCGAGCGCGTGCTGATCGTCGATCTCGATCCGCAGGGCAACGCCTCCACCGGGCTCGGCATCGACCGCCGCAACCGCAACTGCTCGACCTATGACGTGCTGATCGGCGAAGCCTCCTTGCGCGAATCGGTGGTGCCGACCGCGGTGCCGCGGCTGCACATCGCGCCGTCGACTATGGATTTGTCGGGCCTCGAGCTCGAACTCGGATCCACCCCCGGCCGCGCCTTCCGGCTGCGCGACGCCATCGCCGCGCTGAACAACAACGTCTCGCCGGAGGCCGACTACACCTATGTGCTGATCGACTGCCCGCCGTCGCTCAACCTTCTCACCGTCAATGCGATGGCCGCCTCCGACGCGATCCTGGTGCCGCTGCAGTGCGAGTTCTTCGCGCTGGAAGGCCTGTCGCAATTGCTGCAGACGGTGGAGCAGGTGCGCTCGACGCTCAATCCCAATCTGTCGATCCACGGCATCGTGCTGACCATGTTCGACTCGCGCAACAACCTGTCGAACCAGGTCGTCGCCGACGTCCGGCAGTTCATGGGCAGCAAGGTCTACAACACCATGATCCCGCGCAACGTGCGCATCTCCGAGGCGCCGTCCTACGGCAAGCCGGTGCTGGTGTACGATCTCAAATGCGTCGGCAGCGAGGCCTATCTCAAGCTCGCGACGGAAGTGATCCAGCGCGAGCGCGAGCTAAGGACGCATTGAGACGAGAACCGTAGGGTGGGCAAAGGCGCGCTTTGCGCCGTGCCCACCATCGAGCGTCAACAAATATCCTGGTGGGCACGCTTCGCTTTGCCCACCCTACGATCCACCCTAGACGAGATTCTAATTCCGGAGTGCTGCTAAGTGAATCCAAGGGAGCTGGCGATGGCCGACGAAGCGCGTTCGCGACTGGGCCGCGGCCTTGCAAGTCTGATAGGGGATGTCGGCGGCGAGGCCGCGCATGTCGATCGGCCGCGCGCGCAACGCAAGGTGCCGATCGAATTCCTCAAGCCCAATCCGCGCAACCCGCGCCGCGAATTCGCCGATGCCGAACTCGGCGAACTCGCCGATTCGATCCGGCAGCACGGCGTGATCCAGCCGATCGTGGTGCGGCCGGTGAAGGGCGCGCAGGACCGGTTCGAGATCATCGCCGGCGAGCGCCGCTGGCGTGCGTCGCAGATCGCGGGCCTGCACGAGGTGCCGATCGTGCCGGTCGACGTCAGCGACAGCGACGCGCTCGAGATCGCGATCATCGAAAACGTCCAGCGCGAGGACCTCAATGCGATGGAGGAAGCGCAGGGCTATCACGCGCTCGCAGGCGAGTTCAAACGCACCCAGGACGAGATCGCCAAGATCGTCGGCAAGAGCCGCAGCCACGTCGCCAACATGATGCGGCTGACCAAGCTGCCGGCCGAGGTGCAGGCCTATATTGCGCTCGGACAGTTGTCGGCCGGCCACGCCCGCGCTCTGATCGGCGTGCCCGATCCGCTCGCGAGCGCCAAGCGCATCGTCGAGGAAGGCCTCAATGTGCGCCAGGCCGAGGCGCTGGCCCATGTCGAGGGCGTCCCGGTGCGCAAGCCGCAGAAGGCGCGCGGCGGCAAGGTCAAGGATCCCGATACGGTCGAGCTGGAGAAGCAGGTCAGCGACGCGCTCGGCCTCAGCGTCAACATCGACCACCGCGATCCCGGCGGCAACGTGCACATCCGCTACCGCGACCTCGATCAGCTCGACGAGGTCGTGCGCCGGCTGAGCACCAAGGGTTAGATACGAATCGCGGATCTCACTTCACCTCTCCCGCTTGCGGGGGGAGGTCGCCGCGCAAAGCGCGGCGGGTGGGGGAACTGCTTCCGCCAATTCGATGTCTCCGCGATTGCGTCAACACCCCCACCCTCCCCCGCAAGCGGGAGAGGGGGAAGAAGGCATCTCACCCCCGGCGCTTCGCATTCACCGCGATCGACAGCAGCGCGCGCTGCGCGATGGCGGCGGCCAGCGGGGCCTGCTTGCGCATTTCGAGTGCTGCCGTGGCGAGCTGGTCGATGATCCCGACCAGCCGGGCCGGGCTGAAATTGCGCAGCGCGATTTCGACATTGGCCTTTCGCGAGAAGTGCAGCCGCGGAAAGCCGCTGTCGAGCAACGCCGAAATCTGCGTCCCCTCGGCGACCGACAGCGCCGATTTGTGCAGCCAAGCCGCCTGCCGCTGGGCCGCGGAAATGATCATGCCGGGATAGGTGCCGGCGACCAGGGCCTTGGCGAATTCGGTCTCGACCAGCTCCGGCTTTCCGGCAAAGGCGCCGTCGACGATCGGATCGATCTTCAGCTCGGAGGCGTCCGCGACCACCGCCATCACGTCGTCCAGCGTGACCTCGCCTTGGCCGTGCGCGTACAGCGTCAGCTTCTTCAGCTCATTGCGCGAGGCCTGGCGGTCGCCGCCGAGCAGCGACACCAGCGTCGCGCGCGCATCGGCCGCGATGCCCAGGTTGGAAGCCCTCAGTTCAGAATCGATCAACCGGGCGAGCTGGCCCGCATCGTCCGCATAGCAGGCGATCGCGACCGCGGTCTTGGCGCGTTCGCAGGCCTTGCGCAACGGCGACTCCGGGCGCAACTCGCCGGCTTCGATCACGATGCGGCAGTCCTTCAGGGGGCTGTCGGCGAGCGTGTCGATGCCGCTGGCGAAACTGCGGGAGCCGGCGCGGACGCGGATCGCGCGGCGGCCGCCGAACAGCGGGATCGTCATGGCCTCGTCGACCAGCCGCGACGGCTCGGCGGATAGCTCGTCGCCGTCCAGCTTGACCAGGGAAAACGGATCGCTGGGATCGTCGACGGCGGACGCCAGCAGCGCATCGGCGCGTTCGCGCACCAGTCCCGCATCGGGACCATAGAGCAGGATGATCGGACGGCCCGGATCGGGGCGGGCGAGAAACGCGTCGATCTCTTTTCCGCGAAGCGCGACCACGATTAGTCTTTCTCGGGTTCAGTGGTCGTCATTCCGCGATGGCCCGAAGGACCAGACCTCAGATGTGCATTGCACATCCTGGTTCGATGCTTCGCATCGCCCCGGAACGACGGACAGGTCAGGTCCCCGCCACGAAGAACGACGCCAGCCGGGTCTGGATATGGTCGGCGATTTCCTTGGCCGCGCGATCCTCGGCGTCGCGGAAGGCGCGGGCGCGGGCGAAGCGCTGGTAGGTGCCGGGGATGTCGTAGGACACGCGGGAGAACGTTGATCCGGTCATGACCGACTTGTTCGTTGCGATTTCGATCAGATTGTATTGCGCGTCGATGCCGTAATTCTCGCTGGTGGGCAGCCCGGTGCCGGTATCAACCATCAGCGACGAGCGGCTGGCGTTGAAGCGGATCACCAGCCGGTGGGTGGGCGATGTGCCGGTGGCGTCGCCGTAGAGCTTGAACGCCAGCGCGTTGCGGATTTCCACACCGACCCTCGCCTCGCGCGAGGCATTGGCCTTGTCGATCGGCGGCAGTTCGACGCCCAGCAGCTTGTCGCGCAGGCCGGGGGTGCCGTCGGTATGTTCGGCATACATCGGCTGGAAGCAGCCGGCAGTCAGCGCCGCCAGGGCGGCGACGACGAGAAGCCGGGCGGCGATGCGAATCCTAGCCAACGACATTCACGATCCTCTTGGGAACTATGATCACCTTGCGGACGGCGTTGCCATCCAAGGCCTGTTTTACCGCATCGAGCGCCAGAGCGGCAGCCTCAATTTCCGGATTCTGGGCATTGCTGGCCAGTGTGACCTCGCCGCGCTTTTTGCCGTTGACCTGAACCACCAGCGTCACCGTGTCTTCAACCAGCAAATCGCGTTCGATTTTGGGCCAATCGGCCTCGGAAACCAGGCCGGATTGCCCCAGCACCTGCCAGCACTCCTCGGCCAGATGCGGCATCATCGGGGCAAACAACTGCACCAGGATGATGGCGGCCTCGCCGACCGCCCAGCCCAAGTCCGATGACAGGTCGGACGACAACTGCCCCTCGCGCGCCAGCACCTCGGCGATCGCGTTGGAAAATTCCCGGATATAGGCGAGGCAGACGTTGAAATGCAGCTTTTCGATGCCGGTGGAGACCTTGTCGAGCGCGCTGTGCGCCGCCTTGCGCAGCGCCAGTGCGTCGGCGCCAAATGCCGGCGGCCGCGCCGCCGGGGCCGTTTTGGCGATCTCGGCGGACTCGTTGACCAGCCGCCATAGCCGCTGCACGAAGCGCGAGGCGCCCTGCACCCGCTCGTCGCTCCAGATCACGTCGCGGTCGGGCGGCGAATCCGACAGCATGAACCAGCGCGCCACGTCGGCGCCATAAGTCGCGATGATGTCGTCGGGATCGACGGTGTTCTTTTTCGACTTCGACATCTTCTCGATCGCGCCGATCGAGATGTCTTCGCCCGTCGTCAGCAGCACGGCCCGCTTGCCGCTGCCGCCGACCTCGATCCTGACCTCGGCCGGCGTGACATAGGAGCCGTCGGCCTTCTGGTAGGTCTCATGCACCACCATGCCCTGGGTGAACATGCCGGCGAAGGGTTCGTCCATTCCGATATGGCCGGTGGCCTTCATGGCGCGGATGAAGAAGCGGCTATACAGCAGATGCAGGATCGCGTGCTCGACGCCGCCGATATACTGATCGACCGGCATCAGCCGGTCCACGACGCCGCGCGTGGTCGGCGCGTTCTCGTTCCAGGGATCGGTAAAGCGGGCGAAGTACCAGGACGAATCGACGAAGGTGTCCATGGTGTCGGTTTCGCGTTGCGCCTTGCCGCCGCATTGCGGGCAGGCGACGTGCTTCCAGGTCGGGTGATGGTCGAGCGCGTTGCCGGGCTTGTCGAAGGAGACGTCCTCCGGCAGCACCACGGGCAGGTCCTGGTCGGGCACCGGCACCACGTCGCAGGTCGGGCAGTGGATCACCGGGATCGGGCAGCCCCAATAGCGCTGCCGCGAAATGCCCCAGTCGCGCAGGCGGAAATTGACCTGGCGCTCGCCGACCGGCGCATTGCCGCGGACCTCGGATTCCAGGCGTTTTGCCACGTCATCCTTGGCTTGCTCGATGGTGAGCCCATCGAGGAAGCGCGAATTGATCATGCGGCCGTCGCCGTCATAGGCGGTATCGGTGATGACGAAGGTCTTCGGGTCCTGGCCTTCGGGGCACACCACCGGGATGTTGCCGAGACCGTATTTGTTGACGAAGTCGAGGTCGCGCTGGTCGTGCGCGGGACAGCCGAAGATCGCGCCGGTGCCATATTCCATCAGCACGAAATTCGCCACGTAGACCGGCAGCTTCCAGGTCGGGTCGAACGGATGAATAGCCCGGATGCCGGTATCGAAGCCCTGTTTCTCGGCGGTGTCGATGATCTCCTGCGCGGTGCCGATGCGCTTGGTCTCGGCGATGAACTCGGCCAGCTTCGGATTCTTGACAGCCGCCGCCTGCGCCAGAGGATGATCGGCGGCGATCGCCATGAATTTGGCGCCGAACAGGGTGTCGGGCCGGGTGGTGAAAATCTTCAGCTCGGCCTCGCCGTCAGGCGTCGTCGCCGGATCGAGCGCAAAGCGCACCAGCAGGCCTTCGGAGCGGCCGATCCAGTTGCGCTGCATCAGCCGCACCTTGTCGGGCCAGCGGTCCAGCGTATCGAGTGCGTCCAGCAATTCCTGCGAATACCGGGTGATCTTGAACACCCACTGATTCATCTCGCGCTGCTCGACGACGGCGCCGGAGCGCCAGCCGCGGCCGTCGATCACCTGCTCGTTGGCGAGCACGGTCATGTCGACGGGATCCCAGTTGATCTTGCGCTTCTCGCGCTCGGCGAGGCCGGCGCGCAGGAAGTCGTTGAACATCTTCTGCTGGTGCTTGTAGTAGCCAGGGTCGCAGGTCGCGAACTCGCGGGACCAGTCCAGCGACAGCCCGATCGAGCGCAGCTGCTTCTTCATCGCGGCGATGTTGTCGTAGGTCCACGCCTTCGGCGCGACCTTGCGTTCGATCGCGGCGTTCTCCGCCGGCAGTCCGAACGCATCCCAGCCCATCGGGTGCAGCACGTTGAATCCCCTGGCGCGCATGAAGCGCGCCAGCACGTCGCCCAGCGTATAATTGCGGACATGCCCGATATGGATGCGCCCGGAGGGGTAGGGGAACATCTCCAGCACGTAGTATTTTGGCCTGGAATCGTCGTTTTTGGAGGCGAAGATCGCCTTTTCGTCCCACTGGTGTTGCCAGCGCGGCTCGGATTCGCGTGCGTTGTAGCGTTCGGAGGTCATGGAATTGCAGTGCTTTTCGATGGATTCGGGGCCGTCTTCCGGACGGCGGACTAGGCCATAAAAGCAGCTTTGGGGTCAACGGCCCTGGCGGTCCGCGCGGCCTGCCGGGAGATAGCGGAAAATCGAGCTCGGATCGCTCCAGGCGCGCGCCAACCGCGGTAGGGTTCAGCCGGCGAGCTGCATCCCGCCGTCGGTCAGGCGCACGAAGGCGTGTTCCACCACGGCGTTGCGGCCGCGGTGTTTGGCGGCATAGAGCGCGGCGTCCGCCGCCTCGATCAGATCGCCCGGTTGCTGGGTATTGTTCGGCCGCGTGCAGGCGACGCCGACGCTGACGGTGATGGTCTGATAGCTGGAAGTCGCGTGCGGCATCGCCAGGCCCTCGACCGCGGCGCGGACCATCTCGCCGATCTCCATCGCGCGGGCTTGATCGGTGTTCGGCATCAGCAGGCAGAACTCCTCGCCGCCGTAGCGCCCGGCAAAGCCCATGGTTTCGGCGGCGATTCCGGAAAGGGTTTCGCCGAGCCGGGTCAGGCAAGCGTCGCCTTCGGGATGGCCGTAGGTGTCGTTGAACAGCTTGAAGTGATCGACGTCGATCATCAGCAGCGACAATTGGCTGTCATATTGCTGGGCCTTCATCCATTCGAAGTCGAGACGGCTCTGGAAGCCCCGCCGGTTGGCGAGCCCCGACAGCATGTCGATCGATGCGATCACGGTCAGCCGGTCGTTGCTGGCGAGCAGTTCCCGCTCGCGCTGGCTGAGCTGTGCCGCCATCGCGTTGAAGGCGCGCGCCAGCGGTACGAATTCCGACGGCAGCGCCTTGCATGCCGCGCGTGCCGACCAGTCGCCCTCGCCGAAGCGCTTCGCCATCGACGTGATCATGCCGATCGGCTGAATGATCAGCTTCTCCGCGGCAATCAGCGCGCCGAGCAGGACGAACAGGCAGACGAAGCCGAGCTGCAGGTAGGCGGTGCGGATATCGCGATTGATGGCGGCGGCGATCCGGTCCTCGTCGATGCTGACGATCAGGCGCGACTGGGTGCCGTCAATGCGGACAAAACTGATCGCCCGCCGCGAGCCATCGGCGGCGACTAACGAAAGCGAGCCTTGCGGCGCGTCCGAACCGATCGCCTCTTCGGCTATGTTTGGTAGCAGCGGTATGGAATCCAGTGGATGGCCGATCGTGCCGGCCTCGTCCGGCGGCGCCGCCAGCACGGTTCCGGTGCTGTCGACGAGGGCGGCCGTGATGCCGGGACGGCCGCCGAGATTGGTCATGATCTTCGACATCCAGTCGAGACTGACGCCGGCGAGAACGACCGAATCCGCGTCGTCACTGATGGCGGATACCGGATAGGCCGCCATCACGACCGGCTTGTTGACAACCCTGGCGAACAGATAGTCGCTGAACACAAGGGCACGCGTCTCGCGGGCCTTCTTGAGATAGCTGCGGTCGCTGAGATCGAGGCCGACGTAGATGTTGTTAGTGGAACACTGGACGCGGCCGTCCTTGCCGACGATCAGCAGGGTACGGATCCAGGGCAGGTTGGCCGGCAGGCTGGCGCGCAGGATGTCGCAACTGCGGCCGATACCGCCCGCGGCGGCGCGGATATAGGCCGCCGATTTCAATACGGTCTCGACCGACGAGATGACCTCGCGCTGCGCGTCGGCACTGTGCTGCGCGAGATTGGCGAATTCCGCGGAGGCCGCCGCGATCTGCTTGCTGCGGGCGTCCTCGAGCGAACGGGCGCGTTCCAGCATCAGCGGCGCCACCAGAATCAGCGCCAGCAATACAAGTCGCGCTCGGATTCCGAGAACCTGCTTGAGTTTGGCTCTTTTGCGGTTGAAACTGACGTGTGACATCTTCGTCCCCCGACCCCATACGCGAGGGTAGAGGGAAGGGTTCAAAAACCCTTTCCCGAACTCGGTAAAATTCGAATTACCCCGTAAATTTACGAGCGACAGTACGACATGGCATCCGAAAATCCTTCGCCGGTAACCGCGCATTCACCAAACGGGCTCGCGGATGTGGAGTATCAGATCGTGCGCGCCTGCAAGGAGGCGCGCCGCGAGCGCGCCTCGGTAACGCTGATTGCGGTGTCCAAAACTTTCGAGGCCGAGGCGATCGTGCCCGTAATCGCTGCCGGACAGCGCGTTTTCGGCGAGAATCGCGTGCAGGAAGCCAAGGCGAAGTGGCCAGCATTGATTTCGGCCTATCCTGGCATCGCCCTGCACCTGATCGGGCCGTTGCAATCCAACAAGGCAAGGGAGGCCGTGGCCCTGTTCGACGCCATTCATTCGGTCGACCGTCCGAGTATTTGCGAAGCGTTAGCCAAGGAAATCGATTCTCAGAAACGCACGCTGGAATTGTTCGTCCAGCTCAATACCGGCGAGGAGCCGCAGAAGGCCGGCGTGGCGCCGGCCGACGCCGACGCCTTCATTGCCGGCTGCCGCGACAAATATGGTTTGCGGATTTCCGGCCTGATGTGCATTCCGCCCGTCAACGACGCGCCGGGGCCGCATTTCGCGCTGACCGCCAAGATCGCCGCGCGCAACGGTCTGACGAAGCTGTCGATGGGCATGAGCGCCGACTTCGCCATCGCGATCCAGTTCGGTGCCACGCATGTTCGCGTCGGCTCGGCGATTTTCGGGCACCGGTAGAAATTCAATTCACCGTTCCGGCGAAAGCCGGAACGCCCCCGACGTCTCCTCGCGGACGGGGCCGGCGCGAAAACCCCCGATCTACTCGAATCCGACCGATACCCTGCCCAGTACCCCGAAATCGGCCTCGAATAAGATCGCCCGACTGGATCGGCAGTGGCGGATGGCAGGTGCCGGTCGTCACCACCTCGCCCGCTTTCAGCGTGATGCCGAGCTGCCGCAGCTCGTTGGCGAGCCAGGCCAGCGCGATCCTGGGATCGCCGAGCACATTCCTGCCGTGGCCGATGTATCGTTTTCCGCGCAGCGTAATGAGTGGCCTTTGCTCGACCAGATCGAGCTCGCGCCAGTTCGAGGAGGTCGGCGCGCCGAGCACGAACAGATGGGCGCAGGCGTTGTCCGCGATGATTTGCGCAGGCCCCGCGCTGACGAAATCCGCAAACCTCGAATCAGGAATCTCGATCGCCGGATGCAGCGTGCCGACCGCATCGAGAACCTCTCGCACGGTGTAGGCCTGCGGCCGCGGCGGCAGGTCGGCAGCCATGCGAAAGGCGAATTCGGGCTCGGCGACGCGCATTTCATTGCCGGCCATCGAGGCCGTACCGCCGTTGGCGATGACGGTGTCGGGCAGGATCCGCCCGGCCATCGGGCCATCGACATTGATGTGCTTCTGGCCGGCCTCGCTGGTGGCCGCGATTTTCCAGCCGAACAGCTCAGCGTTCGAATGATCCGCGATTCTCGCCTGGATCGCGTAGGCCTCGGTGCGGTCGCGCGGCCGCAGCGAGGCTTCGAGGTTGTCGAGCTTGGTGCCGGCCTGCCAGTGCCCGAGCAGGGTACGTGACGCCGCCGTGATCTGATCTTCATCGAGCATTGTTGCTGCCCTCCCTGAAAGCCGTTCAGCCAATCACGATCCTGGTGTCCGGTCCGAGCCGGGCCAATAGCCGCAGCATCGCCGATTTCGTCATCGAAACGCATCCCGCGGTCGGCCCGAAATTGCCGCGCGCCAGATGCAGGAACACCCCGCTGCCGCGGCTCCTGACGGGAGGGGAGCTGTTGTGATCGATCTCGACGATGAAATCGTAGAGGTGGTCGTCGCGCCGCAGCGGGTCGCCGCCGCACCCCCGGTCGAGCCTGATCGGCTGGTTGTAGTGACGGCTTGCGGGGTCCTCGCACCAGGCGTCTTCGGGCCCGATGGCGCGCAGCGGCAGGAATGTCCGCGGCCGCGGGTTGCGGTCCTTTCGCCACCACACCTGCCGGGGGCGGAATGTGCCCTTCGGGGTCCCGCCATCGCCCTCGCGCTTGTTGGCGCGGATGCCGCCGCGCCCCAGCGCGACCGGCACGGTTTGGCCGGCCGCGGTCAGCCAGCCCCGGCACGGATCGCCGGCGGCGGCGCGAACCCTGATCATGGTTAGCGGCCGGGCGCCCAAAACCTCCGAGTAACCCTCTGATAAAACGCTGCTTTCCATGGATTTCGAAAATCCCTCGGATTGTCTGGCCGCTGCGGGGTGGCATATAGCCCCATTACAGGACATTCATCCAAATGCCCGCCAATTCTGGGGTACAGTGTGGCCCGGCTTGTGAATCGGGAACAGCGCCCTACCTCAATACGTACGAGACCCGACGTAACCAGACTTTACCAACCGAGACCGGCCGAAGGTGCTTTCCCTCGCACCGCCGCGCTCCAGAGGATTCGACCCATGGCCAATGCCCGCAAGATCCTGATCGTGGATGACGATACTGATCTGCGCGATACGTTGGTGGAGCAATTATCGCTGCACGATGAGTTCGAAGCCTCCGCCGTCGATACCGGCGCCAAGGGCGCCAGCGCCGCCAAGGCCAATGCCCCCGATCTCGTGCTGATGGATGTCGGACTGCCGGATACCGACGGCCGCGAAGTGGTGCGCTCCCTGCGCAAGGGCGGCTTCAAGGCGCCGATCATCATGCTCACCGGCCATGACACCGATTCGGACACCATTTTGGGCCTCGAATCCGGCGCCAACGACTACGTCGCCAAGCCATTCCGCTTCGCCGTGCTGCTGGCGCGGATCCGGGCCCAGCTCCGCCAGCACGAAGCCAGCGAAGACGCGGTGTTTTCGGTCGGCCCCTACAGTTTCCGGCCCGGTTCCAAGATGCTGACCGGGGCCAATGCCAGGAAGGTGCGGCTGACCGAAAAGGAAACCGCCATCCTGCGGTTCCTGTATCGCGCCGGCCAGCTGCCGGTGTCGCGCGAGACGTTGCTGCAGGAAGTCTGGGGCTACAATTCCGGCGTCACCACCCACACCCTGGAAACCCATATCTACCGGTTGCGCCAGAAGATCGAGAAAGATGCGGCCAATCCCGAGATACTGGTGACGGAAGCCGGTGGCTACAAGCTGGTGCCGTGATACGATTCGGGCCGCGATTCGTATTAATCAGATTCATTTGCGCGCCCCGATTCCCGGTCCTGCATGTCGATCGAAGATGATGTTGCCCTGCTCGAGCGCGTCCCAACCCTGCGTCTGTTGGGGACGACCGCGCTGCGTATGCTGGCGATCGGTTCCGAGCAGCGCGGTTTCGCGCGCGGCGATGTGCTGTTCAACGCCGGCGACGAAGCCGATGCCGGGTTCGTGGTCCAGCGCGGCGCTTTCCGGATCGAGGACGGCGCCGGCGCCGAGGTGATCGCGGGTCCCGGCGCATTGATCGGCGAACTCGCCCTGATCACCGCGATGCCGCGGCCGTCGACCGCGACCGCGATCGAACATGCCGCCGTGATCCGCATCGCACGCAGCCTGTTTCAGCGCGTGCTGGAAAGCGACCCTGCCGCGGCACGCCGGCTGCGCGATGAATTCGTCAACCGCACCAGCCAGATCGCCAGCGATATTCTGATGGCGGGCGCGAAGCTGAGTATTTGAGCCGGCCGCCAGTCCCCGCGAACGCGGGGATCGATACGCCGAGGCTTCTCGTTGGCGCAATACGGTAGGCAAATTCCGCAACAATCCACGCCGCTGGCTATGGGTCCCAGTCTTCGCAGCGACGACGGCGGAGACTATATCTCCAGCGTCACCGTTACCGGAACGTGGTCGGAAGGCCGCTCCCATCCGCGCGCCTCGCGCGTGATGCGGAAATCGCTGACGCCGTCCTTGAGTGCGCGCGACACCCAGATGTGGTCGAGCCTGCGGCCGCGATCGGCCAGCGTCCAGTCCGCGGCGCGATAGCTCCACCACGTATAGACTTTCTCCGACAGCGGGATCCGCTCGCGGGCGACGTCGAACCATTCGCCATGCGCCTGGGCCGCCAACAGCTTCTCGCATTCGATCGGGGTGTGCGACACCACTTTCAGCAGCTGCTTGTGCGACCACACGTCGTTTTCGTGCGGGGCGACGTTGAGGTCGCCGACCAGGATATGGCGGTCGTCGCCACGCGGATGCAGCGGCTCGCACGCCTTCATCTCGTCGAGGAATTGCAGCTTGTGCTCGAATTTCGGATTGAGCGCGGGATCAGCGATGTCGCCGCCGGCCGGAACGTAGAAATTATGCACCACCAGCGGCTTCGACAACTGCGCCTTCGCGCCGAACGCCACCGAGATGTGACGCGAATCGAGCTTGTCGCAGAAGGTACGGATATCGGTGGTCTCGAACGGCAGCTTCGAGACCACGGCGACGCCGTGATAGCCCTTCTGTCCGTTCAGCGCGACGTGCTCGTAGCCGAGCCGCCGGAAGCGTTTCAGCGGAAAGGCGTCGTCGACGCATTTGGTTTCCTGCAGGCACAGCACGTCCGGCCGCACCGCCTTGAGGAATTTGGCGACGAGATCGATGCGCAGGCGCACCGAATTGATGTTCCAGGTGGTCAGGGAAAAACGCATGAACTGCATGTATCAGGGCAACGCCGAAAATACACGCCCGATCCGATGCCGCGCCCTGCAGGAGGTGCGCTAAAGCGTTTTCAAGCGAAGTGGAAACCGGTTCGCGTTAAGAAAACGCGTCAAATCAAGAATCTAGAGCCCGCTTCGATTCCATCGAAGCGGAAAAGCTCTAGCGCGATTCGGGTCAAATCGGCGCTAGCCCGGCGGCGGCCCGTAATTGGTGAAGTCGATCTTGAACATGCCGGGATCGAGCTTCTTGGAGGTGTCCAGATTGTAGACCGCTACCGTGGTGTCGTAGCCCTGCGGGTCGGTGACGGTCCATTGCTTGAGCTGGCCGTCCTTGGCGCCGACCATCAGCATCAGGCGGCTGGTCCCGATCAGCGCCTGCTTCTCCTCGATGGTGACGCTGATGAAGACGTCATCGGCGGTCACGCTCACGACGTTGGTGTCCTTCATGAGGTCGATGCGGTCCGACAGCAGATAACGCAACGGCGTCTGCGACAACGGATAGATATCCTGGGTCGCGAGCTTGCGATCGCGCACCGCGACCGACGATCCGTCGGCGATGATGTCGATCGGGCTCGGCTCGTCATAGTCGAACCGCACCTTGCCGGGCTTCTGGATGTAGAAATCGCCCTTGCTCTTGCGGCCGTCGGGTCCGACCTGGACGAAATTCCCGATCAGGGTCTGCAGCGACGACAGATAGGCGCTGACCTTGGCGGCCTGCGCCTTCTGGTTGGCGTCGAAGCTCGAAAAGATGTTGGCGGGAACGTTCCGGCGTGGATCGGGGATCACCGGATCCGGGGGCGTAGCCGCCGTCGCGCCCGTCGTCAGCGGGGCCTTCTGCGAATCCGACGCGCTCATCTGGACGCCGCTGCGGGTCTTCGGCGCGGGTTTTGGCAACGGAACGGTCTGCGCGGAAGACGGGTCAGCGACCGAAAGGCTGGCGGCGCCGACGATGGATGCCGCGATCAGCAAGGCCAGTCCGCGGCGCATGCCCCCATTGGCCATTGGTCCGGTCATCCCAGGTTTCAGATTTCTGTTCAACGCGTGGTCCTGTCGGAATGTGGGCATTTTATCGTGGTTTAGGCCAAGTCAGATATCGTTTTTCCGTGAAAACTAAATGGCCATCCCGCAATCAATGCGCCTGATCAGGCTCTTTCAAAATCCGCTTTCCTCTTCCTCGACCAGGATCTCGCGCTTTCCGGCATGATTGGCCTGGCCGACGATGCCTTCGAGTTCCATCCGCTCCATCAGTGAGGCGGCGCGGTTATATCCGATCTGGAGCCGACGCTGGATATAGCTGGTGGAGGCCTTGCGGTCGCGCTTGACGATCGCCACCGCTTGCGAGAACAGGTCGCCGCCGCCATCGCCACCCATGCCGGTGGAATCGAACACCGCGCCGTCCTCGTCGGTGGGTTCTTCAGCGGTAACCGCCTCGAGATATTCCGGCTGCCCCTGGGTCTTGAGATGGCGCACCACCTTCTCGACCTCTTCGTCCGAAACGAAAGGTCCGTGCACGCGGCTGATGCGGCCGCCGCCGGCCATATAGAGCATGTCGCCCTGTCCGAGCAGCTGTTCGGCGCCCATTTCGCCGAGAATGGTGCGGCTGTCGATTTTCGAGGTGACCTGAAACGAGATGCGGGTCGGAAAGTTCGCCTTGATGGTGCCGGTGATGACGTCGACCGAGGGGCGCTGGGTGGCCAGGATCACGTGCAGGCCGGCGGCGCGCGCCATCTGCGCCAGCCGTTGTACCGCGCCTTCGATGTCCTTGCCGGCCACCATCATCAGGTCGGCCA
>Ga0302157_10003329_pt1 | contig 18216 bp, 13 predicted proteins | sample I_Bog_N3_3_FD_193502 | JGI IMG/M metagenome (GOLD analysis project Ga0302157, IMG submission 193502) | Peat permafrost microbial communities from Stordalen Mire near Abisko, Sweden - I_Bog_N3_3 | ecosystem: Environmental > Terrestrial > Soil > Wetlands > Peat | place: Sweden: Abisko, Stordalen...
TGGACAGCGTGCCGTCGGTTGGGTCGAGGACGAAGTGTCCGGCTGGATTCAGCGGCGGATTGCCGGTCGTCAAAGGCCATGAGGGGGGTGACACTCCACCCCTGACAGGGTTGCCGCAGGGATACCAAAAGTAGCTCTGGAGCAACCTGCCCAACTCGCATTGAAACACATCCCGAAGAGGAGACTATGCGGTTGACCCGCCTATCGCGCTCAGTGACTGCCAAGGTCACCGACCAAGAGTTCGCTGAAATCGAGCAACTCACCGCAGGAAGCAATCGCAACATCAGTGAATGGGTGCGTGACTGTTTGCTCCGCGAAATCCAGCGCCCGCGATCTTCCGCCGAACACGAGACATTGCTTGCCGAGGTTCTTGCGCTCCGCTCGATCATGCTCAATCTGGCGTTTCGGTCCAATGCCGGAGAGAAGCTCACTGAGCAGGAGATGCGCGAGCTGATCCAACGCTCCGACCAGGACAAAGCCCAAAAAGCGCGACAGCGACTGACAGACGCCACGTTGGCAGAGACAGGAGATGAATATGAATAGTAGCGGCGATTTTCCGAGCAGGTATCAGGTGTGGACGATCAGTGTCTGCCTCATCACCATTGTGGCCTTCTTCTCGCTTGTCTGGCTGACCTACGAGACACAGACAACTTTCGTCCAGCGTCTTTACCTCCGCCTGTATGCAAATTCGTGGTGGCAGAGCCAGTCGATCAACAGTACTGCGAGGTACAGACTCCTCGCAGTGGAAAAGGCGAGTGGGACCTGGCGATTTGCCCTCGATGGCGAGGTGGAACCTGTCATCACTGCGGACGGCAGGCAATCGTACGCACTGACCGAAGTGGCCACCGCCAGAGGCTTCGTCAAGTTGATAACAGAGGATGTGATCCAGAACAGCCAGCAGCTTCACGCCCAGCTCGCCCACTACATTTACCAGGACCAAACCCTTTGGGACTACATTCAGCGCCCCGCGTATGGCGCGCTGATCGTATTCATTTATGGGCTCTTGGTTGCCGTTCCCAAGGATTCTGCTCGGGCGCGTGTCCGCCGATATGGCCGAGTTGTTGACGGCCCGGAACTGGTCAGCGCGGCGGAGTTCAACCGTCGCAAACCGTCGGATGGAGTCGGCTTCGATCACATCGAGCCGGGCTGGTTCAGCCGCTTGCGCAGACAAAGCGTCATGCAGGTTCGCATTCCGCGAGAGATGGAGAGATACCACATCATGATCGTCGGAGACACCGGTTCCGGCAAGAGCGCGCTCTTCCGCCAGTTGCTCATGCAGATTCGCGCGCGCGGTGAGGCCGCAATTGTCTACGACCCGGCGATGGAATATCTGCCGCAGTTCTATGACGCGCGGCGCGGAGACATCATCCTTAATCCACTGGACGCGCGCGCGCCCTATTGGTCGCCGGCATTCGAAATTGAAGACGAGGCGGAAGCCTTGACTGTGGCCACGAGCATGGTCCCCGATCAAAGTGAGCACAACCGATTCTTCTCAGACGCTTCCCGGCGGCTCTTTGCCCATCTGGTCAGCTTGAAACCGGCACCAGAGGCGTTGATTGACTGGATGTGCCATGTGAAGGAGATTGACCGCCGCGTCAAAGGCACGGAATTGGAAGCGATGATCGATCCCCATGCGGGACCGCAACGGGCAGGCGTCCTCGGTTCATTGAACATGGCCGCCAGCGCATTGAAGCTGCTGCCAGGCGAGAAGGATACCCGGCAACGCTGGAGTGCGCTCGAATGGTCAAGACACCGAAAGGGATGGATCTTCATCACGGCCCCGGCGACAGCGAAGGAACGTGTGCAGCCACTCATTACGATGTGGCTTGATCTGTTGATGCTTCGCCTGATGAACGAAGGCCATACGGACAAGCCCCCAATATGGTTTGCGTTGGATGAGGCCGCGGACTTGCAGCACGTGCCTCAGCTTGCAAAGGCCATCACGCAAAACCGCAAGTCGAACAACCCGATGGTGCTCGGCTTTCAAGGCAAAGATCAGGTTGAGATGTTCTACGGACGATTGGCCAAGACCGTACTCTCGCAGCCCAGCACGCGCATCTATCTCAAGACCGGCGAGCCGGATGCCGCCGAATGGATCGAGAGAGCAATCGGTATGGTATCCGTCGAGCATCTGCGGGAGACATGGTCCACAGGAGCAGATGGACGGAATCAGTTGAGCGAGACGATTGATCCTCCGCGCTCGGAGCCGCTGATTTCCTATTCAAAAATTGCGGGACTTTCCAGGCTGCAAGGTTACATGAAGCACGGCAATCTGGTCGTCCAACTCAGTACGCGCTACATTCAGCTCCCACACTGCTCGGAGAAGTTCATCAAGCGCACGCCTTGCGCTGAGCCGAACGAGGAAGTTGTGCCGAACGTAGGTTCGGCTGTGCCGGGCTCCGTGCCCCAGAATAGCCAAGGTTTGTTCTTTGAATAGGGAGCAGCGATGCTGACGATTTCCAAACCCATCAGCGCAAGCCAGGCGCAGGAGTACCATCGCGCGGAGTTTGCCAACGCGAAGGACAACTATTACACCGAGGAGGACCGTGTTCGAGGCGAATGGCATGGCCGTCTTGCCGAACGGTGGGGTCTAAAGGGAGAAGTGAATGAGGCGCATTTTGCCCGCTTGAGCGAGGGCCAACATCCGCACACGGGTGAGCAGCTTGTACATCACCAGACTCCGCGAGAATACGTCAGGCCGGATGGCGAACACGTCAGGACGATGGAGCATCGCGCCGGATGGGACGCGACTTTCTCCGCGCCTAAGAGTGTCTCACTGACCGCGCTTCCCGGCGGCGATGAGCGCATTCGGAAGGCGCACCGGGAAAGTGTAAGCATTGCGCTCGACAAGATGGAGCGATACGTCCAGGCGCGCATTGGAGGCACTCTGCCCGCCGAGACGACGGGCGAGTGGATTGCGGCACGATTCGAGCACGACTCCAGTCGGCCCGTAAACGGATATTCTGCCCCTCAACTTCATACCCACGCCGTCATCTTCAACATCACCGAGACGCCGGACGGAGTTTCTCATGCCCTCCAGCCGCAGGAACTCTTCCGGACGCAGAGGTACGCGACCGCCGTGTACCGTGCCGAGCTAGCCGTCCGTCTCCAGGATCTCGGCTACGAGATCGAGCGCGGCGAGCATGGTAGTCCGGAGATCAAAGGGTATTCGCAGGAATACCTTGAAGCCTCCAGCCCGCGCCGGGCACAGATCGAGAAGCACATGGAGGAACACAACGTCTCTGGCGCGGAGGCCGCTCAGATTGCCGCGTACCAGACGCGGGAGAAGAAGCAAGATCAGTCGCGCGAGGAAGTTCTCGCCCAGCATCAGGCGATGGCGGAGAAGTATGGAAACCAGCCGCAAGAGGTCGTTGCGCGCGCTCACCAGAGCGAGAACTCCGAGCGAGTTGAACGCATCACACCGGAGTCTGCCGAAAAGGCCATTCGAACAGCCGTTAACCGGAACATAGAACGGGATGCAGTTGTTGACGAGCGTGCGATTCTTGCCGATGCGCTCCGCCATGGAATGGGGAGCTTGCACGCGGATGAAGCCCACGCCGAGTTTGCCAAGAGCATCGAGGCTGGACATCTGATTGAAGTTGCCGCGCGTCCCGGAAGCGCGGGCCACGCCTACACCACGCCGGAGATGAAAGAGCTTGAAGCCGACGTTCTCCGGCATTGGAGCGAAGGCCGCGACAAGCATCGGTCCCTTGCGCCAAACAGCATCCAGAACGCGGCTCTTGCTTCCCACGCGCACCTTAACGAATCCCAGCAGTCTGTCGTCAGGGCGATTCTCAACAACCGCGATCAAGTCATGGGGCTGGAAGGCGCAGCCGGAACCGGCAAGACCACGGCGCTTGAAGCCGTCTGCGACGCTGCCAAACAGGCCGGCTTTGAGGTTGAGGGCCTTGCGCCAACATCCCGTGCGGCACAGAATCTCGAAAGCGCCGGCATTGAAACAAAGACCATGGCACGCCACTTGACCGAAGGCCAGCGCGAGAATTCCAACTCGCCATGCCTCTACATTGTTGACGAATCGAGCATGGCCAGCACTCGCCAGATGCACGACTTCCTGAAGAGCATCCACGCAGAAGACCGCGTGCTGTTCGTTGGCGATACCCGGCAGCATGAAGCAGTGGACGCCGGGCGTCCCTACGCGCAACTGCAAGAAGCCGGGATGCAAACCGCGCAACTCACCGAGATCATCCGGCAGCAGGACGCCGCGCTCAAGGCCACTGTAGAGCGTAAGCGTCCAGCCAAGTACACGGTTGACGGGGCTGGGACGAGCGGATAGGTTATTTCAGCTTGCTGGCGGCATAGGCTGCCGGGGTCAGTTGCTCCAGGCTTTGAATGGACCTGTTGGCGAGTCCGGGCAGGATCTCATGCAGGTAGTCGCGGACAGGGATCCTGAGCCGGCGGCAGCTCTCCACGACTGACAGGATTGCGGCCACCCGCGGGCCGGCCTGTTGGCTGCCGATGTGGATCCAATTTTTTCTCCCCAGCGCCACGCCGCGCATGGAGTTCTCGGCCAGATTATTGCTCAGCTCCAGTTCCGGATAATCCAGAAAGCACTCCAGTCGTTTCCACAGCGTGAGTGTGTAACTGCATGCCTTGCCGGCAGCACTTTTCGGCAACACATTCCTGCTCATCGCAAGTATCTGCTCGCGGATCTTTTCGAGCAGGGGTGGAGCCTCTTGCTGGCGCAGGTCATGGCGGGCAGCGTGATCCATCTTCTCGTCGCGAGCCCGGACGTCGATGGCAAAGAGTTTGTCCATCAACTCCACGATACTTATCGACGCGGCATCCTGCTTGTTGAGCTTGATCGCGTCGACAAACTGCCGCCTCGCGTGACTCCAACATGCCGCATGCACCATCTTCGGGCTGCCCACACCCCTGTCGTAGGCGACATATCCGTCGGTTTGTAACATCCCCGCGAACTTGTCCAGGAAACGCGCCGGCCCTTCGCGCCCGCGGCCCATGCGGAAGTCGAAGACGGTGCCAGCTCCGGGTGTTCCGTATTGCCACAAGTAGCTCTGATGATTCTTGCCGCGCTTGTCGTGCATCTGCACCCCCACCGGTGTTTCATCGGCCTGGATGTAACTGCCCGCGAGTAACTCGCGCCTCATCCATCCAACCACGGGCATCAACATCTCTCCGACCGTCATCACCCAACCGCACTGCGTGGCGCGGCCGATGTCGATACCCGCGTCGCGCAACAGGATGACGCTTTGACGATAGAGGGGGTTGTGATCGGCATATTTGCGCACGACGGTGTCGATGATGATGCCGTCCGACACCAGGCTCTTCTCGATGATCCGCACGGGCAAGGGCGCCGTAGATACGCCTTGCTCTTCGCACTGCTTACACGCGCGTTTCTCGCGCTTTGTTACTTGTACGAAATACTCGGCCGGCTTCACGTCGAGCACTTCGCTGACTTCGTAGCCGATCACCGTCTTATCCGCTCCGCAGTTGCCGCACTTGCACTGCTCCGGTGTGCAGGCAACGATCTTCTCCACGCGAGGAAGATGGGCGGGCAGTGTCTGGCGACCGGGATGCTTGCGCCTCTCCTTCTTCTCGTCCGGAGAGCAGAGCAGCGCCTCGCGTTCACTCTCAGCGGCCACCTCCGCGTTGCTGACGCCGGGTTCAAGATCCAATAACTCCAGTTGAAGGTTGCTCAGTGTCTCGCTGCCGGGACCGTACTTGGCGATTCGCTGCTGGCGGAGCCGTTCTTCAAGAACCTGCACCTTCATCTGCGCATATTGCAGCTCGTACTCATACGAGTTGAACTTGACGCTCACCGCGGCAAACAGCAACGGCTCCAACTGCGCTTTCAACTGTTCAAGAAGGTCTGCGGAAAAGAAAGGCGCGCTGATCGGAGCGGACTTCGGGCCAGGATGGAGAGTCTCACTCACGATGCTTCTTTTGTATCAAATCCCGCATCTCTCTGCAAGCGAAATGTTCAGTATTCATGCGGTCTTTTATAACTTCGATGATTCCTCTGCGCGCGGCTTTCGATACCACTTGCGCTCCCGTGTCTGGGATAGATCGATGCCGCCCAGCAACATCGTAAACTCTTCGTGACTCAACACCACCTTGCGCTGTTCATGATCGACAGCGGGCCAGTGAACACGGCCTTTCTCAATTCGCTTCGCGCAGATCCATAATCCTGTCCCGTCCCAACACAATAACTTCAGACGATTCCTCTGTGCATTGGAAAACAAGAACACATGCCCGCTCAACGGATCGCACAACAACTGGTCACGCACCAGTCCGTAGAGGCCATTGAACCCTTTACGCATGTCGGTTGCGCCCGGTGCAAGATAGATGCGCGTCGCGGCGCCCAGGCCGAACATCGCTACAACTGCTCCAGAGCAGCGACCAGCCGCCGCAACGTCGCGTCGTTGAAGCCATCCCCGACTTCTACCCTGCGTCCGTTGGACAACAGCACCGTCAAAGAGCCCGGCTGATCCCCAGTGCCTATCGGACTCATGGCTGCAGCCAGTTCTACCTCGACCAGAGGACCCCGACCAACACCATCGGCGTCGCGATGCTCCTGCTGCTGCTGTTTCTTCAGGTGACGATTCAGTGTGCTCAATGCCATGCCATGACGACGGCAGAACGCACTGCGCCCCAACCCGCTCGTTCGGTACAAACCTGCAACCCGCGCAATCTCCGCGCGACCGCGACGATGAACTACCCCTACTGACTCTCCACTCATGGCTACAGTCCATCACAACCATGAACTGTTTAACAGATGCGGTTGCTCTGACGGATACGCTCTTCCGGTGGTCGGAAAAAGACACCGATGGCAAGCGCATTTATCGAAAACGAGTGATTGGAACGGTCGAGGAGTTTCCGGATTCAGAGGCCGCCCGCTGTTCGATCGCGAAACTAATTGCCACGGTGAACTCGGCCAGCCCGCAAAGCGTCACAGAATCGATGACATTTGCGCAGCTCTGCGCTCATTTTGAGCAACGCGAACTTGCCAGGAACAACACATGGCGGAGCTACGCCACGAAGAGGTGCTATGCGGTTTATCTCAGCTCGCGTTGCTGCTTTGCGAAAGGGCTTATTTTGGGATGAATACACCCGTATGGTTTTATCCTGAACCGATTACGCTACTCCGCTTCGCTGCTCCATCTTCGCTCCGGTTGAATCGCGAGCAATCAACCTGGGTTGAACCATGATCGCCTTGGGACGCGCCGATTCCTTTCTGGTAGTTAGTTGAATGACCAGATTCCCGACATACTCGCCAAGTGCATTGCAAGAGACATCAATCGACGATAGAGGCACTCGGAACGATTCGGCATAGCGAATGTTACCAGCGCCAATAAGTGCTATATCTTCTGGAATTCTGAGCCCGGCGGCAAGAATGGCGTTCATTGCCCCAACTGCAGCCGGGTCGTTGAAGCAAAACACGGCATCGGGTCGTGGCTTCACTCTCAATAGCTTTTCCATGGCCTGACAGCCCGTGGTATCGCCCGACTCGTCGGAATGTCTGCGTCGTACTATGTATGATTCCGGAACCGAAATCCCGTGGTGACGAAGTGCTTGCCGGTAACCTTCCAATCTTCCCAGCGACGTGCTCGCCTTCTTGCCGCCGATATAAGCTATTCTGCAGAATCCCCTATCGATAAGGTGCTCTGTCGCCATCTGGCCGACCAGAAAATCGTTGGTTCCCACAAAATTGGTCTCGAAATCCTTATACCTGCGATCCAGCAGGATAAGCGGAACCTCCGCACCAATCTCCCGCAAATGCTTCGATGTCTCTTGGCAGGAGGCAACAACCAGCGCGTCTACTCGATGGCGCATCATGCGCAAAAGCTCTTCGTGTTCCAGCCGCGGGTTGTCGTCAGAAGAAGAGATCACCAGCCCATATCCTTCCTTGCGGATGACCGTGGAGATGCTCTTGGCGACCTCTGAGAAGAAAGCATGGACGAGGTCTGGAACGATCAGGCCGACCATGAACGACTGCCCAGATGCGAGTCCCTGCGCATGAAGGCTCGGCTGATAGTTAAGTTCCTTGATCCGGCGCAAAACGCGCTCCCTGGTGGCAGCGCCAATGTCCTTATGATTGTTGAGAACCTTGGAAACAGTAACGATAGAAACACCGAGATCCTTGGCAATATCCTTCATCCGGACCGCCATGTCACCTCCTGCCTTATCAACTTAATACAATTTAATGATACTGCGGCAAAGCGTGGTGGCTTCACCATGCAGCATAAAGCGGCAAAGGCCGGCGGGTGAAAGAAGCAATTCCGTGTAATAGCCAGTTTCGCTCGGCGGTTGGCGCATGACCGCGATCCGGCCGCCCTGCCACTTTGTTTTGGAAGTTTCGTCCAGTGTATGCCTGAAAGAGGAAATATCATTGTGGCGTTGAAACAATGTTCGTGATATGCTCTACTTTACCGCTTACGTATGCCATTCTTAATAACATGGCGTGCCTGGAGGGCGGCGGGCAGATCCGAATCGCATGGAATCTGGGCGCATCTCTTGATGCAAGGAATATCCGCCGCTTTATCGATCAGAGCCAACTGGGCAGCGCGTAGAAAGTGAAGGAAGCGCTCAATGAACTCGACCCTAGCACCTGCTCACAATGAATCCACAGACCTAACCCCGGGAGTTTCATTGGACGGCAAAGCGTCCAGGCCGGTTCGCGATGACCGCATGTGCCGGTTGGCCGAGCGCCGCGACCGTCTCGGCCGCGAAGGATGCCGCAGCAACTTCGTGGACAATCCAGAGTTTCTGGTCTATCACTGGTCCGGAACTGGAGAGGGGTTTGCCCCACCCACCGGCGAACAGGCGATCAGCGGGCGCATCAACGTCGGCGATAACAATTGCCGCGTTTTCCTGGGCACGCCCTTCCCCGATGCCGCCCGGATGCCGTCTCGCATCGACGGGGTGGAGAACGACGTGATGAACTGGGCGCGGGATTACGCATTCTTCCTGGATCATAATCCCTGCGAGATTCATCCCGAAGAGGAAGTGGTTGGAGAGTTTCACTGGCAACTCGATGAGGCTCGCTGCTTCCGCTACCCTGACGAGGTGCATGAGGCGGGTTTTGAGGCGCGCAGGTTGGGCGCAGGCGGAATCAGCTATGCGCACACCTGCCCCGATTTGTCCATCGGCCTGGAACTGGGTTGGGGAGGGCTGCTGAACAAGATCAGGCACTGGAAGGCACGTCACCAAGCCAACCGAAACGAGGCAGCCGCCCATTATCTGAGCGCGCAGGAATTGGTTGTCGAGAGCATTCAGCGCTGGGTCAAGCGCCATGCTGAAAAAGCCGCCACACTAGCGGTCCAGTCTTCTGGCGATTTGGCTCGTCACTATGAAGTCGTTGCGGAGACCTGCGAGGCCATCGTCAGCGAACCACCGCGCACGTTTCTCCAGGCCATTCAGTGGATGCAGTTCTTCCAGCTTGCCGAGCGGATTATCGCACATGGCAACGGCTACGGACGCTTTGACCAGCTGCTGATCGGCTTTTATCGCCGCGATCTGGCCGCCGGCCGCATGACCAGCGATCAGGCGCGGGGATGGATCGCCGAGCTCTTCCTCAAGTACGGCGGCAATTACTTTGCCGTGGGCGGCAGGAGCCGCGAGGGCAAGGACGCCACCAACGAACTGAGCCGCATCATTCTGGAAGCCTACGATCTCAATGGCGGCGACAACAATCTGGGCGTCATGTGGCACGAGGAGATCGACCCCGCCTTCTTCAACTTTGCTTGCGAGGTGCTGGGCCGCCATGGCACCGGCTCGCCCGTCCTAATCTCCTACGACGTGTTGCGCGACAGCGAACTGCGCAGTGGCGTCAGCGAAGAGTACGCCTGGGACGTGGCCTACTCCGGCTGTCAGTGGTATTGCGTAGTGGGCCGCGAATACAACGATCAGGACCTGAACTCGCTGGTGCTTTTGCAGCCCATGCAGCGGGCCATTCATCGTGCCGTGGCCGAAGGGGTTGCGGATTTCGAGGGACTCTTCCAGATTCTGAGCGCGGAGACGCTGGCCACTGCCAAGGCCCTGCGCGATTTCAAGAATTCGACGTACATGTGGCAGAGCCGTGTCTGGCCGGAGATGGTCACCTCGCTCTGCATGCACAACACCATCGAGCGCGGGCGTGACTGCACGGACGCGGGCGCCGTAGATTACAATCTGACCTCCGTCAATACGCTTGGCGTACCCAACGTCTCCGATTCGCTCTACGCCATCAAGCGCCTGGTCTTCGAAGAGAAGCGCTACACGCTGGCCGAGGTGGAGCTGGCGGTTGGCACGGACTGGGAGGGCAAGGAACTGATGCGCCGCGAGTTCCTCAACGTGGAGAAGTTCGGCAACGACCTCTCCGGTCCCGACGCCATGATCGTGCGCGTTGCCGAGATGGTCCGCGGCCACCTCGAATCGCTGCGCCAGAACAAGGGCGGCCACTTCCGCGCCTCGCTCTTTCAATACATGGGCCACACCTACGCCGGACCTATGCTGGGCGCTACGCCCGATGGGCGCCATGCCACTGAGCCCTTGGCCCACGGCATGAATCCCATGCACGGACGCAACACCAGAGGCCTGACTGCTACTGCCAACTCCTTTTGCAAGGTGGATTTCCGCAAGTACCAGGGCGGATCGTTCCAGATCGAACTGGAGCCCTCGTACTTCCCCGAGGGAATCCGCCGCGCCGATCTGGTGGAGATGTTTGCGCGCACCTTCTTCAAACTGGGCGGCGTCCAGATCAACCTCAACATCATAGCCATGGAGAAGCTGAAACGCGCCATGGAAGAGCCGGAAAAGCCTGAATACCAGGCCATTGTGGTCAAAGTCACGGGCTATTCCTCGCACTTCGTCATCATGGACCGCAAGTTCCAGGAGGAGTTCATCCAGCGCGTCAATTACCCGGCGCTATAGCGCCACTTGTGAGATGCACGCTTTGGACTCACTGCCAGACGCCCTCGTCTTCGACATCTCCCGCAACTCGACCCACGACGGGCCGGGCATTCGCACCACTGTCTTTCTCAGCGGCTGCCCCTTGCGCTGCCGCTGGTGCCAGAACCCGGAGAGCCAGCAAAACACCCCCGGGGTCTGGTGGTTTGGCCGCAACTGCATCGGCTGCTTGAGTTGCATCGCGGTCTGCGCGAATCAGGCTCTCTCGCATTCAACGGAGGGAATCGTCATTGATCGCTCCCGCTGCGGCGGTTGCCAGGCTTGCGTGAGTTCCTGTCCGGCGCGGGCGATGCAGCCCATCGGTGTGCGGCGAAATCTCGGCGATCTGCTGGCGGAAGTGGAGAAGGATCGCATCTGGTACGAAGCCAGCGGGGGCGGCGTCACGCTCTCCGGCGGCGAACCATGCAGTCAACCCGAATTTGCCGTCGAGTTTCTGACAGGCTGCCACCAGCGCGGGCTGCATACCGCCCTCGACACCTGCGGCGAAGCGCCTACGCCGGATTTCGCCCGCATTCTCGATCATGTCGATCTGCTGCTCTTCGATCTCAAACACTGCGACGATGCGGCGCACCGCGAACTGACCGGCGCGGGACTCGCCACCATTCACGCCAATCTGCGCCAAGCGGCCCGGCGGGCGCGCCAGGGAGAGATGAAGCTCTGGATACGCACGCCGCTGATCCCCGGCGCCAACGCCGATGCGCAGGTTCTGGCCGCGATCGGGGAGTTCATAAGAAGCGAATTGGATGGGGTGGTAGAGCGCTGGGAACTCTGCGCCTTCAATCCCTCCTGTCGCACCAAATACGAGCGATTGGGAATGCCTTGGCAGTATGCGGATCTCGGCCTGCAAAGCGAAGCGGAAACCGCGGCGTTGCTGGCCGTTGCCCGCAGTGCTTGCGGTCGCGCCGAGATGGTTCGCTTGCAGGGAATCCGGCGCAGTTAGAAGGGTTGGCTCCATGCGCGTTCGGACCATCGCAGGCAGATTGGACGGGATTGGCTCGCTGTGAGAGATAAACTGTTCTTTGTCCGCAAGGAAACGAGGTAAGCTCTCGAATATGCTGATCAGCAAGAGGATTTTAGCGCGTGTGTTGCCCAGTGTGCTGTGCCTGGGCCTCCTGGCCTCGGGAGTTGCTCAGAGCAACCAGACTTTTTCTGCCGCCAATGAGCCTCTCAGCAGCGGTCAGGCGCTGCTTATGCAAGGCCGTATTGCGGAAGCCGAAGTAGAGTTGGAGAAAGCCCGCAGCCTCTCCCCGAACGATTGCCAACTCCTTATGCTGCTTGCCAAGGTCAAGGGCCGCCTGGGCAAATCGCAGGAGGCAATTGCCCTCTTCCAGCGGGTTGCCGAACTGAGGCCGAAATCGGCGGAGGCGCATCTGGATCTGGCCATCGTCTACTCTGATGCGGGAATGTTAGCGCAGGGGCTTGAAGAGACCTCTAAGGCCCTGGCCCTCGACCCGCATCTAGCCCCCGCGCAACTCAACCGCGCCCGCATCCTGGACGATCTGCACAGAGAGCAGGAGGCAAGAGCGGAATTCACCACCGCCTGCCGCCTCTTGCCCAACGACTCCGACTGCTTTTTCTATTGGTCCTTTGTGGAACGTGCACTAAGCGACTTTGCCAAAGAGACCATCGTGCTGCAGCGCGCGGTGAGGTTGCAGCCGGAGAGAACCAAGGCATGGGTGATGCTGGGCCGCAGCCTGCTGGCGCAAGCGAGAAAGCAGGAAGCGGTGGCGGCGCTTCGTCAGGCCCTCGTCCTCGATCCTGACTCCAGCGAAGCCGCCTACATGCTCTCGCGCGCTCTGGCGGGCAGCGACCCGCAGGAGGCCAAGCAGATGAGTGAGCAATTCCTCGCGCTGCGCCAGAAGAACGCGGCGCTCGAACACAGCAAGGCTCTGGGAAACCAGGCCTATGGCGCTTACACGCAGCAGGATTGGCCTACCGCGATTCGCCTCTACAAAGGAGCGCTCGATAGTTGCGGAGAGTGCGAGATTCAGGCGGATTTACACAAGAACCTGGGCCTGACGCTCTGCCACGCCGGCAATGTGGAAGAGGGCGCGAGCGAACTGCACAAGGCGCTCGCGCTCAATCCCAACGACTCCGATGTGGTGAAGGCTCTCGCGGTGCTGGAGCAGCATTGAAAACCTCCGGATGGCCCGTTGCGCCCTTGCCTGTTTCTTCTCCCGCAAAAGAACAGGGGCTTCTTCGCCATGAAAAGCCCCTGTTCTTTTGCGCACATCGAGAAAAAATTTGCCGTTCAAGCCCGGCTCACGCTCAACGTGTATTAGAGCATGTTAGCTTTTGCTATAAACTTCCGTGCCCCATCCATTCCGCGTTTTTCTGCGGAATGGTGGGATCCCGATAAATTCCGGTCTACACAATTTCCGAAAAAGTTCTAGTGGATGAACCCCGTCAATTTAATCACGTAGGCATACTTGCCGGGCAACTGCGCAGGCAGTTCGATGCGCAGATCAGCGCCATTGGATTTAGCAACCAGCGGCTTGGCCTCGCCTAGTAATTCGGCCTTGACATGGGCGGCGGCCAGCCCCGGCACGGTGACCGTACGCGCCTTGGGATTGCCCAGTACGGTTACAAACAGGTCGCTGTCCTTGCGGGTAAAGCGCAGTTGGTCGCCCTCGGCGCTTTTGGCGGCGGCCTGCGTCCAGGGCGTGGTGTCGTAGATCGCCTCGCCGTTTTGCTGGAGCCATGCGCCCAATGCCATCAGCCTGTCCATCTGGATGGCGGGAATGGTCCCATCGGCCTCTGGGCCAACGTCGAGCAACAGGTTGCCGTTCTTGCTCACCACATCGACCAGCAAGGCGACCAGTTCGGCGGAAGGGATCGTCTCTGCGTCGCCCTCGGCGCGATTATAGCCGAAGCTGCGCCCCAGCCCACGGTTCTCCTCCCATTTTTTGGCGGAGATAACGTCCATCTTGCGGTATTCCTTGGTGACAAAATCGGCGTGTTCGATGCCCATGCGATCATCTACAACACCATCCGGCACGGCGTTGTAGTAGTCCGCTTCCACCTGCATCGGCTTGCCGGATTTTGGCCAATCGATATCGTTCCAAAGCAGCGCCGGATGGTAGCGCGAGACCAGTTCATGCATCTGCGCAATGACATAGTTGCCGTAGGCCTCGCTTTGTGGCTTGATGGCCTCGTAATCTTCGTTCTTTTGCACGGGACCGGGCAGGAATGTCCAGTCAAAGCCGCCGGAATAGTAGATGCCCATGCGAATTCCCTGCTCCTTCAGCGCTTCGTTCAGCTCGCCTACGATGTCGCGCGCGGGATGCAGATTGGCGGCGGAAAGCTTGGGATTGGTAACGGCCGTGGGCCAGAGCGAATAACCATCGTGGAACTTGCTGGTCAGCACCATGTAGCGAGCGCCGGACCTGTGAAAGATTTGGGCCCATTCATCGGGCTTCCACTTTTGCGTCGCCTGGTCAAAGGCGGGAATGAAGTTCTTGTAGTAGTCGTAGCCGGCCCCGTAATGCGCGCGATGATAGGCCTGCGTGGGCGACCCGTCGATGCGCATCACGTTGTAATACCACTCCGCGTAGGGGTTGTTGCGGATGAACTCCGTGGAGTCGAAGTCGTGGTCACGGTGGCTCAACGGCGCCCAGCCGGGCACCGAATACGGTCCCCAGCAGACGAAGATGCCGAATTTGGCTTTGGCATACCACTCCGGCAGCGGGTGTCGATGCAGCGATTCCAGAGTGGGCTCGTACTTGATGGGCGCCTGTGCTGAACTCCCAACCCACTGACCCATGACAATGCCGGCGAAAAGGGCTAGTGATGCAAATCTTCGCATATTTCTCCTGTTTCTAGAGCATTTTCACTGATAGTGTAAGGATGCTCCGTGCCCCATCCATTTCACGTTCTTTGTGAAATGGGTGGGAGACCACGAAATTTACCCTTCACGAACTGTGAAAATGCTCTGGAGGACGACTCAACGTGTTACTGAAATTCCTTACGCCACGCCCTGAATGCGCAGTGCGAAAGCATGATCGCCGCGCTGTTGCGACGGCAATTGAACCGCAAGGCCCTCGGTTGTCTGATTGAAATTCAAGTTGTCGCCGCCGTGCAGAAGATTGACCGAGTGGACGCTGGTCCCTGCCAATGTACGAATCAAGAGCTTGCCAGAGGTTGGCCAGGCCAGCGCAAAGGCAAACAGCGCACTACCCTTCGCCGTGAAGCGGATGTCTTCCGCGGTGTAGCTCAGCTTGCCTTCGTTGAACATTGCGCCATCGGGTCCCTTTTGGCCTTCGCCGCAAACCTTCCACGGACGGGTGCCGTAGATTGCCTCGCCGTTGACCGCCATCCATTCGCCCAGGCTCTCGAGAATCTTTTCTTCCTTGGCATCGAGAGTGCCATCGGCTCGCAAGGGGAAATTGAGAAGCAGATTGCCGTTCTTGCTGACGATGTCGATGAGCATTTGAATGACGGTGGTGGGCGTCTTGTAGGCAATGTCGCGCTTGTAGTACCAGTCACCCACGCAGGTGTCGGTCTGCCAGGGATTTGTCCTGATCACATCGAAGACGCCGCGCTCCATGTCGCGTACGCAGAAGCCGTCGGCAAACTGCCCGCCGTCGTCGGCCTTCTTGCAGTTGTAGACGGCTTCAAGCTTCCCATTACGCTGGGCGTTGGTGTTGTAGAAGTGCGCCAGCAACTCGCGGCCGTATTTACCAAAGGGAAGACTGCCGTCGCTATAGAGAAGGTCGGGTTCATAGCTATCCACGAGATCCTTGATGCGGTTGAACCACTCGACCTGAAAGGCCTCGGGAGCATTGCGGTACCATGCCTTCCAATCCGCATTTGCGTTGCCGGTGTGATAGAGCTCGTCATTGGCTGGATTAGCGCCATCATAGGGAACGCCCGCCATCGGTCCTGTCTTATCGGCAGACTTCGCGATGCCGTACCAATTCCAACTGGCGCCCAGGTGCTCGGTGACGCCGAAGCGCAGGCCGTGCTTGCGAGCCACGCTGCGCCATGTGCCGATGATGTCCTTCTTCGGACCCATGTTGACGGAGTTCCACTTATGATACTTCGAGTTCCAGCAATCAATATTGTCGTGATGCTGCGCGATGGCGCAAAAGTACTTGGCGCCGGCTTTCTTGTAGAGCCCCATCAGACGATCCGGGTCCCAGTTCTCGCCCTTCCACAAGGGAACGATGTCCTTATAGCCCATCTTGGAGGGATGGCCGTAGGTCTTCAGATGGTGCTCATACTGCTCGTGGCCTTGCACGTACATGTTGCGCGCGTACCAGTCGCCCATCTCGGGAACTGCTTCCGGGCCCCAGCAGGCCCACATGCCTAGCTTGGCATCGCGGAACCAGTCGGGGGTCTTGTACTTGACGAGCGATTCCAGATCCGGGTTGAAAACAGGCGCGCTCTTCTGCGTATCGGCCTTGGCCAATGCCGCCATGCCCGCGGCTCCCGCCAGGGCGACGAATTCTCTTCTTGTGAACTTCATGAAAGCACGTCCTCCCGGTTGCGATATTGAATGAAAATCTCAAGGCTCGATGGTCGCGACGTACTCCTCCGCGCACAGCAAAGATTGCGCCGCCGGCGCGCGCCGGTGCGCAAAGAACGCATAGCAGCCGATGTAGGCGTAACCCACCAGCGGAACGCCATAGGCAAGTGCAATGCTTTTCGTGACGTCTGAAATGATGCCCATCAACGGCGTCAGCACCGCGCCGCCGATAATGGCCATCACGATCAGCGATCCGCCGACCTTCGAGTCCGCTCCCAGCCCCTGCACGCCCAGCGCGAAGATGGTGGGATACATCAGCGACATGAAAAAGCTGGTGAGGAAGATGAGCCACACGCCCACCCAGCCGGGGTGGACGACAGCGATGGAAACGAAGACGATGTTGATGAGGGCGTAGAGGGTCATCAGCGTGGTCGGCCGCACGTACTTCATCAGAGCCGCCGAGCTGAACCTGCCTATGCCGAACATGGCCAGCGTACCGGTGAGAAAGTAGCCCGCCATCTTCTCCGGCTGCCCGGTGTAGTCCTGAATGTATTGGATGAAGTAGCTCCAGGTGCCCACCTGCGCGCCCACATAAAAGAACTGGGCCAGAACGGTGAGAAGCAAGTGCCTGTTGCGGAGCAGCTTGCCGATGCCCGAACCGGGTGCGGAGGAGGCGTCTTGCTCATCGCTCAAGACCGGAAATGGCGTTCTCCAGATGGCGAAGGCAAAGAGGAAGGCCACCAGCCCCAGCACAATATAAGGCTGCACCACGCGCAGCGTCTCAAAGTGCAGGTAGGCCTCATACTGATGGCTGGCCTGCAGTTTGGCCACCGCCGCGGCGCTCAACTCCACGCCGGAAAAGATGAAGGCGGTCCCGATCAGGGCGCCTACGATGGATCCGATGGGATTGAAGGCTTGCGAAAAGTTCAGCCGGCGCTCGGCGGTTTCGGGGGAGCCGGAAAGTGCGATGAAGGTATTGGAGGCGGTCTCCAGAAATGCCAGGCCGCTGGCCATGACGAAAAGGGCGAAGAGAAAGAAGGAGTAGCGCCCCACCATGGCCGCCGGCCAGAAGAGAAAGGTGCCTAGGCCAAAGAGGATAAGGCCGGTTATGAAGCCGGCCTTGTAGCCCACCCGGCGCATATAGAGCGCCGAGGGCAGCGCCAGCAAAAAATAGCCCATATAAAAGGCCGACTGTACCAGTCCCGCCTGCAGACGGGTGATGGCGAAGGATTTCATGAACTGGCGGATGAGAATGTCGTTGAGGTTGTTGGGAATGCCCCAGAGGAAGAAGAGCGCGGTGACCAGGGCGAAAGGAATCAGTACGCCCGAGGCAACGAGCGGTGAGGAAGCGGAGGATGTGCTTTTTGAAGATGGGGCGATATTTACGCTGAGCATAACGCCCTCGACAATCTGGAGAGAATCATGATGTACAACCCTCGACCCTTCATTCCCGGATTTTGTGCTTCCGCGCGCAATGCCGGGGCAGGCAAATGCCACGGGGTAGTCGTATGTAGTGTGGCATGGCCACTCCGCCGGCCCCTCTGCAAACCCTCGCGGTAAGTAGAGCAGGCGGTGGGCGGGACAAGAGACAGGTTAAATTGGAGCGATTTGATGGGTAACGTACCCCGCAAACGCCAATTCTGCTTGTCCGCATCCATCTCGCATTCCATTTCCGCCCTCGGGGGAGGCGCGCCGAACGGCGCCGAAAAAAATACTGATTCGATCCTCGCGCATCCGGTTTGATTAAATGTATAACGTAAGCGGTAAAGAAAAGCAAATCCGGCAAATATGGACAAAAATAAATGTTGACAAGGCTGAAAGGT
>Ga0302157_10003330_pt1 | contig 18210 bp, 16 predicted proteins | sample I_Bog_N3_3_FD_193502 | JGI IMG/M metagenome (GOLD analysis project Ga0302157, IMG submission 193502) | Peat permafrost microbial communities from Stordalen Mire near Abisko, Sweden - I_Bog_N3_3 | ecosystem: Environmental > Terrestrial > Soil > Wetlands > Peat | place: Sweden: Abisko, Stordalen...
CTACTGCCGCGACCGCAGCCGCGCCGAGGAACTGGCCCAGGAGGCTTTCATCCGCGCCTGGCGGGGCCTGGCGCAGTGGCGTCGCGAATCCAGCTTCTCCACCTGGCTCTTTGCGCTGGCGGCCAACGTCTTCCGCTCCGACCTAAAGCGCTTTCCTACCGTAATGGTTCCTATTGACGCCGCGCCCGAGCCAAGCGGCCCGGCGACGCAGCACAGCGCACTGGCCGCGCAACTCAACGCCGATTCAGTAAGGCGCGCCGTGCTGGCCCTGCCTCCGCGCTATCGCGAGCCTGTGGTTCTGTTTTACTTTCATGAGATGGACCTGGGCGCAGCGGCGCGCACCATGGGTATGCCCGAGGGAACCATGAAGGCCCGGCTCTCGCGTGCGCGGGCACTGCTGCGAAGACGATTTCCGCTGCTTGAAGCCCAGCACGCTGAAATGGAAATGGTTGCTCTCAACACTGGAAAGGAGGCTTGAAGATGAACCGGACAGAAACAGATCGCCCCGAGATCGACTTGAACAGCATCGATCCGATTCTGGCGAGCGAAGCGCCGTTGGTACCTTCGTCAGGCTTCCTGGCGTCGGTGATGGAACGCGTGCGCGAAGAGGCCGTGGCGCCTCCGCCGATTCCCTTTCCCTGGAAGCGCGCCCTTCCCGGCATAGCGCTTTTGGTCTGCGTATTTGGCTGGGGAGTCTTTGAGTTTGTGCGCGGCGGCCTGCCCACTACTGCCACCACCCCGGTCGCCATCCCGCATCTCTCGGCTTCTGAAACGCAGTACCTCGAACAGGCCGGCTGGGTCGGCTTCGCCCTGGGCGTCTCGCTGCTCTCCTGGCTTCTGTCGCGCCGCCTTGTCGGTCGTACTGGATTGCTGTAGCGGTTCGCCTCAAGCCGCTATTCGATTGCAAAGACCGCGTAGACGGTGGCTTCCTCGCGAATGGTCTTTGGGAAGATTTCGAGGCGTCGGGGCGCGGGCTCATCGGTTGCTTCCATCCCCGCCACTCCGAAGCCTTCCGAAGGCGGGCGGTTGGTGAAAAGTGTGGCTTCGGGCACCTGATCGCTCGCGTAGATCAATGCTCCCAGCTTCACATGCAGCCCTTCGGCCATGTCGCTGGCCACGGCGCGCGCCTTCACTAGCGCATTTCCCGCCGCCTTGGCCTGGAGCGCCTTGCGCTCGGAGAACCTCCAATCAATTTCGCCGCTCTTGTTCGCGCCAGCCGCCACAGCAACACGAATCACTTCCGCGGCCATCAGCGGCGGGACCGAAACCTCCCAGGACTGACTGAACACGAATTGGCGCTTCGCGCGGAGCTCGGGAGTGTCTTTCTCTGAGAACTCTCGGTTGCGCGAAAGACCCTGGGCGGCGCTCTCAATGGAATCGTCCTTTACGCCGGCTTTGTGCAGCGCCTCCAGTATCGCGTGAGATAAACTGCCTCCCTCCGCATAGGCGGCTTGAGAGTCAGCGCCGTAAACCTCATATCCGATCGTGATTGCGGCGATATTCGCCGTCGCGGTCGCCTCGTCTGTTGCACTGATAGCGATGGTCTTATTGTCGCGATTGATCTGAATCGTTTGCGCCGAGGCAAAACCGGCTAGAGCGATGCCCATCGCCAGAAATATCGCAACAGAATTACGCGTCATCGAACAGCCTCCTGAACTCCCGGCGGAAGAGTAGCACACCAGGCCCCGAGGCGCTATTCGCCCTTACCCAATCGTCCAGCTTTCAGTCCTGAGCCCATCGACCTGCAAGAACGCTTTGTCGCTAGTCACCAACGTTAGCCCCAGCGACATGGCATGGGAGGCAATCATCAGGTCTTCATGGCTCAATGGCTTTCCCTTACGCTCTTGACCAGCTCGCAACTCGCTATACGAAACTGCTGCCTGCGAATTCCACATCAGTATCTGAAAGCTTCGCAGAAATGCCTCGACCTCGCGCCGAAGCCGCGTCGCTTCCGGCCGGCGCGCCAGACCGTAAAGCAACTCCGCCTGAGTAAAGACGGAGAGTGCAACGATGTCTTTCGGAGTGGCCTTCAGGCGATCGCGCACAGATCGCGGATCGTTCTTGATGGCATAACTGACGGTGTTAGTGTCGAGCAGATAGCGGATGGGCATTTAGAAGAGATCCCGATCGGTCGGCATATGCACTTCGCGTTCAAAGACGTCATCGGGTATGCCAAGCGAATCGAGGAGATCGAACCACTCCTGCCATGACTTTGTTGGCTGTGCCGCCGGCTGCGAAAGCAAAACGTTGCCAGTTGCCGCATCGCGGCGCACTTCAACTTCTGTCCCCTCGAAGCGGAACTCTTTGGGCAGGCGTACTGCCTGGCTGCGGCCGTTCTTGAACAGCTTGGCAGTCTTGACCGGAGCTACCGGCTTTGATGTGAGATTGGATGTTGCCATGGCGCACCTCCCGTCCTTGGTCTATATCGTAGTATATACCATTTCTGATTCCGAGCAGCGGGCGTCGGCCTTGCGCCTGTCGATTGCCTCAAATGGGCCGCAAGGCTCGGCTCCGCGATCGGCGCGTTCACTGAAGATTCTTTGATCCGGGTTGGCCAAGAGACTACTTGGGTTACCATATTCACCGAGGTTCGAGGTGCTTTATGAATGTTGCGAATCTTCGTATCGCTCTAATCGTCGCGCTCGCCGGGATTGCCATGCCTGGGTTACCCGCACAACAGCCGGATACCACCCAGCCCGCTCAGCCGCAGCCGGCGGCACAGGGAACACCTTCGCAGCCGGCCGCGCAAGTTGCACCTACTGCGCCAGTCGCGCCGGCCTCGCAGGCAGCTCCAGGCGCGCCATCCTCGCCGGCACAAGCTCCAAACCCGGCGCAACCGGTAAGGAACGCCGATGGCACATTTACCATCCACATGACAACGCGCCTGGTTGTGCTTGACACGGTCGTCCTTGATGCCAAGGGCGCGGTCGTCAAGGACTTGAAGCGCGACGACTTTCATGTTGAAGAAGTCGGCCAGCCGCAGACCATCCTCAACTTTGAAGAGACGGGCACGCATACCCCCAGTCCGGAGGTGACCATCGACTCCACGGCCGATCTGGATCGCCTGGCGCCGCGCGCTCCTGTCGATATCGTGCTGCTCGACGAGTTCAATACCCGATTTGAAGATATGGCCTTTGCGCGCTACTCGTTGAAGAAATATCTCGAGAAGCAGCCGGCAAAACTCATTACGCCGACGATGCTCATCGCGGTCAGTTTGCAGAAATTCGCTGTGTTGCACGACTACACGCAAAACAAGGATGAGATCATCTCCGCTCTCGATCATCACTTTGCGGTGGCTCCCTGGCAGGTTTCCACGGGAGGCTGGGTCGCCGAGCGATACACCACGGCCTTCGTTACGCTGCGGCGTGTGGCCGAGGCAGTGATGGGCCATCCCGGCCATAAGAACATGATCTGGATCGGCCGGGGCTTTCCTCCGTCGCGCCGTGCCCAGGGCGGTTGGTCCATCGACACGGAGAACCGCATTTTCAGTTCCGTGCAGGATTGCGTAAACATTTTGCGGGATGCGCGGGTGACGCTTTATACCATCGATCCGGCGGGTGTTATGGTCGATCCGGGCGTCTACGGCGGCGACCCGATGGTAGATCCATTTGGGGGAAACTATGAGTTCAACAAACTGGCCGCGGCGACCGGTGGCCGCACCCTCTACGGACGCAACGATGTGGACATGGAGATCCAGACTGCCATTCAGGATGGAGCCAATTTCTACACACTCACTTACCGGCCGGCGAACAGCTTGCAGGACCCCCAGAAATTCCGCAAAATCAAAGTCACGGTTGACCGTCCGGGACTGAAAGTCGTCACGCGGGAGGGCTATTACCTGCAGTTTGGTCCCCGGCGGGTCGATCCGGTGAATCCCTCGAAGCAGCTCATCTCAGACCTCCTCTCCGCAGATACCAGCAATATGGTCTATGATGCCGTTTCCATCACGCCAACCCAGTCGGCCACCGATCCCGATTCGTTTACGGTGCATGTGGACGGCCACAGTTTGGCGTGGATGCCTGCCACCGAAACGGAACCGCGCCGTACCGAGTTGATCCTGATGACCTCCACCTTCGACAAGAAGGGCAAAGAGCTGAAGCGGGATGCGAAAGTCATCAAGATCAACGCGCCGGCCTCTGCGCCCCCCAATGGCAGGTATTTGCATGACCTGAATATTCCATGCAAGCTCGATCACAACCCCAAGGCGGTACGGGTCCGGTTTTCCGTCCGTGTGTCGGCGACGGGGCGAATTGGAACTGCGGAATTGCCGCTGGGACAAGAGGCAAGCACGGCTGCTCCGGCAAAATAGGCTGGCACGATGTCGCTAGCGGCGATGGATGGAAATGCGGCTTGGAACGTTCCCGGCCTTGGTGTTGGCGGTCGAAATGAGACGTTGTGCTATCCCACCCTTTCCGCAAAGAACGCGGAAAGGATGGGGCACCCAGAGTTTGGTTAACACATGAGTTAAGAAAGCTTTAGTCCGGGTGGGGGCGCAGTCGCGCGCCTGTTCCGGCACTCTACTATGGCTTCCCGTGCATCGCCCCAAACCGCCGCAGCTTTTCCAGCGTCGCCGCCGCCTGGCCGGAGTCGATGGCCTCGGCCCCAAGCCGAACGCCGTGCTTCAAATCTCCGGCCAGCCCCGCCGCCACCAGCGCCGCCGCCGCGTTCAGAAGCACGATATCCCGCCGCGCGCCGGGAATGCCGGTCAGCACGTCGTAGAGCAGGCGCGCGTTGGTCGTCACGTCGCCGCCTACAAACTGATCGAGCGTGGCGCGCGGCAGCCCCGCCATCTCAGGTGTAATCTTTGCGGCCTTCAATGTAGGTTCGCCGCCGGTCTCGGACTCTTCAACCCGCGCCACTACCGACTCACCGGTTGTCGTCAGCTCGTCGATGCCATCGGTTCCGTGCACCACAAAAGCCCGCTTTGCTCCCAGAGCCGCCAGCGTACGGCCCACCAGCAGCACGCGGCTGGGCGCAAGCACGCCGATCACTTGCACGCGGGCTCCTGCGGGGTTAGTCAGCGGTCCGCAAAGGTTGAAGATCGTCCTGAACCCCAGCGCCCTGCGCAGAGGCCCCAAGGCTTTCATCGCCGGATGATAGAGCGGCGCATACAGGAACATGAATCCGGTCTCGCGCAGGCACTCGACCGCCAGCTCCGGGCCCAGTTCGATAGGCACGCCCAGCGCCTCAAGCACGTCAGCCGCGCCGCACAGCGAGGTGACAGCCCGGTTGCCATGCTTGCCCACTTTTGCTCCGGCAGCGGCGGCCACCAGCGCAGCGCCCGACGAGATGTTGAAGGTCAGCGGCCCGCCGCCGCCCGTGCCCACCACGTCTACCAGTTCGTCACGCTCGGCATCGGTAAAGGGCAGCGGTGTGGCGCGCTTGCGCATGACCTCGACAAACCCTGCCAGCTCCGGCGCCAGTTCGCCCCGCGTGGCAAGCACGGTGAGCAAAGCCGCAGTTTCCACCTCCGGCACGCCGCCGGCCAGAATCTCTTCCAGCACGCCAGCCGCCTGCTCGCGCGTCAGCGCCGCGCCGTCCTCGGCCAGCGGTTTCAAAAGCTCTTTGAGTGTAGCCATATCCTCCCATGATAGCGGCGGGGTGCAGGAACGCCGCATTCCGGGAAAGCTGCCCGGCGCCCCGCCCTTGATCTCTCACCAATCCCGAAACCCTAGCCGGCAACAGGCATCAGGCTGGCTGCGCCAGCAGGATGATCAGTTCCATTTGCGGATTGAGGAGGTCGGCGGGGGCGTAAACGGCGAAGTTGCGGGCGCGCTGCACCGATTCCCATATGGGACCCGACGCCTCGATTGCGAAGTACTTGTGGCGCAGTTTCACCGGAATGGACCGGGGCGGCGTGGCTACATACTGAAGGCGCAAGCCAGCCAGGGCGTTGCGGATGAGGGTCTCAAGCTGGGTGGCGGAGCATGCCTTCAGCAATTGCGGCGTCCGCTCAATAAGCTCTGCATCGCGGACGTCGGCCGAGATGGCCAGGTAAAAGCGGGAACCCTCGAAGTAGGCATCCTTGTCGATCGAGGTGGCGTAGATCGTATCCCTGACCATCTTGAGGGGGAGCGCGACGAAGTTGCTGGGCACCACGGTCTCGATCATGACGCGGATCAGGCGGTCCAGTTCGCCGAAGCAAGCGCCGAGCTGTTCGTGGTTATAAGACGGAAGATCTCTGGGTGCGATCTTGCTTGAGAATGCGGTCAGCGCTCCACCCAGATCTGAGAACTCGTTGAACAGCATCTCGGGCTGAATATTGGTCGATTCCAAATAGTGGCGAAGTACGGGAAGATGGCTGTTGATCGTATAGAGAAGCCAAAAGTTGGCCACGTCGGCTGCGCTGAAGTCGGCAAGCGACTGGTTCTTTTGGCGGCGGCTTCCTGAAAGCTGGCTGCCGCGCGCCACCAGCAGCTCGACCATATTGCTGAGGATGCGCTTGAGGGTGGGGTGGGCATGAATATCGATGAGCGGCGGAATATAGGCGGTATCCACCTGATAAGTGCCTGTTTCAGACCGCAGGATGCGCATGCAGGCCAGCACCACGGACCCCTCGCGGTTTTCGCCTTCGGCGAGAATCTGAAGATTCTTGCGCGCCACCTGGACGGGCTTTTCGCCGCTGCCTGTATTCTCGTCGCGAACCATCAGAAGTTGCGCCAGGAAGCGGGTGCTCACTCGGCCGCGATCCACTGAAACGTTCATGCCGCCTTGCAGATATTCGGGCACGGCAAGGTAAAACATGCAGCTTTGGCGGCCATCCAGAAAACATTCGTCGAGCAAGCGCGCCGGCGGCGGGTACTCCGAGGCTGGAATGTCCAGCGGCATGGCATCGGGAAAGATGCCCGATGCGCGGGTAATTGCCAGCCTGCCCTCCGACAGGGCTTTGGTATCGATCTGAATCTCACGAAAACCCCAGGAGCGAGCGTTTAGCGAATCAAGATAGAAGCGGGCGCTGTCTTCAACAAAGCGCTCCTGCGCCTGCAGGTGCTGAGGCGAGAGGAATGTGCCTTTTGACCAGATGACGGGTTGAAGCTGTCGCATGGGCTGAGCAACCTCGGCTGAAATGTGATGTTACCCGCTTAGCCGTGAGCGTGTCCAAACAGAAGGCTGTGCACCGCATAGGGGGAGGCGGAGAATCCACGATCATGGTCGCACAGGTACCTGAAAGAACGAAAAATATTTTCGCGCAACATCTCATCTTTACCTGGGTTAGGGTAATATGAGGCTGTCAAAAGATTCCTCTGGACAGCGGTCCCCGTCCTGTGGTTTCTTTGGATGCATCGGTTTATCCCGCATTTCCCCGCATTCCAGGAGCAATATGGCTAGAGAGAGTACCCAGCAGAAACTGAGTCGCGTCCGGGCGCCCCGGGTGCAGATCACTTACGACGTCGAGGTTGGCAGCGCCATCGAGATGAAGGAATTGCCCTTCGTGATGGGGGTATTGGGCGATCTTACCGGACAGCCCGAAAAGCCGCTTGCAGCCTTGAAGGATCGCAAGTTTGTCGAGATCAACCCTGACAACTTCGACAGCGTGCTCAAGGGCATGTCGCCCCATCTGAAGTTTTCCGTCGAAAACAAGCTGAGTTCCGACCCCAGGGCGGGTCAGGTAGCGGTCGATCTGAACTTTGAAAAGTTCGACGATTTTTCACCCGCAAATGTAGCCGCACAGGTAGGTCCCATCAAGGAATTGCTGGACCTTCGGACGAGGCTGTCCAACCTGCGCGGCAGCTTGCAGGGCAACGATCAGCTCGATCAGGCACTGTTCGACGCTGTCTCAAAGACCGAGGAATTGAACAAGCTGAAAGCCGAGATGGGTGGCAAGGCAGAGGGGGACAAACATGAGTAGCTCGGCGAATCCGCTGGCGGCTCAGGCCGTCGAAACAACGACTACAGAAACGTCGCTTCTGGATCAGATTGTCTCTCAGGGGCGGTTTGGCCAGGACACCATTGCCCAGGAACGCGGCAAGGACATGGTGAAGGAGTTTGTCAATCAGGTTCTCGAGGGCAAGATGACCCTCAGCCGCGATGCCGAGGCAACCATCGGAGCGCGCATTGCCGATATTGATCGCCTGATTTCGCTGCAACTGAACGAGGTTTTGCATCACCCGGCCTTTCAAAAGCTCGAGGCAACCTGGCGTGGCATCAAACACCTGCTCGACCAGAGCGAAACCAGCGACATGCTCAAGATCAAGCTGCTCAATGTCTCCAAGAAGGATCTTCTCAGGGATTTGCAGCGCGCCCCGGAGTTCGATCAGAGCGCCTTCTTCAAGAAGGTCTATGAAGAGGAGTTCGGCGTATTCGGCGGCGCTCCTTTTGCCGCGCTGGTGGGCGACTATGAGTTCGGCCGCGGCGGCGAGGATGTGGAATTGCTTGAAAAGGTCTCGCAGGTTGCTTCCGCGGCTCATGCGCCCTTCCTTTCGGCAGCCGCGCCTGAGATGGTTAACCTCAGCGACTTTGCGCAGTTGACCGGCATCCGCGATGTTTCAAAGGTCTTCGACAGCACGGAATATGCCAAGTGGAAGTCTTTCCGCGCTTCGGACGATTCCCGCTATGTGGCTCTCACACTGCCTCACGTTTTGATGCGCGAGCCTTACGGGCAGGAAACCAGGCCGATCGATGAATTCGCCTACGAAGAGGGAGTGGACGGCAAGGACCACACCAAGTACCTGTGGGGCAATGCCGCATACGCTCTAGGGGCCCGGCTGACTCAGTCCTTTGCCAAGTTTGGATGGTGCGCTTCGATTCGCGGCGTTGAGAACGGCGGCCTTGTGGAAGGCATGGCGACCCATAACTTCCGCACCGACGACGGCGACGTGGCGTTGAAATGCCCCACCGAGGTCAGCATTACCGACCGCCGTGAAAAGGAACTGGCAGATCAGGGCTTTGTGCCGCTGGTGCATTGCAAAGGGACGGACTATGCCGCCTTCTTCAGTGTGCAGACGGCCAACAAGCCCAAGGTCTACGACAAGCCCGAGGCCAATGCCAACGCCAGGCTCTCGGCCCAGTTGCCGTACATGCTGGCCATGTCGCGCTTTGCGCATTACCTCAAGGCGATGATGCGCGACAAGCTGGGAAGCACCATGAGCCGCTCCCAGGCCGAGCTTTTCCTCAATCAGTGGATAGCAAATTATGTGATTGCGGATGATAATGCGTCGCCCGCTGCAAAGTCTGAAAGGCCTTTGCGCGAAGCTCGCATTGAGGTTATGGAAGTTGCGGGAAAACCGGGGGCATTGCGGGCCGTGGCTTTTCTGCGCCCCCACTTCCAATTGGACGAACTCACTGTCTCTTTGAGGCTTGTAGCGGATCTTCCCCAGCCGGCTGGCAAGTAGATCGGCCTCCTGTCTCTTGAACCCTCAATCCCCAACCGGCCTGCTATGCAGGTTGAATACGAAAGGATTTCCACATGGCAGTTGATTACTACTTGAAACTCGATGGCATTCAAGGCGAGTCGGTCTCCGACGGCCACAAGGATGAGATCCAGCTTCTTTCCTTCAGTTGGGGCGGCCACCAGATCTCATCTGTTTCGGGAACTGGCGGTTCAGGCGCTGGCAAAGTCGACCTTGCCGACCTCAACATCATGAAGGTTGTTGACAAGTCGACCACGCCTTTGTTTAAGGCTCTGGTCACCGGCACCCATATCAAGACCGGTGTTCTCACCGCTGTCAAGACGGGCGCCGGCAAGGGCGGCAAGCCGTTCATCACCATCTCGTTGAAGGAGCTTTTTGTAACCTCGCTTCAGATCAGCGCGTCGTCTGAGATTCCAACCGCGAGCGTTTCATTCAGCTACAACGAGGTCAAGCACGAGTACAGCACTCAGAACGAGCAGGGTATTCTGACCACAACCGGTTCGACTACCTACAACACAAAGACCAACTCTACTTCCTAAGGAACAATGACACCACTTGCGCTGTACCGCGAAGGAAAACTGCGGGAGGCCATCAAGGCGCTTGGCGACGAGTTGAGATCCAATCCACTCGACGCCAAGCGCCGCACGTTCCTGTTCGAGCTTCTGCTGTTTGCCGGGGAATTTGACCGGGCAGAGAAGCAGCTGGATCTTCTGGCGGGAGCGAACTCCGAGGCTGCCGCGGGAACCCTGCTCTACCGAAGTGCGCTGCACGCCGAGCGCACCCGGCAAGCCATGTTCGCCAACCACGAGACGCCCCCCCTGGAAGACGGCGCCGTTCACAGCGGTGTGTGGAACGGGACCGCCTTCGGCGAGTTCAGCGATCCCGATCCTCGCATCGGAGCCAACCTCGAGGTATTTCTGGCCGGCAGTTACACCTGGATTCCAGTCCATTATCTGCGCAAGCTCGTGATTGAGCCGCCTGCCAATCTACGCGACCTGATCTGGGCACAAGCCCGCGTCGAGACCAGCGCCGACTTCCGGCTCCAAGAACTTGGCGAAGTGCTCATCCCAGTTCTGTGTCCTCTCTCTTCGCGCCACGCGGAAGAGGTCGTCCACCTCGGCCGCGAATCGGCTTGGGAGCCGGACGATAAGTTCGGTGAAATTCCTTTCGGGGCCAAGACAATGCTGATCGATGGGGTCGAAGTTCCGCTGCTGCAGATTCGCAGTGTGGAATGGCAAGCGCCGGAAAAGGAGTCTCAAGATGCCTCTGCGTGAGGATTTGCTTACGCCGATTGCAGGAGAGAACCCATCGGGCGCGGACCTCTACTACGACAAGGTCTTCGATCAGATCAAGGAAGCGCGCAGGGAAGACGACGAAAGCCTGCCCGAAGGCGACATGGTCCTGGCCCAAAAGAAGAAGGCCGACCATCGCGCGGTCGTCAAGCTGGCCGGCGACGCGCTGGCCACCAGAAGCAAGGATTTGCGTTTGGCCGGCTGGCTTGTCGAATCCCAGATGAGAATCGACGGTCTCAAGGTTCTGGCGCCGAGCGTCGAGTTGCTTCTCGCGCTTCAGCAGACCTTCTGGCCCACGCTCCATCCCATGATCGAAGATGGCAATGACCTGGAGTTGCGTGCGCTGGCTGTTGAGTCGGCTGCAAGGCAGATATTGATCGCGGTGCGCAAGGCCCCGCTGACCCGCAGCGGTATCAGCTTCGAGGGTTATCTCGAGTCCCGCTTTGTTGGCTATGAGAAGGACGCAACGTCAGACGCGAAACAGGAAGCCCGCAGGGATGCGGTCAACCACGGCAAACTGACCGCCGAAGACTTCGACCACGCCGTTGCCGCAAGCCCCAAGAGCCTCTTCGCTGAGGCCGAGACGGCACTTCGAGACGCGCTCGATGCGGCTGAGCGGCTCGACCAATTCCAGCAGGAGACATACGGTGACAACTCTCCAAATCTCATTAAGCTTCGTGAAGGCCTCGAAGAAGTTCATCTGACTGCGGAATCGATCCTCAACGAGCGCCGCAAGACGGACCCCGATCCAGTGAAAGCGACTGAGAAGCCGCCCCCCGATGCCGGCGGCGAGTCTGATGAAGCGGGCGAGTTTGGGTCGGTTGAGAGCGGAGAACTGTCGGCACCTCGCAGGACCTCCACAGCCGGGCCGTTGACCGGCGCAGACGACGCCTATTCCCTGATTGTTGAGAGCGCGCAGTTTCTCTTTGACCGCGACCCAAAATCTCCCGTGCCGTATCTTGTATGCGCCGGCTTGCGCCTCGGAGAAACATGGGCGCAGGGCGCTTCGCCTCAGCCTGGCTTTGCGAAAGGACCGGCTTCCGGCGTGCGCCAGTCCCTCCGCGCGCTGGCTGCCAGAGGTGCTTGGCACGAATTGCTGCGGGCCTCGCTGCCCATTCTTGCCAGCGAGAGCTCAAGGTCGTGGCTCGATCTGCATCGCTACATCTGGCGAGCCGGCCAGGAGACCGGAGCGGAGGCGATCTCGGCGGCCGTTGTGGGCACCATGAAGAGCCTGCTCACAGCACGGCCCGAGGTGCGCCACTGGACTCTGGAAGATGACACAGGCGCGGCGAACCCAGAAACGCAACAGTGGCTGGATGCTACCGTTCTGCAATAATCCGGGAGTTGGCCTAGCGGCGATTGCGGGAGGGGAAGTTGGCCAGAGCGAAATCTGAAGTTCCGATTACGCAGTCGTTGATCGATCGGCTGGTGGATCGGGAACCATGGCCGGAAACACGTGCCGCGTCCATCAACATGTATCGCGAGTCGCTCAAGCGGGATGTCGAATGGCTGCTGAATACCAGGCAGCCCGTCATTCCGGAGTTGGAGTCCTTTCCAGCCACCGCCGAATCGGTGTTGAATTACGGTTTGCCGGACATCCACAGCTTCGATGGCTCCGCTGGAAAGGATCATAATGTCCTCAGTCTGGCTTTGGAGAAATGTATTCGCGTTTTCGAGCCGCGAATCACTGAGCCGCGAGTTTTTTTGACGCGCACTGACTTGCTCAGCCGAAGCCTGAGGTTTCATATCGAGGGGCGGGTCGTTTACGAGAACATGGATGAAGATATCAAGTTCGATACAACGCTGGAATTGATCAGCGGCGCATACGAGGTGAAGTAGGGTCATGCGCGAGGAACTGCTGGAATACTATGAGCGCGAACTGACCTATCTGCGCCAGATGGGCGGCGACTTTGCGCGCAAGTATCCCAAGGTGGCCGGGCGCCTCTTGCTCGATCCGGACCGCTGCGACGATCCACATGTGAATCGGCTGCTTGAGGGCTTCGCTCTCCTCGCCGCTCGCGTGCATCGCAGAATCGACGACGATTTTCCCGAGATCAGCGATGCCTTGATCCGCATCATCCATCCGGGCTATCTGCGTCCCATCCCATCGATGACCATCGTAGAGTGCCTGCCAGACCCTGCCCAGGGGAAGAAGACCGCGGGTTTGCGCATTCCCCGTGGCACGGCGCTGGTAACCAAGGCGACCGTCGACGGGCTGCCTTGCCGCTTTCGCACGGCATTCGATGTCGAAATCTGGCCCTTTTCGGTGGCGGCGGCAGAGTGGCGCCAGCCGGAGCGGATGCAACGGCCGCCACGCTCCTCGGCCGGCTTGCAAGCTGTAGCCGCGGTCCGTCTGCGCCTTAGCTGTCAGAGGGATGTAGTATTTTCAGGGCTTCCCATTTCGCGCCTTCGCTTTCACCTGGCCGGGGATGCAAGCGTGGTGTATTCGCTGTACGAGCTTCTCAGCGAGAATTGTATCGAGATTCAGCTTCGCGACCCCAAGGACGAGAAAAAGCTGGTCGTCCTGGAACCGGAGCGGCTGCGCATGGTAGGTTTCGACGCCGACGAAAGCCTGCTACCCTTTGAGCGCCGTTCGATGGACGGGCATCGGCTTCTCCAGGAGTACTTTGCGCTCCCTGAGAAGTTTCTATTTTTTGACCTCGAAGGCCTGGAGCCGTTGGCGCAGGCCGGTTTTGGCGAAGAGGCCGAGATCGTTTTCCTGTTTTCGAGCTTCGAACGCGCCGAGCGCCAACAGGTGCTCGAGCTTGGCGTCAACGAGCGGACCTTCCGCCTTAGCTGCACGCCGGCTATCAATCTTTTCCCGCAGGGCGCGGAGCCGATTCTTCTGAGTCAAACGCGGCATGATTACACTGTCATCCCAGACAGCCGCCATGCGACGGCGATGGAGTTATTCAGCATCGAAGAGGTCACCGCGACCAATCCGAGATTGCGGCAATCGGTGGTGCTGGAGCCCATCCACGCTTACCGCCATCAGACGCGCAACCGGGATGGACTCGCATTCTGGGCCGCAACCCGGCATTTGAATGAACTCGGCGAGAGGGAGCCGTCCACGGTTTCCATTTCTGTGGTGGACCTGACCGGCAACTTCACTAGCCCCGAGGCCGACGTGCTCATGGTGCGCGCGCTTTGCAGCAACTTCGATTTGCCTTCCCGCTTCCACTTTGGAGCCGAAACCGGAGACTTTGAAGCGGTTGGTTACGCGGCGGCCAAGACGGTGATTGGGCTTCGCCGCCCCACGGCGAGCGTCAATCCACCCTGTGGGCAAGGTCATTTGTGGCGCCTGATTTCGCTGCTCTCTCTCAACTACCTGTCTCTCAATGAAGAGGGCCGCACCGCCATACAGGAGATTCTGCGCCTGCATAACCTCACCGACTCAACGGCAAGCGACAATCAGGTGGGATCGATCCTGAAGATGAACTCGTCTCCCAATTTTGCGCTGGTAGACTCGGCATACGGACTCATACCCGCGCGGGGAACCCAGGTTGAAATGGAGTTCGACGAACAGCAGTTTGCGGGCAGCGGCTTGTATCTGTTTGGCGCCATCCTCGATCGATTTCTTGCCGGTTATGCCGCAATGAACAGCTTTTCGCAGCTCACCGCGCGAAGTACTCTACGAAAGGAGGCGCTGGGAAAATGGCCGCCGAGAGCCGGAACGCAAGCTCTGCTTTAATTGAGCAGACAACGATGAGCGAACAAAGACCCGAGTTAGCCAATCTTCGCAAGATGCTCGACGAAGAGCCCTTCCGCGTCCATTTCTTTCAGGCGGTGCGCCTGCTGCAGAAGATGGAGAGCGGCCTCAAGCCCGTTGGCTATTTCATTACGCCCCAGGGAGAGACAATCCGCTTCTCGGCGCGTACTTCGCTCTCGTTTCCGCCCAGTGAGATTCATGAGTTGCACCGCTCTGAAAGCGGCCAGACGAACATGACAGTGGAGTTCATGGGGCTTTGCGCTGCAATCTCCGTCATGCCGGCGCCCTACACGGAGTTCCTGCTCGCGCGCATCAAGCAAAAAGACTATGCGATGGAAGACTTTCTCAACATCTTCAACCATCGCATGATTTCATTCTTCTACCGGGGCTGGGAGAAGTACCGTTTCTTCATCGAGTATGAGCGAACCGGAGAGGATCGCCTTTCTGCCCGCCTGCTCGATCTGCTGGGCCTCGGGACCGAGGGTTTGCGCGGGCGAGGCGGAATTCCCGATGAAGCGTATCTGAACTATGTAGCTCTTTTGGCGCGTCATGTGCGGTCGGCCGCTTCGCTACAGCAGATTCTCGAAGACTACTTCGGAGTGGATGTCCACATTCAGCAGTTTGCAGGCGCGTGGCGCAAGCTGAGCGCCGATAACCAGACCTGCTTCTCTGGTTTCGGCGGGCCCAGCGAGCGTCTGGGCGTGGGGGTTGTCGCCGGCGATGAAGTGTGGGATCATCACGGACGAATCCGCATTGCGCTGGGGCCCATGCGATTCGAGCAGTATCTGAAGTTCCTGCCGGGGCAGGAAGCCTATCGCGAGCTGGTCGCGTGGTTGAAGTTTTATTCAAATGGGAGTTACGAGACTGAAGTGCAACTGGTTTTGGCGCGTGAAGATGCACCGTCCTGCGAGTTGGGGTCGGGCGGTGTAATGCGCCCACAACTGGGATTGGTCAGTTGGTTGAAAACCAAGCCGCTCGAGCGCGATCCCGCCGATGCGACTTATCTTGTGCAGTGAAGAACTTTCGAGACTGAGGAGAAAGAGAGCAATGAGCACAAACCTGAAAGCACTCATCGACAAGTTGAACGATACGACGCGAAAGGCCCTGGAAGCTGCGGCCGGCTTGTGCGTCGCGCGAACGCACTATGACATTGAAATCGAACACTATCTGATGAAGCTGCTCGATGGCAGCGACAACGACATTGCCGCAATCCTCAAGCACTACGGCATCGATCGCTCCCGGTTGACCAAGGAACTCGAGCGCAGCCTCGACGCCCTCAAGAGCGGCAATGCGCGCTCACCGGCATTTAGCCCGACCGTCGTGAAGATGCTTTCAGAATCGTGGACGGTTGCCACCATTGACTTCAATGCTGGCAATATCCGCACCGGATTCACGCTGCTGGCTTTGTTAGGCCATGACGAACTCTCGCGGATCGTCAAGAGTATCAGCAAAGAGCTGCAGGTCATCAACGTGGAGGGCTTGCGAAGCGCCTTCTACGACGTTGTCGCCAAGTCGAACGAGACACAGACCAGCCTCTCTTCGGTGGCCGAAGGGGCTGCTGACCGCGCAGGCGCCCCGGACGGCGTCCCGTCGCCCTCCGGCGGCAAGACACCGCACCTTGATCAGTACACGGTAAACCTGACCGCCAACGCCAAGGCCGGCAAGATTGACCCCGTCCTGGGCCGCGATCAGGAAGTTCGCCAGATGATCGACATTCTCATGCGCCGTCGTCAGAACAACCCGATCCTCACCGGTGAGGCCGGCGTCGGCAAGACGGCCGTGGTCGAGGGATTTGCCAATCGCGTGGTCAGCGGCGATGTGCCGCCAGCATTGCAGGGCGTTCATATCCACTCGCTCGATCTGGCTCTCTTGCAGGCGGGCGCGGGTGTCAAGGGCGAGTTTGAAAACCGCTTGAAGGGCCTGATCAACGAAGTGAAGTCTTCAACCGAGAAGATTATTCTCTTCATCGACGAAGCGCACACCATGATCGGCGCGGGCGGTCAGGCCGGGCAAAACGATGCGGCCAACCTGCTTAAGCCGGCGCTTGCTCGCGGCGAACTGCGCACCATCGCCGCAACCACCTGGTCGGAGTACAAGAAGTATTTCGAGAAAGACCCGGCGCTGGCCAGAAGGTTCCAGGTCGTCAAGGTAGAAGAGCCGACAGAAGAGGTTGCATGCACTATGCTGCGCGGCATCAAGGCGTCGCTTGAGAAGCATCACAACCTGCGTATCCTCGATGAGGCAGTCACCGCTACGGTGAAGTTGTCACATCGCTATATCGCCGGCCGCCAACTCCCCGACAAAGCCGTCAGCGTACTGGATACCGCTTGTGCGCGGCTTTCCTTAGGGCAGAACTCCACGCCTCCGCGCCTCGAGGACATTCAGCGCCAGATCGACGCCCTCGAAGTGCAAAAGCGGGTGCTCGACCGTGAAACCAAGATCGGCGCCGACCACGCTGAGAAACTCGAGCAGATCGACACCCACATGGCCGCTGCAAAAGCGGAAGAAGCGATCCTCAAAGAGCAATGGGAAAAGGAAAAGACACTCACCGCAAAGATTCGCGAACTGCAAGAGGGGCTTGAATCTGCCGAGAAGAAGGACGGTGATTCATCGGACAAGGAAATCGAGGTGCGTGCTGAACTGGCCCAGATCGAGTCCGAGCTAGCCGCGCTTCAGGGCGAAAAGGGAATGATGCGCGTCTCCGTGGATGCGCAGATCGTCGGCGAGGTTATCTCAGCCTGGACGGGCATTCCTCTCGGCAAGATGGTGCGCAATGAGATCGAAACCGTGCTCGCTCTCGACGAGCATTTGAAGAAGCGTGTGATCGGCCAGGATCCCGCGCTGGCCGCAATTGCCCAAAGGATTCTTACGTCGCGAGCCAATCTCGACGATCCGGTCAAGCCGGTCGGCGTGTTTCTGCTGGTTGGGCCCAGCGGCGTAGGCAAAACAGAGACGGCCATCGCGCTTGCCGACGTTCTCTACGGTGGCGAACGCAACATGATCACCATCAATATGTCGGAGTTCCAGGAAGCCCACACTGTTTCCACGTTGAAGGGATCGCCCCCAGGATATGTCGGCTACGGCGAGGGTGGCGTGCTCACAGAAGCCGTCCGGCGCAGACCCTATTCGGTCGTGCTGCTCGATGAGGTTGAGAAGGCGCACCCCGATGTGCTCGAACTCTTCTTCCAGGTCTTCGATAAGGGCCGGATGGAAGACGGAGAAGGTCGCGAGATCGACTTCCGCAACACCGTCATTCTGCTCACCAGCAACGCGGCTACCGACACGCTCATGAAGCTATGCGCCGATCCTGAAACCATGCCCGACAGTCAGGGCATGTTACAGGCACTCAAGCCGGAACTGAACAAGATCTTCAAGCCGGCATTTCTGGGCAGGCTTCTCATCATTCCTTACTTCCCGGTGCGCGACGAGGCACTCAAACAGATCATCCGCCTCAAGCTCGGCAAGATTCAGCGTCGTCTGATGGAAACCCACAAGGTTGCTCTTGTCTATGACGACGTCCTGCTCAACGAAGTGGCCGCCCGCTGCACCGAGGTGGAAAGCGGCGCACGCAACGTCGACAACATTCTCTCCAACACCATGTTGCCGGAACTCTCGCGGCAGATTCTCACGCAGCTTGCCGGCGGAGAGTCGTCCAACCGAGTCACCGTTTCTGTCGCCGACGGCGCGCTGACCTACGCATGGGATGTCACACCCTAGCGCAGTATTCGCTCCGGAGTGACTTCCCTCATCGTCCACAGCACTTTCTGAATTGCGGTGGACCGAAAGCACACACTCAAGTGGCTTTTTCCTCAAGTAAAAGCCACCTTTCGATGCACTAAAAAGGACCACACTCATTCAG
>Ga0302157_10003339_pt1 | contig 18181 bp, 14 predicted proteins | sample I_Bog_N3_3_FD_193502 | JGI IMG/M metagenome (GOLD analysis project Ga0302157, IMG submission 193502) | Peat permafrost microbial communities from Stordalen Mire near Abisko, Sweden - I_Bog_N3_3 | ecosystem: Environmental > Terrestrial > Soil > Wetlands > Peat | place: Sweden: Abisko, Stordalen...
GAGGGCGAGCGCGGCGATCAGCGGGCGCGACACGCCGAAGCCGGGCGCGTCGCTGTCGACCAGCATCACCGCACCGAGCGTGAAGGCCACGATCCCGCCTATGCCCAGCGTGCCATGGCTGGGCACGAAGGCTTCGGTCGCGAAGAACGCCAGCCCGAGCAGGATCAGCGCGACACCGACGCCGTTGATCGGCAACGTCTGCAGGCCGAACAGGCCCAGCAGCAGGCAGACCGCGCCCGCCACGCCGGGCGCCACGAGGCCGGGGGTGGAGAACTCGAACAGCAAACCGTAGAAGCCGACCAGCAACAGCAGCAGCGCGAGGCTCGGGTCGCCCAGCGTGGCCAGCAGGCGGTCGCGCCAGTCCGGATCCCAGGCCTCGACGTGGGCGCCGGCGGTCGCCAGTGCGGCGGTGCGGCCGTCGCCGAGCTGCACCGTCCGGCGATCCAGCTGTCGCAGCAGGTCCGGCACGTCGTTGGCCACGACGTCCACGACGTGCTGCGACAGGGCTTCAGTGGACGACAGGCTCGCCGCCTCGCGCACGGCGCGCTCGGCCCATTCTGCGTTGCGGTGGCGCAGCAGCGCGAGCGAGCGGATGGCGGCGGCGGCGTCGCTGATGCGCTTGGCTTCCATGGCGTCGTGCGGTGCGGTGGCCGAAGGTGCGCCCGTGGCGCTCGCGGCGGCCGAACTTGGCAGGTTGGGCTCGTCAGGGGCCGGGTCGGGCGCCACGCCGATCAGTACCGGAGTCGCCGCGCCGAGCGTGGTCGCGGGCGCCATCGCGGCGACGTGGCTGGCGTAGAGGATGAAGGTGCCCGCGCTGGCGGCACGCGCGCCTGCCGGGCTGACGAAGGTGGCCACCGGCACCCTTGACGCCAGGATCGCCCGGACGATGGTGCGCATGGAGGTGTCGAGACCGCCCGGCGTGTCCAGCTGCAACACGACCAGCGCCGCGCCGCGTTGCGCTGCGCGTTGCAGTCCGCGCTCGACGTAGTCGGCACTGGCCGGCCCGATCACGCCATCGACATTCAACAACAGTACGCCGTTTCCGCTGGCCGCGGTCGCGGCAACGGGAAGCGTCTGGGCGCCGGCGAGGGATGCGAGCCACAGGACCAGCGCGCACAGCGAAAGCGACAGGCTGCGCATGGACGGATAGTAGGCCTGCGGCGGGCGCTAGTCCATGGCGACGGCTACCCCGGCCAGGCCAGGCGCGAGCCAGCTGCGAGGTTCACCTGGCGACCGGCGCGGTCATCACGGACGAGTTCCGATACACCGGTGTCGACGCGCCTTGTGGCGTGAAGTGACGTTCCTGCGCGGCGAGGTCGGCTGTCGACCCGCGCACGGTCAGCCTCGGCGCCGCTCCACGAAGGCCTGCATGAACCGCGCCACGTCGAGCCCGTCATGTCCCTGCGCCAGGCCGGCGCGGGCGATGGCATGGCGCTCCTCGCCCACCAGCGCACGCCGCTTTTCCAGCAGGTAGGCGCTGTAGTCTTCGACGAACTCCGGGTGCGGTTGCACGCAGAGCACGTGGTCGTCCACCTGGTAGGCCGCGACGGGGCAGAAGTCGCTGCGGGCGAGCAGCGTGGCGCCGGTCGGCAAGGTCAGCACCTGGTCCTGGTGTGAAGCCAGCAGCGACAGCGTCGGTGCGGAGCCGGCGTGGTCGGGCTTCAGGGGCTCGCGGCCGCACCAGTCGTAAGTCATCCGACCCATGCCCCAGCCTTGGGGTGCACGGCCCACCTCGGCGCCCATGCACAGTGCGATGAGCTGGTGGCCGAAGCAGATGCCCAGCAGCGGCTTGCGTTGTCGCAGCAGGTCGGTCACGCGTGTGCGCAGCGTCTGCACCCACGGCTCGTCCGAGAACGCGTCGGCGCGGCTGCCGGTGAGCAGCACGGCGTCGTAGTTGTCGAAGCTGTCGGGGTATTGCTGGCGCGTGGTGTTGAAGCGTTCGAACTGCCAGCGCGTGCCGGCGGCGGCGAACATCTTCTCGGTCATCGCGCCGTAGCTGACCCAGGTGTCGGCGACGGCCGCGTCGAGGTTGTCGTTGTCGAGGATGCAGACCTTGATGCCGCTTGCGTGAGGATCACTGTTCATCAGCCGAATGCTACGCGAGGCACGCTGGCCGCGCGCGGGAGGCGCGCAATCGCACCGCGTTGTCGTCGAACCGGACCCGGCGCAGCCGGGGTTCTTTCGTCTCCTGATTTACCCTCAGAGATGCAACCAGTTGCACCTTTGTAGCCAGTCATTCCAGGCGTCTCGACGGGCGTGGTTCACCGGTCAGTTCGTTGGTCGATTGGATCGATGGCCTCGCGTGCCTGCATACTGTGAGGATGAGCGAAGATTTCAAGCCCGGGACAAGACCGCTTTTGCGGCTTGCCGGGCTCGATGCTGTACGGGTGTTCGTGTCGCGTGCCGATGAGGCGCACGTGATCTGGACCGCCGTGCTGGCCTTGATGTTGAGGCTGTACCAGGAACCTGATGCCAAGGTCCGACGCGAGTCGGGGCCGACGGACTCGCAGGTTGTCACGGCCCTGCGCGTCGTTCTGGGCGAGAACTTCGGCGGCGAGGCGGCCGACTACGCCTCCTGGGCGCTCGTGCGCTACGGCTGCCGGCAGAAGCCGACGATGGCCGCGCTCCATGTGTGGGAAGGGCTGATGTTCGAGTGGCAGCAGCGCCGCGCGAGCGCGCCGCGCATCGCGCTGATGCTGCGTGACGGTGGCCTCGACAAGCCGCTGAAGGCCGCCTCGCTCGAGGCGCTCGACGGCTGGGTCAACGATCCCGTCAAGGCGCTCGGCGAGGCCACGGACATCATCGAGGCCTTGTTCGGCGAGCGGCTGGTGGAATACAACCTGCACGACGACGGCACCACGCCCGCGCACGACGCCTTGTTCGCGGCGCTGGTGACCTCGGTCGTTCCGACGGCCCAGTTGGTGCTGCTGCGCCAGAGCCTGCTGCGCGGCGAGGACGGCGCCGTCTGGCGCGTCGAAACCACCTACGAGAACACCGAATACCGGTTCGACGCGCCGGCCAGCGGCTCGGCGATGGACGTCGATGCGGTGATGGCGGGCGTGGACGACCTGCTGCAGCGCAGCGGGCGTCCCGAGCGCGTCTATCGGCTGGCGCCGGGGCGCTACAACAACGGCGAGATGGGCATGTTCGTCGTCGTCGACGGCACGCGGTTCCCCGAGGTCGCGTGGCGCCTGCGCCTGCCGCTGCTGCGCAGCCCCAGCGTGTCCGAGCTGTCACCCGGCATTCCGATGGCGGCGCCCGAGCCCTTGCGGGTCGGCGCGCGTCCGATGGCGCCGCGCTTCCAGGCGCCCGCCCCGCGCGAGGCCGCGGCGGCCGAGGCGCCCGCAGGCAATGGCGCGACCGGTGGCGATCCGATGTCGATGCTCGAATCGCAATTCGTCACCATGCTGCCGCCGGCCGCGCCGGTGGAGCGCGGGCCCGATGCGGCGATGAAGCAGTTGATCAACGCGCTGCGCCGCTCCTTCGGCGCCGGCCGCTTGCTGCAAGGCGGCCGCTGGATGAAGCAGGTGCGTACCGAGCCGCCGGAATGGATGACCGCCAGCGGCGACCCGGTGCGCATCTTCTACGAGAAGCAGGAGACGCTGTTCCGCAAGGGCCGCATCGGCTGGGCCGCGCTGGTGGAAGCCGACGACGGCGTCTTCGCGCGTGGGGGCGACGACCTGCCGGGCGTGCTGGTCTACAGCGAGGACGAGTATTTCGACGCTCGGCCCGCCGAGCTGGCCGCGCTCGCCTCGCGCCTGCGCGAATTGAGGGCGGTAGGGGCGGCCGGCCCGTTCGAGTTGAGCCGGTTCGCGCAACTGGTGCGCAACGATTCCGGTCGCCCGCTCGGCGTGGCCGTGTTGCCCGCATTGAACGCGAAGACGCCTTTGCTGAGCAGCTTCGTCGCCATCCGCTCGCACCTGCCGGACGGCCTGCTCGCGGCCGACTGGTTTCCGGTGTTGATGCATCCGTCCAGCGTCGTGCCGATGATCGTGCCCTGCACCTTCTGGCCGCCCGCGCTGCTGGCGGCGTGGAACGAGCGCCGCCTCGGCCTCGAGGCGCCGGTGGGCCAGGGCAAGGCGGCCTGAGCGGTTTCGCGCCTGCGCGCGCGGTGATCTGTGCGGCGATCGGTCTTCAGATCGTCGGTTTTCGGTCGAACTGGCTATCTATGATCTTCGGAACATGATGCTCCCCTTTTCCGGCTCTGATCGCGCGGCGCACATCGCCGCGCGCTACCGCAATGCGGCGCTGGCGTTGGGCCTGGCCGTGGCGTTGCTGGCCAGCACGGCCATCTGGCTGGTGGTCCAGGAGCGGCTGCAGGTCTGGGCCGCGGCGCATCGCAACCAGCAGGATGTAGCGCAGGCCGTGCAGTCGTCGATGAGCGGCCTGTTGTCGCAGTCGGTCATCAGCCTGGTCGGCATCCGCACGGACCTCGAAGCGGCACCGGCGGCATCGCGTGCAACGCAATTGAACATCCTGCGCGAGGCTCAGCGCTTCGATCCGCTGTCGGCCTACCTGGGCATCCGTTCCGGCGGCGACGTGTTGCTGGTCGATGCGCGCGGTCAGGCGCGCGACGACGTGGCCGCGCAATCGGTGCCCGTCCTTGGCGGTTCCGACGCGGGCGCTGCCGTGCGGTTCGGCGCGCTGCTGAAGATGAAGGACGACCCGGCGTGGTACGTGACGATCGTGTTGCCGGCGCCGCATGCCGTGGGTGACGATGCGATCGTCTTCTCGCTCGTACCCGCCGAGCGCCTGCTGGGCGCCGCTGCCAGCCTGAAGGTGCTGCCTGGCGCCTTCGTCACGCTGTTCACGAGGAGTGGCGCGCGGCTGTTCCGCAAGATGATTGCCGAAGACACGCTCGAGCCCAACGGCAAGCCGGTGCCCGCGTGGGTGCTCGCGCTCGTCAATGCGCGCGCGACCGGCAGCTTTGCCAGCAACAGCACGGTGGACGGGCGCCCGACGATCTACGGCTATTCGAGCGCCAGCGAACTGCCGCTGGTCGTCAGCACCGGCGTGTCGGTGTCGGTGCTGCGGCACGAGTGGCTGGCGAAGGCGACGGCGCCGTTGGTGGTGCTGGCGTTCGGCTTGCTGGGCATCGTCGTGTTCGGGCTGCGCTTGCGCGGGGCGCTCGACGAGCAGCGTGCCTATGTCGCATCGCAGGAATACCTGGCCAGCCACGATCAGCTCACGGGACTGCCCAATCGCTACGCCTTCCTGCAACACGTGCAGCGGCTTGTTCGTCGCCCTGCGGGGAGGCACGGCTTGTGCGTGCTGCTGCTGGACGTGAACCGCTTCAAGGACGTCAACGACACGCTGGGCCACGAGGCCGGCGACGCGGTGCTGCAGACCCTCGGTACGCGCCTGGATCAGCTGCTGAAGGCCGACGAGGTGTTCGTGGCGCGGCTGGGCGGCGACGAACTGGCGCTGTGCGCATCGCATGTCGATGCCGGCGACGCCGTCGCGATCATCGCCTTCTGCGAGCACGTGCACGCCGCGCTCAGCGCGCCGTTGGTGTCGACCGGCATCGAGTTCTCGGTGACGGCCGGCATCGGCATCGCCACCTATCCCGCGGATGCGCGGACGGCGCTCGAGCTGCTGCGCTGCGCCGACATCGCGATGTACCAAGCCAAGCAGGACCTGGCGCCGTACTGCCGCTATACCGCGGGCCTGGACAATTTCACGTCGGGCGCGCTCGCGATGAAGGGCGACTTCGCGAAGGCGATCCGGGACGGCTCGTTGAGCCTCGTCTACCAGCCCAAGCTGCGCGTCAGCGACCTGGCCCTGGTAGGCGTGGAGGCCTTGTCGCGCTGGAACCATCCGGCCAAGGGGCTGATCGCGCCGGGCGAGTTCCTGCCGCTGGCCGAGACGACGGAGCTGATCCATCCATTCACCGACCTGGTGCTGAAGAATGCGGTGGGGCAGATCGCGAGCTGGCTCGCGGCGGGCCACGCCGTGCCGGTGGCCGTGAACATCAGCGCCAACAACCTGCTCGACCCGTTGTTCGTCGAGAAGCTGCGTGCACTGCTGGCGCGCACCGGCGTGCCGGCCCGCCTGTTGGAGCTGGAGGTGACCGAAAGCGCCGTGATGCGCTACCCGGACGTCATGCACAAGCGCCTGCAGGAGATTCGCGCGCTGGGCATCGCGATGTCGATCGACGACTTCGGGACGGGCTATGCCTCGCTCGCCTACCTCAAGCACTTGCCGGTGGACACGCTGAAGATCGACAAGCTGTTCATCACGAACGCGGACACCGACGCCGGCGATCGCCACATTGTCCGCTGCTCGATCCAGCTCGCGCATGGTTTCGGCATGCGTGTCGTCGCCGAAGGCGTGGAGACGCAGGCCGTGGCCGAGCTGCTCGCCGAGGAGGGCTGCGACTTCGCGCAGGGCTATCACTTCTCGCGCCCCGTGAGCGCTGCGGCGATCGAAGCGGAATGGTTGGCGCGGCTGGCGCCGCCGATGCCGGCGTTGCCTTGACCTTCTCTGGCGCCAGTCCCCTGTCCAACAAGTTGGGTCCTTGACGGTCAGGCGAACGCAGGTCTTCGTGCAGCCGTCGGCGCGGATGAGCATGGGAGAATTCGCCATGCCTTCCTTCTCGACCCTGACGCTGCAGACGGCGCGGCTCGACCTGCGCCCGCTGCTGCCGTCGGATGACGGAGCGTTGCTCGCGCTCAAGTCGGATCCGGTCGTGATGCGATACGGCAGCACGCCGCCGTGGAGCGACCCGCAGGTCGCGACCGACTACATCCAGCGCGATCTCGAAGGCATGGCCGCCGGCGCGTATGTGCAGTTGGCCGTCATTCGCCGAGAGGACGCCGGCCTGATCGGCATGTGCAGCTTCCATCTGCTCGATGTCCAGTGTCGACGCGCCGAGCTGGGCTATTCCCTGGTCGTGTCCGCCTGGGGCCACGGTTATGCGAACGAGGCCGTCACGGCCTTGCTGGACTGGGGCTTCGGGCAGCTGGAACTGAACCGCGTGGAGGCCGACATCGATCCGCGCAATGCGGCCTCCGCGCGGGCGCTGGAGCGTCTCGGGTTCACGCGCGAGGGCCGCCTGCGCGAGCGCTGGATCGTGGCCGGCGAGAAGAGCGATTCGCTGATCTACGGGCTGCTGGCCGACGAGTGGAAGACGCGCCGATGACCCAGCCGGGCGTGCTCGAGGATCGGCCGCACCTGTGGGCGTTCATCGCCGGCTGCATGGCGGTCACGGCCGGTGTCGTGATGCATCTGCCGATGTTCTGGATGGGTCGCTTCAACCACTTCCATCTGGCAGACATGCCGATGGACGACAGCATGACCTGGGGCATGGCGCTGATCGTCGGCGGCCTCGTGGTCGCGGCCTGTGGCCTGTTGCCGCGCCGGGTGGCCCAGCAGGCCGCGCCCGACGCGTTGCTGCAGGTCGCGGCGCCGGAGGACGCGCCGCTGGTGGCCGCGCATTGGCGCCTGATGGTGGTGTTGACGGTGGCGCTGGTGATCGACGTGATGAAGCCGGCGAGCCTGGGTTTCGTCTTGCCGGGCATGCGCGCCGAGTACGTGGTGAGCAAGGCGACCGTGGCCTGGCTGCCGTTCGCGGCGCTGTCCGGCACGGTCGCGGGATCGGTCGTGTGGGGCTGGCTCGCCGACATCTACGGCCGCCGCGCCGCCATCCTGCTGTCGGCGGTCATGTTCGTGGGGACCGCGATCTGTGGCTCGATGCCGTCGTTCTGGTGGAACGTGGGGATGTGCTTCCTGATGGGTGCGGCCGCGGGCGGCATGCTGCCCGTCACCTATGCGCTGCTGGCCGAGACGATGCCGTCGAAGCAGCGCGGCTGGATCCTGGTGCTGGTGGGCGGGCTGGGCGCCGTGGGCGGGTATCTCGCGGCAAGCGGCTGCGCGGCGTGGCTGGAGCCGATCTGGAGCTGGCGCATCCTGTGGTTCCTGAACCTGCCCACGGGGCTGGTGCTGATCTTCCTGAACGCGTTCATTCCCGAATCGCCGAAGTATCTCGCGGCGCAGGGACGCATCGACGAGGCGATCCGCACGCTGCGCGCCTTCGGTTGCGACGTGCATGCCGAGGCCGGGCCGCCCGCCGCCTCTTCCGCGGGCGCGGACAACGCGCACATGACGCACGAACTCGCCGGTCGAACGTGGGCGCTGAGCATCGCGGCCGTCGCGTGGGGCCTGATCAACTTCGGCCTGCTGCTGTGGATGCCGATCCACCTGGTCGACAAGGGCTACAGCATGGCGGTGTCGAGCAAGCTGCTGTCCGCGTCGGCACTGATCGCGATCCCGACCGTCTTCGTCGCGGCGTTCCTGTACAGCCGCTGGAGCAGCAAGGGCGCGCTGCTGGGTGCGATCGGCGTCACTGCGCTGGGCCTGCTCGGCGTGATGGGACTCGAGCTGGCAAGCGCGGGGCGGTTGAGCCCGGTGTGGCCGATCGCGCTGCTGATCGTCGGCGTCAACGCGATCATCGCGATGCTGCTGCCGTACGCGGCGGAGAGCTATCCACTGGCCGTGCGCGGCCGCGCCACCGGCTGGATCGCGGCCTGCACCAAGGGCGGTGGCCTGGTCGCGCAGCTGCTGAGCCTGTTGGCGCTCGTGCCGGGCCTGTTCACCGCGGCGTTGGCGATCCTCGTGCCGGTCGGGCTCGCGCTGGGGCTGGTGTGGCGCTTCGGCGTCGAGACGCGTGGGCGCGACCTGCGCGACTTCGAATCGAACCAGCGCTTCAGCCGTCGCTCCCGGGCTCGGCGCCGTTCAATGCGCTCTCGATGAAGCCCTGGTATTCAGAGCTGCATCGTCCCCGCGTCGGCCAACCCCCGTGGCCTTACTTGCCGCGCGAGACGCTGCCCAGTCCGCCACCGCTGGTGTTGACGATCTTCGGGTCGCCGTAGTAGGTCAGCGAGCCGATGCCGCCCACGCTGGCCTCCAGGCGCGCGCTGGCCCACACCTTGACCGAACCGACGCCGCCGACGTTCACGTTGGCCGACTCGGCGTGCAGCTCGCGCGTGTCGATGGAGCCGACGCCGCCGATGTTGAGCGTGAGGTTCCTGACGCTGCCGTCGGCCTTCAGGTTGCCGGCGCCGCTGAAGCGCACGGCGAGACTGTCGCCGCTCATGTGCGTGATGACCGTCTCGCCGGCACCGGCCATCGTGAAGGCGGTCAGCGAGGGCATGGTGATGGTGACCTTCACGCTCTCGCCATGCCTGCCGACGAGGGTGGTGTCGTGTCGCATGTGCAGCTTCAGCTCGTCGCCGACGACCTCGGTCTGCAGGTCGGCGAGGAAATCGGCGTCGCCGCTGGCGATGATCGATTGCGCCTTGCCGACCTCGATGTGCACGCTGATCGGGCCCGTGTTGGAGACCGCGGTGAACGGCGCGACGCTGCGCGTCTGTTCGGCGGCCCGGGCCTGCAGCGTGAACAGCGCGGCGGCGGCGAGCAGCGAGAGGATCAGGGCGTGGCGCATGTCGTTCCTTGGTGGAGTCGTTGTCGATGCGTTTCGATTCTAGGAACGCGGCGGGCGGCTCGCCACGTCCTTGCGACGAGATGCGCTTGGCGCGGATACGGTGCGTTCCCGCGCGACGGAGCTCAGGCCGTCGCCGCGAGATGCGGCGCGATCACCTGCGTGAGCCACGCCATCACCGCGTGCACGCGTGGCGCGAGCTGGCGCCGGTGCGGCACCATCAGCGAGACGGGCATCGCCGGCGCGATGAACCGGGGCAACACCTCCACCAGCTCGCCGGCGGCCACCAGCGCGTCGGTGCCGAACGTGGGTGCCTGGATCAACCCCAGGCCGGCGAGCGCGGCCGCCTGGTAGGCGTCGGTGCCGTTGACGGTGACGTCGGCGCGCATCGTCAACGTGCGGCGCTGGCCCTCGGCGTCCACGTACTCCCAGCCGGCGCCTTGCGCGTTGAGCGACGGCATGTAGTGCACGACGCGGTGCTGCGCCAGGTCGGCCAGCCTGTGCGGCATGCCGTGCGTGCGCAGGTAGCCGGGGCTCGCCACGTTGCGCATGCGCAGGAAGCCCAGCGGGCGGGCGACGAGGTCGGAGTCCACCAGCGTGCCGACGCGCAGCACGCAGTCGAAGCCCTCGTGCACGAGATCGACGCGACGATCGGTGGTGCTGATGCCGATTTCCAGCAGCGGGTGCGCGGCGAGGAACTCCGGCAGGCGCGGCAGCACGATGTCGCGTGCGATCCGGTTGGGCAGGTCGATGCGCAGCCGTCCGCTCAGGCCGCTGGAGGCCGGCTGGAACATCGCCTGCAGTTGTTCGGCCTCCGTCAGCAACTCCTTGCAGCGATCCAGGAAGCGTTCGCCGTCGGGCGTCAGGCGCACGCTGCGCGTGGTGCGTTGCAGCAGGCGCGTGCCGATCTGCGTCTCGAGTTGCTGGACCGAGGTCGACACGCGGCTCTTCGCGAGCCCCAGTTGTTCGGCCGCGCGGCTGAAGCTGGCGAGCTCGGCCACGGTGGCGAAGATGCGCAGTTCGTGGAGATCCATGGGGTAGATTGTTCTCTTGAAGGGAACAGTGTTGCCTTGAATGCGGACTTTATCTCCTCGGGCGGAATTCTTAAAGTCACGCCATCGATTTCAAAGGAGCCGACCATGACCACGAACACTTCCCCCATCGCCCTCGTCACCGGCGGCAGCCGCGGCCTCGGCCGCAGCGCCGTCCTCCAGCTCGCGCAACGCGGCGTCGACGTGATCCTCACGTACAAGAGCAACGAAGCCGAGGCGCGTGCGGTCGTCTCCGCGGTCGCTGCCCTCGGTCGCCAGGCGCTTGCCCTGCAGCTCGACGTCGGCGACAGCAAGACCTTCCCGGCCTTTGCCGAACGCGTCAGGCAGGCGCTCGCAACGACGTGGCAGCGCGAACGTTTCGACTACCTCGTCAACAACGCCGGCGTCGGCGCCCATGGCAGCATCGCCGAGATGGACGAGGCGTCGTTCGACCTGCTGTTCAACGTCCACTTGAAGGGCACGTTCTTCCTGACGCAGAAGATGCTGCCGCTGATCAACGACGGCGGCCGCATCGTCAACACGTCCAGCGGGCTGGCGCGCTTCGCGCTGCCGGGCTATGCGGCGTATGCGGCCATGAAGGGTGGCGTGGAGGTACTGACGCGCTACATGGCCAAGGAGCTCGGCGCGCGCGGCATCTCCGTCAACACCATCGCCCCGGGCGCGATCGAGACCGACTTCGGCGGCGGTGCCGTGCGCGACAACGCGCAGCTCAACACGTTCGTCGCCGCGCAGACGGCGCTGGGCCGCGCCGGCCTGCCCGACGACATCGGCGGCGCCGTCGCGTCGCTGTTGATGGATGCCAACAAATGGATCAACGCGCAGCGCATCGAGGTGTCGGGCGGCATGTTCATCTGAACCCGCCTCGCGCCATGAAAAGCGCGGGCCCGGAGCCCGCGGTTTCGTTGCTGCGGCGAAGGATCAATCCGGGCGGACGTGGCCGTGCTCGCCCAGCTTCGGCGGCTTGCCGGTGACGGCGGCCTCGGCCATCTTGTACAGCTGGACCACCTTGTTTTCCTTCACGTCCCAGTAGTCGGCGTGTTCGATACGGACCCGCACCAGCGCGAGGTCGGGGTCGTCGACGCCGCCCTTGAACCAGGCCTGCGCGCCCTTGTTCCACAACGCCTTCTTCTTGGCCATGTCCTCGACGACATGCGCCACGCCGGTCACCGACACGTAGGTATCGGAGCTCGGGTTCGCATACGAGACGTTGACCTGGTCGTCGCCCCGGAATTCCGAGACGGGATCGCCCGCGCGCGACATGAAGAACCACAGCGAGTCGTCGTCGATGCGCTTGTTCTGCGTGGTCATCGGCCGCGAGTGCAGGTGGCCGTGCACCTTGTGGGTGGTGAACATCGCGAACTTGATGTCCTTGATCAGCTCGGACAGCTTGTCCGACCCGTGGGCGGTCTGGTCGTGTGCGTCGTACATGGGATGAACTCCTGTAAGGTGTCTGTTCGTTCCACTTCGGCAAGGCCCGGGCCCGTGCCGTTCATGTCTGCCCCCACCGCCGGCCGTTCTCGTTGCAGCGTCTGCGCCCTGCCCTCGCGCACGTGCCTGTGCGCGCTCGTGGCGCCCGTGCGCAACGATGTCGAGGTGCTGGTGCTGCAGCATCCCGACGAGGTGGACGAGGCCAAGGGGAGCGCACGTCTGCTGCGGCTCAGCCTGGCGCACTGTCGCGTGGCGGTGGGCGAGGCGTTCGACCCCGCAACGCTGCGCGAACTGCTCGACGGGGATGTTTCAGGCAGCGTTCTGCTTTACCCGCAAGATACGGGCACGGGTATCTCAGCCGGGCCATTGCCTGCTCGACCGACCCGCTTGGTGGTGCTCGACGGCACGTGGCGCAAGAGCCTGAAGATGCTGCATGCGAACCCTTTGCTGCAGACCTTGCCGAGATGGCCGTTGGTGCAGCCTGCGCTGTCGCGCTACGGCACACTGCGCAAGGCGAGGCTGCCCACGCAGCTGAGCACGCTGGAGGCGACGTGCGCCGCATTGGCCGATATCGAAGCCGCGCCGGCGCGCTACGCGCCGCTGGTGACGGCATTCGGTCGCTTCGTCGATGATCGCGCCGGCCGCGTTCGGCGAGCGCAATGAAGATCGCCGCCGTGCTCCGGAGGTAGCATGGCGGCGATCGAGCCGCGCTCCGAACGCCCGCCCTGACGAGCGAGCGGGGGAGCCCGGGTCACTCGGTAGCGCGTGCTCAGTTGCGGTCGGCGCGCGGGGCGGGAGTGGTGTCCGCCGAGGTGTTTGTCGAGCTGTTTGTAGAGGTGTCGGTCGACATCTCCGTGCCGCCGACGGCGGTGCTGGGGCTGTTCGAATCGCTGGGCGCCGTGCTGTTCAGCGTGCTGGACGGATCGGCCGTGCTGGCGGTGTTGGGCATCGTGCTGCTCGTGTCCGCGGGGCTGGCCTGCGTGCTCGACGAGTCGGTCGACTGTGCCACGGCGGCGCCGATCCCGGCCAGCAGCGCAGCTGCGGCGGCGACGGCAGACAACTTCTTTTGATAGCTTTGCATGGATATCTCCAGGTTGGGGTGTGGTGCCGACCAGCGAAACGAGCGGGCCGGGTGCGATGAATTCGCAGCAATGGGGATGCCAGCTCTGTAAGGAAACGATGCGGGCGTAACCGCCGCGAGACCCCGGCTTCGCGCCGAGTTGCAAACTCTGCGAGCATGGGAGCCCCTGAGCGGCGGCGCTTCCCTGGCCTCGCTCTCCTGATGTGCAAGCGGAGACCTCGATGGAAATGACCCACGACCTGATCGTGATCGGCGGCGGCTCGGGCGGCGTGGCCGGCTCGCGGCGCGCGGCGGCGCATGGCGCCAAGGTCGCGATCGTCGAGGCCGACCGCTTCGGCGGCACCTGCGTGATCCGCGGCTGCGTGCCCAAGAAACTGATGATGTATGCCGCCAGCTTCGCGCATCAGTTCAAGGACGCCGAGGGCTTTGGCTGGAGCGACGTGCACGCGCGCTTCGAGATGTCGCGCTGGGCCGACGCCAAGAAACGCGAGATCGACCGGCTCGAGCACATCTACGACGAGATGCTGCTCAACGCCGGCGTCGAGATCGTGCGCGGCCAGGGCCGGCTGGTGTCGGGCAACGAGGTCGATGTCGGCGGCCGCCGGCTCGCGGCGCCGCGCGTCCTGATCGCGACCGGCGGCACGCCGTCGGCCGACGCCTTTCCCGGCCTGGCCGCGGCCATGACGTCCAACGAGGTGCTCGACCTGCGCGAGCTACCCGAATCGCTTCTGGTGATCGGCGGCGGCTACATCGCCGTCGAGTTCGCGAGCATCCTCGCCGGGCTCGGCGCCCGGGTGACCCTGGCCTATCGCGACAGCTTCCCGCTGCGCGGCTTCGACGCCGAGCTGCGCGGGCGCCTCGCGCTGGCGCTCGGCGAACGCGGCATCGCGCTGGCCTGCGGCACGGCGCTGGAACGCCTCGAAAAAGACGACACGGGCTTCGCGCTGCACCGCGCCGACGGCAGCGTCCTGCGCGCCAAGGCGGCGCTCAACGCCACCGGCCGCAAGCCCAACACCGCCGGCATGGGGCTGGCCGAGGTCGGCGTGCAGCTCAATGCGCGCGGCGCGATCGCGGTCGATGTCGAGAGTCGCACCCACGTGCCCACGATCTGGGCCGTCGGCGACGTCACTGACCGCGTCAACCTGACGCCGGTGGCCATTGCCGAGGCACGCGCGTTCGCCGACACCGAGTTCGACAAGGATCCCAGGCGCGTCGACCATCGCGTGGTGGCCAGCGCCGTGTTCACCGACCCGCCGATCGGCACGGTCGGCCTGAGCGAGCAGCAGGCTGCGCTGCGCGGCCCGGTGGACATCTACGCGGCCGACTTCCGGCCGATGAAGACGGCCTTCGTCGGCGGCACGCAGCGCACCTTCATGAAGCTGGTGGTGGACGGCCTCGACCAGCGCGTGCTGGGCGTGCAGATGATCGGGCCGGACGCGCCGGAGATCGTGCAGTGCCTGGCCGTGGCCGTGACCTGCGGCGCGCACAAGCGCGACTTCGACCAGACGATCGCGGTGCACCCGACGCTGGCCGAGGAGTTCATGCTGATGCGCGCGCCGGTGCGGCGCGTCGCGCACGCGGTGCAGCCGCCGGCAGCGTCCGTGGCCGCTTAGGCGGCCTTCCTTGGCGTCACCAGCCGCTCCAGCAACGCGAACAATCCCTGCACGACGAGCGCGAGTGCCGCCGCGGGCACGGCGCCGGCCAGCAGCATGGCGTGGTCGTTCAACGCCAGCCCCGTGACGATGCGGTCGCCCAGGCCGCCGGCGCCGACGAAGGCCGCGATGGTCGCGGTGCCCACGGTGATCACGGCGGCGGTGCCGATGCCGGCCATGATCGTCGGCAGCGCCAGCGGCAGGTCCACGGCGACCCAGCGTTGCGCGGGCGTCAGGCCCAGCGCGGTGCCGGCCTCGCGCAGGCCGCCCGACACGCCCAGCAGCCCGGTGGCCGTGTTGCGCGCGATCGGCAGCAGCGCGTAGAGCGTCAGCGCGACCAGCGCCGGCACGGTGCCGATGCGTCCGAGCAGCGGGATGAGCATCGCAAGCAATGCCAGCGACGGGATCGTCTGCAGGACGCCCACGGTCGCCATCACCGGCCCTTCGGTGCGCGGATACGCGGCCGCCGCCGCGCCCAGCGGCACGCCCAGCAGCGTGGCGCAGAACACAGCCACAGCCACCAGCAGCAGGTGCTGGCCCAGCAGGCGGCTCAGGTCGCCGGCGAACAGGCGCGTGACGAAGCGCCCGCCCAACGCGTTGCGTTGCGAGGCTTCGGCCGCATCGGTGCTGGTGGGCGCGGCGTTCACGTCGAGATGGCCGCTGACGAAGGCCTTGGCAATGTCGGCGAAGGGCTCGTGGCGCAACTCGGCGCGGCCGTTCATCGCGATCATCGTGGCCACAGGGATGCGGCCGGCCAGCGTCTGCACGGCCTGCCACTGGGCTGGATGGCGCACGACGGCGTCGAGGCGATACAGCAGCACCGCGTCATAGCTCGGGAAGTAGCCCTTGTCGTCCACCAGCACGCGCAGGTGGCGCGGCGCGATTTGGGCGTCGGTGGTGTAGATGTCGGTGACGGCGATCTTGCCGCTCGTCATCGCGTCGTAGGACAGCCCGTGGTCGATGCCCACCGGCTTTTGCCGCAGGCCGTAGCGCTTGGACAGGCCGGGCCAGCCGTCCATGCGGCCCAGGAACTCGTGCGACAGGCCCAGCACCACGTCCGGATGCGCGGCCAGGTCGCTGATGCGCACGATGTGCAGTCGGTCGGCCGCGTCGGCCGGCATCGCCAGCGCGTAGCCGTTGGAGAAACCCAGCGGCACGCCCATGCCCAGCCCTTGCGCGGCGAGCTCCTTGGCGATCGCCTCGCGCGAGGTCGGCGTGCGGTGGCCCAGGATCTCCGCGTCGATGGTGCCCAGGTATTCCGGGTAGACGTCGATCGCGCCGGCCTTCAGCGCCGCCAGCACGACGGCCGTGTTGCCCAGCCCTTCGCGGTGTTCGGCCGGGCCGGCCGCGGCCGCGGTCTGGCGCAGGATTTCGCCGAGGATGTACGACTCGGTGAAGCGCTTCGAGCCGACGATGAACGCGCCATCGGCGCCCGCGGCGGGAGCCGATGCGGGGGCCATGGCGAGCGCGCGCGGGACCGCGTTGATCGGATCGGCGGCGCGCACGGGGCTGGTGGTGGCGAGCAGCAAGGCGGTGCTCGCGGCCAGCGCCAGCGAAGCGAACAAGCCCTTGGCGGCCGGCAGGCAGGCCAGTCTCATGCGAGATCCACGACAGTTGGAAAGGAGGGCTATCGTCGCACGACCGTGGCCCGAAAGTGCCGCGTGCGGGAAAATGCAGCATTCACTTACCAGATGCCGCGGCGACGCGGCGCGCACCCGTGCTTCCTGACGCTCCTGAACTCGCCGCCGATTCGTCGCCGCTCAACGCCGGCAGCGGCTCGCTGGCCGACCTCGCGCAGCGCGAGCGCTTCCTGGAGGCGCTCGCGCAGGGCATCACCGACGGCAGCGTCACGCGCGTGTTGCTGAGCAAGCCGACCCTCAAGAGCGACGACCTCGAACGCGTCACCGCGCGGCCTCTGGTGTTGCGCGGCGAGCGCTGCCTGTCGTTCGTGTTCAAGCACCGCACCAAGGACATCACGAAGAACGAGCCGGTGAACACGGCGCGCGAGACGATCGCCGATCTCGTCGGCACGCGTTTCGCGCACGCGCACCTGTTCATGCACGACGCAGAGCTGCAGCTGATGATGAGCCGCAAGGGCCGCTACACCTTGCATCGCGCGCGCGTGGGCGCGGATGGCGGCTCGGTGGACGACGTCACGCGCGCGGCCGTCGCCGCCGCCAGTGACGAGGACGGCGCGCAGCACGACCGCCAGAAGCACCGCTTCCTGAGCCTGGACGCGCCCTTCCTGGCCGAGCTGGGCGTCACCACCGCGCGCCACGAACTCGTGCCCGCGATGGCGCGCAAATGGAAGCAGATCAACAAGTTCGTCGAGGTGATGTCGCACGCGCTCGAGTCGGCCGGGCTCGGCGCGAACGCGCCGCTCAACATCGTGGATTTCGGTGCCGGCAAGGGCTACCTCACGTTCGCGCTGCACGACTACCTGCGCCGCCAGGCGGCCGGCGCGCCGCGTGCGCTGGACGTCGTCGGCGTGGAGCTGCGGCCCGGCCTGGTGACGCTGTGCAACGACGCCATCGCCAAATGCCGTCTCGAGGGCCTGCGCTTCGAGGCCGGCGACGTCGGCAGCTTCGTGCCGCAGCGGCTGGACGTGATGATCGCGCTGCATGCCTGCGACACCGCCACCGACCACGCGCTGCACACCGGCATCCGCGCGGGCGCGGCCATCATCATGTGCTCGCCGTGCTGCCACAAGCAGATTCGCCCGCAGATGCAGCTGCCGCCGCTGCTCAAGCCGATGCTGCAACACGGCATCCACCTGGGCCAGCAGGCCGAGATGGTCACCGACGGCCTGCGCGCATTGTTGCTGGAGGCGCACGGCTACGACGCGCAGGTGTTCGAGTTCGTCGCGCTGGAGCACACCAGCAAGAACAAGATGATTCTCGCGGTGCGGCGCGGTGGCCGCCAGGACGCGCCGCAGGCGCTGCGCCGGCAGGCCGACGTGCTGGCGCAGATCGCCGAGCTGAAGCAGTTCTATGGCATTCGCGAGCACTGCCTCGAGACCTTGCTCGCGGCGCCGGCGCCAGCCTTGCCGGCTTGACGCGGTCGCCCCTCAATCGACCGGGTGTCGCCTGAACATCCCGAGCAACGCCAGGTCGTAGACGATCTTCAACACGCCGCAGGCTACCAGCGGCGCGGCCAGCATGCCGCTGGCCAGCAAGGACGCGCCGATCGTAGGCCCGAGCGCCGACGCGAGGCTGCGCGGCACTGCCGTGAAGCTGGCCGCGGCCGCGCGCTCCGGTGGCGTGACCACCGCCATCACGAACGCGTTGCGCGCGGGCACGTCCATCGACGACAGGACGGCCCGCAGCAGCAGGCAGCCCAGCGCGATCGGCAGCGTGGACGCGGCGGAGGCGGCGATCAGGAACAGGCTGGCGGGGATGTGCGTGAACGTCATCGTGTTGACCAGGCCGAAGCGGCGCGCGAGCACCGGCGCCAGCAGCTGCGAGGCCGTCATCATCAGGCCCGACGCGAAGAAGAACTGGCCGGCCGATGCCAGTGACAGGCCGAAGCG
>Ga0302157_10003340_pt1 | contig 18180 bp, 14 predicted proteins | sample I_Bog_N3_3_FD_193502 | JGI IMG/M metagenome (GOLD analysis project Ga0302157, IMG submission 193502) | Peat permafrost microbial communities from Stordalen Mire near Abisko, Sweden - I_Bog_N3_3 | ecosystem: Environmental > Terrestrial > Soil > Wetlands > Peat | place: Sweden: Abisko, Stordalen...
AACTGCTCCATTGGTAGTCGCCGGGAGATGCAACCGTACTGCATGGGTCTGTCTTAGGCCGGCCACGATCTGACCTCAAGACCCGCTCATCGCGATGAGACCGCGATGAACGGGGCACAGCTTCTCATGGCAAGGTGTGGTTCTTCGGGGCTGATGAACGGACCACCTGCCGGCGAGGACGCCGCCAGTACAGCCGACCAGGAGGTCGGCGCTACAGAGCGTCAATGCGGAGGTGAGGAATGCTGGCTAAAGATTCGCGACAGCGGACACGAGGTCCTTCGGAAGAATCGCCTTGCTCATAAGCGTGAAGGCATGGCCTTTCCTGGTGGCAACTTCCATGAGACGACTCGCGGCTGCATTTCCAGAAAAGAGCAGAATTTTGCATTTTGGATAGGCAGTCTTGAACTTGATTGCCAACTCGATGCCGTTCATTTCGGGCATGAACACATCGGAAATCAAGATGTTTGGGCAACAAGACTCCGCAGCCTGCATCACCTTTTCGGGGTCCGTGAAAGCGGTCGCCTGAAAGCCGGACGCATTCAGAATTGCGGAAATCATCGATGCGGTTCCCGGCTCATCGTCCACTACGAAGACAGTTTGAGAGGGGTTTTCTGTCATGGCGGAATTCTACTCCATCCCGCCGGGCGGTCCCCTGAGCGCCAACAATCGCGGCCGGGCGCCGCAGCCTTTTCGCGGCCTTTGCCGGGTGCTCCAGGTCTGGATTTTTAGACCTGGGATCGCACAGCCCTCGACCGCCAGGATCAGGTTACCCAAGCAGCTTCCTGTTCCGCAGGGTTGGAGCAAGAGGAGTTCCCAGGCCTCAGAATCGCCTTTGGGGACCGGGGATGGAATCGCCGGCGGACTTTCTTATTTCAACTGCCGAATCCGCTCCTCGAGGAATTGCCGCTCTGGTTCCTGTTGGGTCAGCGCCGGAGCTTTCTCATACGAGGACCGAGCCTCCGCTGTCCTGCCGATCCTGCGGTACATATCGGCACGGGCTGAGTGCACCAGGGAGTAACTCGCCAATTCGCCCAGTTCCAACACCGCGTCGATATGCGCCAGACCGGCATCTGGACCATCACGCATGGCAATCGCCACGGCACGATTTAGATGGACAACCGGCGAAGGCTGAATTCGTACTAGGGCCTGGCCCGAAGCGGAATCGAAGTGGGGTCGCTCTTCCATCGGACGACCCGATTGTTCTGGAAATAGACCTCCGACCCGCCATACTCGAACTTGTCCGCTGAGAATGCCGTCGGCGTTCCTTGCACCACCAGCACCAGATCTTTTGAAGAGCCCACCGTAAAACAATCTAGACTGGTGTCCACCGCGGATTCTGGCCAGAGCTTCACCCGAATCGGCGAAGAGACAGGGTCGATTCGCCAGCCAACGACGCTGTTGTCTTTGAAATAAAGCTCCGACCGGCCGTAGACGAGCTTCTCGTCTGACTGCGCCGTGGGAGGTCCTTGCTGCGCCAGCACTTCTTCTTTTGTTGAACCGACCGTAATGAACGAGTAGATTTTGCGCGGCTTGGCTGGAATTCTGGGCTGCGGCGGCCTGGCCGCTTGCGCCGGCGGTCTCTCCACCGGCTCTACTTCGGCTCCAGGCTCAATCTCCGCTGCTTGTGGCAACGACTCCGGCGGAGGCTTGCGCGGGTCCAAACTCCGCAAGTCCCGCTCAATGGCTTCCATGAACCTCGCCCGCGGCGCCGCAAGCGCTTTCAGCGCATTCATCTTGCTCGAAGCAAGCACATTATTTGCTTCGTCGCTGGTGGGCGTGGGCACATCGAAGGCAATCCAGAGGTATCTGCAAAGCAGAATCGCGAACGCCAAAACGACAAATTTGAAAAGGGTCTTGAGCGCCGGGAAGATCCACCGGGACGGGCCTCGCACTGGGGCGGCGTACGGGGCGGTCTCGCCACCACCGGGCGGTTCCGGTGCTGCTCCCCGCGGTGAGAATGGACTCTCGGGCGTAGCTTCTTGCGCGGCATGCCTCTTCTTTGGCGCGCCTCCGCTCTTCGAGGACGGAGATGACAGAAGCACATAGGCCGAATTCACAGCCTTGAGCTTTGCCTCCGCGGCCTCCTTCAAGGCAGGGTCGTCCTGAAAACGGTCCGGATGCCAAACCTTGACCAGGAGACGGTATGCTGCCTTGATCTCTTTCTCTGTCGCATCCGCGCCCAGTTCCAAAACGCGAAGTGCAGCGCACCGGGGGCACAACGCGCCGTCGTCCTCTACCGGATTTCCGCAAAAGCAAATCATCGTCTCGCGCGAAAGCCCTCGCCCTTCCGTCTTGACTCAGGAGAAGCCCCAATTATAGAAGAGCCCCTCAATTCGAGCGCGTGATGCTGCTTCCCGCATTTATCCCACGCTCATTCATCGGCAACACAGACGCCAATTTGAAGAGATAGCACTGGAAGGTGCACGACGCAATCACTCTTGTGTGTCAAGGCTCTTGAGGCCGATCCCCAACTGCTGGCACTTCTTGTAGAGGTGGCTCCGTTCCAAACCCAGCGCTTTTGCAGTTTGGGTAATGTGACGGCTGTGCCGCTCCAGCTCCTTGAGCACCTCGGCTCGTTCAAAGGCCAAAACCCTCCCGGCGAGCGGTCCTGTTTCGTCCATAGCGGAGGCGCTGGCAACTTTTCGCGAAGAGTGTGGCGCAGGCAGGGCTAGCTGGACAGCTTCGGCATCGACCACAGTTCCGGCCAGCAGCAACAGCCTCTCGACTACGTTGCGCAGCTCGCGAATATTGCCTGGCCAGGCGTATTGCTTGAGCGCTTCAATAGCGGAATCGGCAAAGGGCACGGGCTTCCAGCCGTTCTGCGCGCTTACCTGGCGGGCGAAGTGATCGACCAGCGCTGGCAAATCCTCAGTGCGCTGGCGCAGCGGGGGCAGTTCGACGGGAAATACCACGACGCGATGATAGAGATCGCGCCGGAAGCCGCCGGATTCAACCAATTGCTCAAGGTTGCGGTGCGTCGCCACCACCACGCGCACATTCACGCTGATGGGTTTGTCCGCGCCGATGCGTTCCACCTCACCCTCTTCAAGCACGCGCAACAGCTTGGCCTGCATGGTGGCAGGCATGTCGCCAATCTCATCGAGGAAAAGCGTGCCGCGGTGCGCCTGCTCGAATTTGCCTGTGTGCCGCTGCGCAGCGCCGGTAAAGGAGCCTTTCTCATGCCCGAAGAGTTCGCTCTCAATCAGTTCGGACGGAACCGCCGCGCAGTTCAATGTCACAAAAGGCCCCGCGGCGCGGTTGCTCTTCTCGTGCAACGTGCGCGCCACCAATTCCTTTCCCGTCCCGGTTTCGCCGTAGATGCAGATGCGCGATTCGCTGGCTGCCACGCGCTCAATCTGCGCCATCACGCGGCGCATGGTTTCGCCGCTAAACACCAGTGTGTGCTTGCCCACGCGGCTGCGCAGATCCTCATTTTCGGTTTCGAGGCGGGTGAGCTTCAGCGCGTTTTCGACGGTGACCAGCAGCTTTTCAGTCGACAGCGGCTTCTCAAGAAAATCCAGCGCGCCCAGCCGCGTGGCGCGCACCGCCATCTCGATATGCGCCTGCCCGCTCATCATCACCACGGGAGCGGCCACGCCGGCGATCTTTAGATCTTCAAGCAGCGCCAGCCCGTCGCGTCGGGGCATTACCACGTCGCTAAGGATGAGGTCGAAGGGCTGGGTGCGGGCGAGTTCGAGCGCGCGTGCGGCGTTGTCGCAGACCACAGCTTCGTGGCCGGCAAGGCGAAAGGCGCGGGAGAGCGAAGCCAGTGTGTTGGCCTCGTCATCGACAATGAGAATCTTTGCTTTGGCGGTCATAATCTGGCCTCGCTCGCCTTTGGAAGGGTAATCACAAACGTAGCGCCACCGCCCACCCGGCTTTCCACCGCGATGGAGCCGCCGTGGTCGGCGACCACCGATTGGACAATCGCCAGGCCAAGGCCAGTGCCATGCTGCTTGGTTGTGTAATAAGGCGTGAACAGCCGCTCGCACTCCTCCGGCGTCATTCCCTGGCCTGTATCGGCGACGCGCAGTTCCACTGTTTCACCCTTTGGTTGAGCGCTGAGAGTAAGCGTCCCGCCCTCCGGCATGGCGTCCATGGCATTGAGGACAAGATTGCTCAGCGCGCGGTGCAGCAATTCTGGATCGGCATCCAGCGGCATAGGCTTAGCGGAGAGTTGAACGTCGAAGCGGATCTTCGCGGTACCCGCGTCGCTAGAAGCCTCGTAGAGCGATCGCACGCGCTCGATTGCATCCCTGACATCGATGCGCTCCAACTCGGGCTTGGGCATCTTGCTGAAGTCGCTGAAGCGGCCAATGATGGCTTTCAGGTTTGCGATTTCCATGCTCAGCGTCTGCGTGCTCTCTTGGAAGACCTCGTCGAATTCGTCCTCCGGCAGTTGGCGCGCTCGTACCAGGTTCTCGACGGTCAGTTGCAATGGAAAGAGCGGATTCTTGAGTTCGTGCGCAAGGCGGCGAGCAAGTTCGCGCCACGCCGCTACTCGCTCGGTCTGCACCAGGCGCTCGCGCTGGCCCACCAGTTGGGCCGTCATGTGGTTGAAACTGCGCGCCAGCACGCCCACCTCATCGCGCCCGCGCTCCGGCACGCGCGCCTCCCAGTTGCCGCCAGCCACCTCTTCAGCCGCGCGCGCCAGTTGCTCGATGGGCCTCGATACGCGCGCCGCAATCCACAGGCTGCACACAATCGCAAAGAGAATGCCCCCAGCCGCCACTCCATAAGCAATGGCGCGGATGTGCTGCTGCGCCTCGACCATGCCGCCACGGGAGATGGTTACGATGAGAACGGCCAACACGGTTCCGTCGTCGCTCTTGAGGGGAATCGCTGTGGCGCTCACGCTGTCTTCGCGGCGGTCGGTGATGTAGAGAATGCCGCTGGCCGGCTGTCCGCTGTGACGGGCGGCATCGATCAGAGATTGATATCGGGCCGCGCCGGCTACTCCGCCGTTGGCTCCCAACAAATGTGTGGGATCAAATGGGACAGGGCTCGATGCAGCAGTTGAAGGAGCTGCGTCAGTCACCGACACTGCTGGATTTTGAATCAAGCCGGTGTCGCTGTACAAACTGATCTGCATCCCAGACGCCATGGGCATATCGGACAGGAAGCTCTGGTCGAGCCGCTTGCCGCCGATCAGCCGGACGGGCTGCCCGGCTGGCGATTCGTTGCGGCGGACGGCCCGCACGGCAAAGATGCCCAGCGCCGCTGTGCCGTCGGAGAGATCTTCGCGCTTGAGAAAGGCCGTCTGTGGCGCTGCAACAGCAGGTTCAGCATAACCAAACCGCGCAGGCCACTGTGCCGAGCTGACGATCTTTCCATCTGCGCCGACAATCTCAAGAAAATCCAGTTGAGCGTCCTGCGCCAGTGTCTGTGCCTCATTCAGATACGGCGAGGCATCGCCAGTCTGGGCCAGCTCAAAGGCCATGCTCCGCAGGTGTTCGCTGGCAGCCATGCGGTCCACCGCCGATGCTACCTCGGCGGAGCGATGCTGGAACTCGCGCTGAAACTGGCTGACGAAGAGCGCGGTCTCCTCCTGGTCGTGCCGCTCAAAGACCTGTCGAATGCGGACGAGAACTGTCCACGCCACCGCAGCCACGGCGGCCGCTACGGTGAGCGAAAAGAGCAACAGCAGCTTTTGGCGCAGGCTCATGGCGCATCCTCAAGCGAAGCGTCGGCCAGCAACGGTGTGCCATCCGGGCTCAATCGCAAATCGCGCACGCGGCCACCCACTGCATAGGCGCGGGGAAGATAGAGCAGCGGAATCAGCGTGTTGGTCTCAAGGAATTCATGCTCCACGCGAAAGAGGCCGGCAGGGGTGTTTTCGAGCACCGGGTTTGCTACGCCCACGCCGCGCAGCAGCGACTCCAGCGCGGCCTGCGGCTGGTTCGACTCCAGCGGCAGCCTCAGCAACACAAGATCGTCATGCTGCTGCTTTCCCGTTCCGGTCACCTGCACGTTGAATCCCGCCTCACGCAGATTGAGCGCGATGCGCTGCGCCGCCAACTGCATCGCCGCGCCGCCGTCTGTGCTGAGCGTCAGTGGCGGAGGCGTGAGCCCACCGCGCAGTTCGCGAGCTTTATTCACGTCGCGGTCGGCGGGAAAGAGAAACGCGTAGCCGGTGAGCGCCGAGGGCAGCAGACTGGCAGTGATCTCGCCCTGCTTTTGAAAGATGACGTTCGAGATCGCGCTGCGATCGACGGCCAGGGCAATGGCCGCCCTCAGGTGAGGATCGCCGAGAACACCGCCGTCGGCCACGGCCAGCGCCAGCAGCGAAACCGGCGGCGAGGCCGCTACGGTGAGATGCTGCTCCCGGGCCTGGCGTAGCTGTTCGGCTGGAACCTCGACCAGATCGGCGCGGCCCACGCTCAGGTCGAGCCACTGGTCGCGAATGGATTTGTGGCCGACGATCTCGATCTTATCGACGAAGGGCCGGCCCTGCCATGAGCTTTCATTAGCCTCGAACGTCTCTGCGCCGTTTTGGTATCCAATGGAATGAAATGGACCCGTACCGACGGAGCCGGGCAGAGCTTTCCCATCAGCCCCCTCGGCTTGTTCGATCAAATACTCATCGCCAGCCAGCAGTGCTGGAAGGTTGGGCATGGGAGAATCGCTGGTAAAGACCACCGACGAGCCGACCGCATGAATTGCGCTCCACGGGCAACCAGAATCTGCGCGGCAAGCCCCAGACAAAGAAAGCACCACCGTCGAGGACTTGAGCGGCCAGCCGCTGTGGAATTGCACACCGGGCCGGAGCCAGAATTGCCAGCGGTGATTGTCATTCTGAGATTCCCAGCGCACGGCCAGTGCCGGACGAACAGTTCCGTCATGATCAATGCGCGTAAGTCCATCATGGACGAGACGCCATGCGATGCCATCAGGCACCTTCCACGGGTCGCCCTCGACCTCAACGCGCAGCGTGCCACCATAATGCGGGCGGGTGCGCGCCGCCACGGGCAGCGCCAACGAGAGCAGCAGACAGCTAATTGCAGCTTGCCGTAACACGGTCCACCTCATATTCGTCTGCTGTGCTGCGCACCACTGCGTAAATGCTCTTGCCGTCAGGCGCGGTCCACAGCGCCGTCACTGTGCCATCCATGGCCAACGGCGCACTCGCTGGAACAGCTTCCAATGCGGGCAATTCATAAGCGCGCAGGCTGTCGGCGGCCGCTTCGCCGGAGCCGGAAGCAACCACCTGCGCGCCCGCCCCGCAGCCGGAGTTGAGCGCGGCGAAGTCGCTGCCCCAGTCGCGGGTACCGCTCACGGGCTTGAGCGGCGCGCTTTCAAGAATTTGCACCTTGCCGTCAATGCCGCCGATTAGCAATCCAGTTCTATCGTGACGGGGAAGCACGGCAGCCGCATAAAACGGGGGCAGGTCCAGATCGACGCTAGGGGTAACGACCCCTGTGAAATAGTTGCGGGCGGCGTTGTAGAAGGCCTTCAGGGATATTGCGGTATCTGGCGGTGCAGTCTGCCTGGGCGCTTGAACGATAGGCCACGGATCGTCGCTTTCCCGGCAGCGCACCTTCCACTCTCCTGTGGGCTGTCCGGGCTGGAAGCTGCCGCTACAAGCCATTCCTGCAATGGATGCCTCGAAACCCTCGCCGTCCACTGACGGAAGAATCGCGCCGCGAGGGTCACGCGCCAACGGCCTTGTCTGGCCGATGCCTAAGCGTTTCACTTCACGCCAGCCGTCGGCCGTGTGGTTGTAAATCACGATCTGCTCCAGTTCCAAGGTCACCAATCCGTCCGCAGTCTCCAGCGCTGCCAGCACCTGTTCCTTCGAGGTGAGGACGCTCTGCTTACGCAGCGTAACTCCGCCGCCGTCCCGCGTCTGCTGCTGAGCGCCCGGCTCCACATGCACCATCGCCACACGCGTTTCGCTGCCCTCGATCACCTCGGCTACCCACAGGCGCTCCCGTGTGTTTTCGCTTAACGTCACGCGGATAGCGTTGGCGCTCTCGGCTCCAGAGGCCAGCACGCCATGAGTCTTCAAGTCCTGCTCCAGCAGCCGCCGGATTGCGGGGATTTCGCCGTTGGAAATTGTGGAAAGGTTGCGAATGGTGAGATGCGCCTGACCGGGACCGAGAATCCCGGCGATCTCTTCGGCCAGGCTCGCCGCGGGCTGTTCCCATGGGCTGGACGCGGCGTTTGGCATCTGCGCCGACAGGCCACTAAGCCCACTCATCACCACCGCAATCAGCCAGACCAGCTTCATTGTTCTCCTCGTCCGCCCCACATTAAACATGCCACCATCAAGGTAAAATGCCACCGATCTGAGTTGGTGAGCCTTCGCGCAGCACGGACAGGCAATAGTTGATATAGAAAACAGAAAATAGGCTCGTCCAAAGCAGTTTGATTTCAGGATCAAAACCCTCCGTGTCTCGCAGATACCGTTTGATTTCCCTGCGCAGCACAAATCCGGCTGCTATCCAAACAACCGCGACGAAAGTGCCGATGTCCTCCCATGGAATGCTTATGGGGAAGAACCTGTTGGGAATCAGCGAGACAGCGAGGGACAGAGCAAAAAAGAGGTAGAGAAACAGGGAAATCCCGGTTTTTCTCCTTTGCCGCACCCAATATGAGAGATAGAGTCCGAGTAGAATCAGCGCCGCTCCCGAGGTGAGGGAGCAAAGCAGAATGACCCAGGACCAATGAAACTTGGCGGTCAATGGCAAGTAGTCTCTTGGCTCGGGTTCCATGGTTCTCCCGTGATCTCTGAGCATATCGGAGTGAGTTTCAGAGATATTTCCTTTGCGCGGATTATATCGCTTGCAGCTTAAAGGCTCAGCCGGGACGAACTACCAGCCCCGGCTGAGCTATTTATTAATGCCCAGGCGCGGGCGCAGGCTCGTCCTGGCTGTCCATCTCCTGCTTCACCACAGGACTGTTCGCCATGCCCTTGAAGACATCGTTGGCAAAGAAGAACTTGCCGTCCGATGGCACCATGAGCACCTGGATCTTGTCCGAGAGCCGCTCGGCAACGATCTTGTTGATGAGCAGAGGGGACTTGTTCAGCAACTCCGCCTCGCTGGTCATGCGCTCGGCATTTGCCTTGGCCATCAGCCGCACGCGGTTGGCCTCGGCATCGGCAAACAGGTTGCGCCGCTCCAGCTCGGCCTTGCTGTCGATGACCTTGGCCTGTGCGTCCGCCTCCGCATTCTGGATGGTCGCTTCCTTGCGCGCCTCAGCCTCAAGCTTGCTCTGCTCAATCTGCTTCTCTTTCAGCGGCAGCGTGTATTGCATGGCATCGGCCTCGCCCTTGGCCTCGACCACCTTGGACTGCGCTTCGCCCTCGGCCTGCTTCACCTTTTGCCCCGCCTCGCCTTCTGCTTGGAGTTCAGAAATCTTCACCTGCTTCTGCTGAATGTCCGTCAGCACGCCCATCTGATCGTCTTCCTGCTCCTTAAGCAGCAAGCCCTCAAGACCCTTGGCGTACTCTTCGGGGAGTTGAATGTCGGACAGCATCACCTCTTCCACCACAATGCCGTCTTCGTTCAGTTTGCGAGTGATGATGCTTGCCGCTTTTTGCCGCACCTCTTCGCGCTTGGTGCTGAAGATTTCGCGCACTGTGTATTGCGGCGCAAGTTCGCGCCACGCGCTGGCAACAACCGGCGGCACCAGTTCCTTGTCAACAGGCTGCGGCATGTGCGCCTGTACGCTGTCGAGCTTGTTGGGATCGAGGCGATAGCGGACCGTCACGGCCAAACCGATGTTAAGGCCTTCGAGCGACTGCACGGTAAGGCTGCCCTTCTGCGTAGCGGCCTTCTCGCCCGCTTCCACAACGCCTGCCGTGAAGAGGTGATCGCGCAGGTCGAAGGTTTCAATGTTCTCGACAAACGGCGTGACAAAATGCACGCCCGGATAGAGCGTTCCCGGAATGGTGCCGCCGATCTGGCTGACGCGCACGCCGCCCATCCCGCTGGGCACCACCACGATGCTGGCAGCCACCAGCAGCGGCAGGCAGGCCACCAGCATCAGCGCCAGCGGGCCGCGCCACGGAATCTCTTCCGGTTCAACTTCGGCCTTACCCAATTCGGTTTGGCCCGATTCAAGCTCGCTCCCAGCCTTGCGGCGCGCGCTGAGGATGCGGATCACAAGTTTGTACAGTGGAATTCCCAACGCGGCAGCCAGCAGCAGCACTCCCGCAACCGTCAGCAACATCTTTAACGCGATCATTGTCCTTCTCCTTTTCTGTGATTTCGCTCAGGTCGTCTCCCGGTCTCCGGCCGTGGAGCAAGCAGCAGCCGGACCAGTCCTCCGAACGTCAACTCCTCAAGCAGCAGCGCCGCCACCACCGGCAGCAGCGCTGCCCCCAAACCATTCATGGCTTCTGTCAGCAGATTCATGGACGCGCCTCCCTACAGTGCCGCCGGCAGGGTTGCCACTGCCGCAGTTGCCGGATCGGCCTTCTTGGTGTTCGCTGCATCCAGAACCGGGCTCTGCACCGGGACCTGCGCCGCAGTAACGGTCTGACCGGCTGCCGGTGTGGTCAATGCCGCCTGCACCGGTTGCGCTGCTGCTGGATTCTGCCCATCGCCAAAGAGTTGCGCCGTCTCCTCGTTGCGCTCGCCAACCAGCTCCACCGTGTCGCCCACGGCAACCAATCCATAGAACTCTTCCAGGTCGGCCTGGGCCATGCGGATGCATCCATGGGAAGCGGCCTTGCCGATGGACTTGGGTTCGTTGGTCCCGTGGATTCCGTAACCGTGCTTGCTCAGCCCCATCCAGCGCGTTCCCACCGGATTGCCCGGCCCCGGCAGGACGGTCTTGCCATTGTGGCGATAGGTCGGGTTGGCCACGCGGCGCTCAATAGTGAAGGTGCCCACCGGGCTGGGCGTTGAGGGCTTGCCCACCGCAACGGTATAGACCCTCATCACCTGGCCGTCTTCCACCAGGGCCAGCTTGCGATCTTCAAGGCTGACCACGATCAACCGCTTCGCCTCGTTCTGCGCTGACAATTGAACCGCCAGCACCATTGCCATCCCCGCCGCCATCGCCATTCTGCTGAGTTTCAAAGCCGTCATCGCGTCCCCCGGTTTCGCTTTCAAATTGCCTGCGCCCATACCAAGTGCAAGCCGACAGCCAAAGGCTTTCCATTGAAAACAAACATGTTACTGGTTGGTTGGGCGCGAGGAACGTGTCAGCTCACACACACTGTGCGCGAACTGACACGAGACAAAGCAAGGCGTTCAGGCAAGGAGTGAAATCGCGAGGCAGCATGGAAGATGCTTGCGGGGTTCAATCGCTCAAAGCTGCGGCAAGCGCATTAAGATCTTCTCTTTTGCGCGACGGCCAAAATCGGTGTGCGCGGCGATCTCGACAGGGTCGTGAATAAGCCGATGGGAACCAGTCGGCTCCCCATATGAATCATGAATTTACGGACTCGGATGCGCCAACCGGCGCAAACTGCAGCCAGGGGGAATACACTCTCTTCATGCAGCCCCGAACCGCAGCTCGCGTGAGCCTGACCGCGCTGCTCGGCACTCCTGTGACCGATGCGCAGGGACACGTGCGCGGGCGGCTCAAGGATATTGCGGTGGCCACAGGGCCAGATGCAGGCAAGGTGGCAGGCCTCGTGCTCAAGACCCGCGCCGGTCTTTTCATTGTGCCCTCGCAGGATGTGATGGAGACGCCGGCCGGCACACTGGAACTGCGGTCTTCAGGAGCCATGGCGCCCCTGAAGGACGAGGGCAACTACCTCTACTTGCAGCAGGACCTGGTGGACCGCCAGATCATCGACATCCATGGCCGCAAAGTGGTCCGCGTGAACGACGTTGACTTGGAGTGGCTGGGGCGGGGCGCGGCGCACCTATTGCGTGTCGCCGAGGTTGAGGTGGGCCTTCGCGGGGCCTTTCGCAGGGTTTTCAAAGGGTTTTTGCCACGCGCAACCCTTGACGCCCTCTCGCGCAAATTCGGGGCCAGCGGCATTCCCTGGCAGTTTGTCGATGTGATCGAAGTCGATCCCGCGCGCCGGGTGAAGCTGCGCATCGAGTATGAGCGGCTGGCTGAGATGCACCCCTCCGACCTGGCCGAGATTCTGGAAGACCTGGCCCCGGCCGAGCGCGAGGCTGTATTTACATCGCTGGATGAAGAAGTGGCCGCCGAGGCGCTCGAAGAGGTCGATCCCAAGATGCAAAAAGCCCTGCTGGAGAAGCTGGGCGAGGAGCGGATCGCCGATATTGTCGAAGAGATGGACCCCGGCGCGGCTGCCGACCTGCTTGCCGAGCTCTCCGAGGAGCAGTCAGACGCCATCCTCGAGGAGATGGAGCCTGAAGAGCGGCAGGAAGTGGAAGAACTGCTCGAGTTCGACGAGGACTCAGCCGCCGGCTGCATGACCACAGACTTCATTTACTTGAGCAAGGAGTCTACGGTCGCTCAGGCGGTGCTGGCATTGCGCAATTTCGACGGCGACCCGGAAAGCGTGACCGAGATCTACCTGCTGGACGAACGCCGTGTGCTGCGGGGCGCAATCTCCCTGGCGCGGCTGGTGATGGCCCTGCCGGAGGCGCGGCTGGCGGTGCTGGCCGAGCCCCGCGTGCTCTCTTGCCCGGCCGATCTGCATCAGGACGAGCTGGCTGAGATGTTCGACAAGTACAATTTACACGCGCTGCCGGTGGTGGACTTGCAGGGCCGCATGGTGGGCGTGGTGCAAGCCGACCACGTGATCAGCTTCCTGCGCGAGAAGCTATAACTTTCGAGGTCCAGAATGGGAGCCGGCCTGACTTCGCGGTGTTGAGAGCCGGCCTCTGCTTGTCTTGAACCCGTCAGAGGTCGTGCTCCCCGGCATCCTCGTCACCCGGTCTGCGGGCTGTCGCGGTCCAGAGGCAGGCAGATCCGGGGTAGGCAGATCGGGAAAGCCGGCAAGAAACACAGGCGAAGATCGCGCAAAAGACCCAATTCTGGCCGTTGTGTGCTAAATAGCACACAAATCTTTTGGCAATGCGCCTATTCTGCGAGAAAATCTCCGGAAAAATCCGGATTTGTGAAAGAATCCAGAGATGATGCAGTTTCCCAAGATCATTCAGGGCGGCATGGGCGTGGGCGTCTCGAATTGGCGTCTGGCTCAGACGGTCTCAAAACTCGGCCAGCTGGGTGTGGTTTCCGGCACGGCGCTCGATCAGCTCTTTGTGCGTAGGCTCGCCGACGGCGACCAGGACGGCGACATGCGCCGCGGGGTCGAGGCCTTTCCCTTTCCCGAAATGGCCAGGCGCATCTGGCAGGAGTACTTTGTTCCCGGCGGCAAACCCAGCGGAGCGCCCTATCCCACAGTGCCGATGCACCAGCGCAAGGATACGCGCAAGCTGATCGAGCTGTGCATGGTGAGCAACTTTGTCGAGGTTTTTCTGGCCAGGGAGGGTCACAAGAATCCGGTGGGGATCAATTTTCTTGAGAAAGTGCAAATGCCCCATCTGTCGTCGATTTACGGAGCGATGCTCGCCGGTGTGGGCTATGTGCTGATGGGCGCGGGCATTCCGCTGCACATCCCGGGGGTGCTGGACGCGTTTGCGATGCACCATCCGGCTGAGTACAAGTTGGCGGTGACCGGCGCGCTGGCTGGCCAGGATACCCAGATGCGCCTGGATCCGGCCGAGTTCGCAGAGGGTCCCATTCCGTTTCTCCACCGGCCCAGGTTCCTTGCCATCGTCTCGTCCAACACACTCGCGACCACCATGCTGCGGCGGGCGAGTGGGCGGGTGGACGGATTGGTGATCGAAAGCCCGACGGCGGGTGGGCACAATGCTCCTCCGCGCGGCAAGCTCCAGTTGAATGAAGCCGGGGAACCGATCTACGGTGAGCGGGATCGGGTCAATATTCAAGATTTGGTGGCGCTGGGGGTTCCTTTCTGGCTCGCGGGCGGATACGGGAACGCGGAGAAACTGCGGGAAGCCCTGGAGCAAGGCGCAGCGGGCGTACAGGTTGGAACGGCTTTTGCATTCAGCCGGGAATCGGGTATGCGTCTCGACCTGAAGAAGAGCCTGATGGCCCAGGCGATGACCGGCTCGGGCGAGGTGTTTACCGATCCGCTGGCCTCGCCGACGGGATTTCCGTTCAAGGTGGCGCAGTTGCAAGGCTCGTATTCCGATCCGGAGGTCGCAAAGTCGCGGCAGCGTATCTGCGATTTGGGTTACTTGAGGGATCCCTATGTCGCGCCCAGTGGCAACATTGGCTACCGCTGCTCAGCCGAGCCGGTGGACATTTATGTGTCCAAGGGCGGCAAGATCGAGGACACGGTGGGAAGAAAATGCCTTTGCAATGCCCTCATGGCCAATGTCGGTCATCAGCAGACGCGCAAGAATGGAACAATCGAGCCGCCCTTGGTCACCATTGGCGACGATCTGAATACCGTGGCGCAGTTTCTGGCTCCGGGGCGTGACTCCTACGGCGCCGCGGATGTGGTGGAGTCTCTGCTTAGTTTGAGCCGGGATTTTGGCGTTGACAATTCATCGGTTCTTGCCGAGGAGCCGGTTTTGGCTTCCGCATAAACTTAAATTCGCAGGTCTGGCTGAAAGTCGAGGGTGGGTTCTTCCGGTAAGGAAGAATTCACCCTTTTCGTTTGATGCGGGACAAGATCGACATGCAGGGCCTATCAGTTACACTGAGACCGCATGGTGCGCGTCGGCATAGTTTGCAAGCCGTTGAAAGAAGAGCTGGTCCGGCTCCTGCCGGAGTTGATCGGCTGGCTGCGCGAGCGCGGCTTCGAACCTCTCCTTGACCTGGAGGGCGGCAACTATACAAAGGCCGCGCCCGCCGTGGACCGCGCTGAAATGCCCGCCTGGTCGCCGCAACTGGTGATTGTTTTGGGTGGGGACGGTACTCTGTTGTCGGTTGCGCGCATCTTTGCCGCCACAGGCACTCCGATACTGAGCGTTAATCTGGGCAATCTGGGCTTCTTGACCGAGGTTCGCCTCGCCGACCTCTATTCCACCCTGGATGGCTGGCGCGACAATCGCCACGTCCTGGATGCGCGGATCATGCTGCACGCGGAGCTGTGGCGCGATGGCGCAAAGCAATCGACATTCCGGGCGCTCAATGAAGTCGTAGTCTCCAAGGGCGATATCGCCCGCATGGGCGAATTCACGGTGGAACTGGAGGGCAAGAAGGTTGCCCGCTTCCGCGCCGACGGCGTTATCGTTTCGACCCCCACTGGTTCCACCGCATATACACTGGCTGCCAACGGTCCCATCCTCACCCCGGACGTGGATGCGATGGTGGTCACGCCCGTCTGCCCGCATCTGCTGACCCTGCGGCCGATTGTGGTCCGGGGCGACGCCTCGCTCACAGTACGGGTCGAGGCTGTACCGAATCAGGCGCTGCTGACCGTTGACGGACAGCAGGCGGTGGCCATGCATCTGGGGGACGAAGTGCGTTGCAGGCGTTCCCACCACACCGTCAATCTCGTTCGCATGAGCGAAAGCGGATTCTTTGAGGCGTTGCGCAGCAAGCTGAGCTGGGGAGAGCGGTAGACCAGTGGTCAGTTGTCGGTGATCGGCAGTGCCGGTGTGGATTTAGCTTCGAGGTTTCCCATGTCTCAAAATCCAGACCCAACCCGCCTGGCAAGGACCTTGAGGGAGGGAATCGAATGAGCCGGCTGCGGCTAAGCTCCGAAACCGAATTGCGAATCTCGTTCCTCTTTCCTCCGGATCGCCGGGAACAGGCGCGTGCCTTGTTGCAGGAAGAGTGCGGAAACAACCTTCCTTTTTGTCAGAGCAAAGACGAAACGGAGATGGAGCGTATCCGCTTCGCCGCACTCAAGCTGAGCGGTGGCGATTGGGGCAAGCTTCAGAAGGCGATTTGGCTGGCGAAGACCGATTGGCGTGATTTGCTGGTTGCCGCAGGCTTTGCCGACCATACAACAGCTCACCGCTCGTGGATCCCAGACCACTCTTGATGAACACTCGGCAACTGGCAACGAACAGCCGATCTTTTCAGCCTCCGGCCAGTTCGCTTAATAGCACCTTGGCTTTGGCGGCCAGGGTGTGGGCGCCATCCACATCGCCGGAAGCAAGCGCCAGCCGGGCCTGCCTCAGGAACTCCCTGATATCCGCCGCCGTCTTCCGCTCCTGATCGCTCAGCGCGCGGCCGATCCCATTCAAACCCCGTTCGGTAGCCGCGATCGAGTCTGCCGTCTCGCGGCGCAGATCGGAGGGATCGCCGGAAGAGAGCTGGCCGATGGCGCTAACAGCGGGGCTTTCGGCTGCGGCTTGAGGGCCGCCGTTCATCGCTTGCGGCGCGGCGCTGGCAACTTGCTGAGTATTCTTGTCCGCGGACTTTCTGTGCTTGACGCGCGGTTTGCGCGCCTGCTGAAGTTGCGCGTCATTTGCAAGCGGCTGGCTCGGTATGGTCGTAGCCGAGGGGGGGAGCTCGACAGCCGTAGTCGAAGGCTTCGGAACGGTGCTAAGAGGCGGAGAATAGGGTTGCTTTGACGATGAATGGGTCTTGTGGAAGCAGGCCGTGAGCAAGAACGGCAAGAGCCACGCGACACTTTTGGCACGCAACTTCATCCCGCTAACCCTTCCTTAGTCTAATCGCTCGCCGGCTGTAGCTGCCGGCGTCCCCTGTCCATGGCGGCGAGTGGAATGCGCAACTGAAACTCCGTTCCACTGTCTCGATTCGATTGTAATTCGACACTGCCGTAGTGCAGTTGCAGAATTCGGTAAGTCATAGCGAGACCAATACCGCTACCCCCGCTTTTCGTGGTGAAATAGAGATCGAAAATCTTCTCCCGAATCTCGTTGGGGATACCGATCCCCTCATCGGCAATTCGAAGCACCGCAAACTTTCGATCCTCCTCCAGGACGACTTCCAGCTTGCCGCCCTCCGGCATGGCCTGTGCGCCGTTCTGAATCACGTTCAGCACGGCCTGTTTCAACAGGTCGGCGTCGCAGTGGGCTACCAGCGGTTTTAACGGCATTCGACTTACGAGGGCGATTTTGTGCGTCGCAAGCTCTTCCGCGGCCAGTGCCAGCACATCGCCAATGACCGAACGCAGGTCCTGCTCGCGGAGCTGAAGCTCCACCGGGCGAGAGAAGTCTACCAGCGTTTGCACGACGCGATCAAGACGATGAATCTCCGCGTCGATTACTTCCAGGTGACGGGATGCAGCAGCGCCTCCGTCTCCCAGCTTGGTCTTCAGCAATTCCAGATGCACGACGATGGCGTTGATGGGGTTCTTCACTTCGTGGCCGACGCCTGAGGTGAGCCTTCCAATGGCTGCCATCCGGCGCGAGAGTTCCAGCTCCGATTCGATCTGCTCCACCGATTCGAGGTCGTGGAGGGTCACAAGAGCGCCCAGCCCCTGCTTGGTCTGGTCGTCGTGGATAAAGTCGAGGGATACCTCAATCCTGCGCCACGTCTCCGTGGTCACCGCTTCTTTCACCAAAGGAACGTGGGCGTCGAAAGCGTCATTGAGCTTCCTGCCCAGGACTGTCGAGCTGTCAAAGATGTCCTGCGCGTGCTTTCCGATCAGGCTGCCCCGTTCAACGTTGAGCAGCCGCCGCGCCGCCTCTGAAACCAGCACAGCGCGCCCGTCCCCTGTAAAGAGCAGGATTCCGTCTTCCAGATTGGCCAGGATCTGGTCCATGTTCTCCATCAATGCGGAGAAGACTTCCTCGACGTTTCTCATGCGCTTTCCAATGCGCTCGATCTTGCTCGAAACGCGGGCGGCCATATCCTGATTGTCATGGTCGTCCGGCCTGCCGGGCATGTCGGGAATGTCGAGTTCATCGCCCTCGCCCGCCCTGCCGGTCCTGTCGCCAAGGGCCGTCCAGTAGTCGAGCTGCTTGCTGATCCTCTCCATGGGCCGGAGGGCCAGGTTGCTCAGCAGAAATGCCGCGACAAGGGCCGTTCCCAGCGCGAGACCCATGAGCGTGAACGCCGAGGCTAGCCAAGGGGCATAGAATGCGCGCAATAGCGAAGTTCGAACCCCGACATGGACTGCAATAAACGGCTCGCCATTGCGAACCAGCGGCACCACCACGTCAAATACCCTGGGTGGACCGTAGACCGTGGCCATCAACTGAAGCGGATTGGCGTCCAGCAGCTGTTTCAAGTCAGGCCGGACTGGCAGCGGCTTGTCTTCATTGTCGGGATTGGTGCTCAGCAAGGTGACGGACTGCCTGTCGCCAATGTTGATGTCGTAAACCGTAAGAGAATAGCGGTTCACCG
>Ga0302157_10003341_pt1 | contig 18179 bp, 17 predicted proteins | sample I_Bog_N3_3_FD_193502 | JGI IMG/M metagenome (GOLD analysis project Ga0302157, IMG submission 193502) | Peat permafrost microbial communities from Stordalen Mire near Abisko, Sweden - I_Bog_N3_3 | ecosystem: Environmental > Terrestrial > Soil > Wetlands > Peat | place: Sweden: Abisko, Stordalen...
GTGCTTGAGGCGCCGGACGGCGTGATCGGCACCCTGATCCTCGAGCAAGCCAAGGTGGACTTGGTGATCACCGACATCATCATGCCCGAGAAGGAGGGCGTCGAGATGATCTGCGACATTCGGCTTGCGTGGCCGCACATCAAGATCCTCGCCATTACCGGCGGCGGCCGGATCGACCCCGCCGTTTTCCTGAACCTGGCCAAGCAGCTCGGCGCCGATGTGACCATGAAAAAGCCGCTGAATATCAAGGCGCTGGTCGGACAGGTCAGTGGGCTTTTTCCACCTGAGGCAAAGGTGGCCTAACGGGCGCGGCGCGTTTTCTGTAAAGATCCTGCGCCTCAAATCGCATTGGCCCCGGCAAGTCGGCGGCGTCGCCAAGAAATTCGCCGGATAGGTCCGTGAACCCGGCGGACCATGCGGCAAAGGCTTCGGCGCGCGTGGAGATTCCATGGCCGATCAGTCCAGCGGCGACGCCGGACGCATTCGCCGCGAAGCGCCCAAGGACGCGAGGCAGATCGCCTCGTTCGGCGGCGGGCGCCAGCGACAGATCGATTGAAATCGCCGACAGCCGCGCGCGTTGCCAGGCGCTCGCATCGAATTCCAGGCTCGGCGCCTGGCCAACCACGCCGAGTACAAAGGGAAGAAGCGTGCCGACCGCCATGTCGAGAACAATACGCGGCGCGCCGGCCAAGCCCCGAAGACTGATCGCCAATCGCTTGCTGACGTCCGGCGGCGCCGCGGCCAGACGAGCGAACACGGCTTGACGACCCGGCATGGAGTTCATGGTCGAAATGTGCATTGGCGCGTGGATGCCGAACTTTGCGCCCGGCGCCGCGTTCGCCAGCCGGCTGAGGGCTTCGTCCAGCACGATAAGGTCCACGCCGATGATCTCGCGGATCGAGGCGTCAGCCGCGTCCATGCGCTGCAAGCCACCGTTGTCCGAGCGTGCAAAGACCTCGGGCCTGAGACGGTGGGACACGATGGCGTTCTTTGTCCGCGACCACACGGGAAACGATTTGAAGTGCACGACGAGCGGGCGCTCAACATCTGATGTGGAGGCGGTCGAGACCCCCTCCGACAACGCCTTGACAGTCATATCAAGCCCGGGGACCGCCCGTTCCGCGAGCGCCAACTCCTCGATGGTCAAGGGCTGTTGTGTCACTTCGCCGTTGTGGATGCGCACAACCCGCCCGACCGACATGTCCGGCAGGGTGCTTTCACCCAGAAAGAAATGCAGAATATTGCGCAGGAAATTGATCGACCGTCCCTGGGCGCAGGCCGGGGCCTGATCGGGTTGAACCAGCAGATAGCAACAGTCGTTGAGCCGCAGGAGTTGATCGACTGGGCTGAACAGCGTCCTGAACTCCCGCCGGGCGAATTCCCAGACCGTGGGCTCCTTCATGCGCCAGCGATCACCGACCCGAAGGCGAATGGCTTCAACCGAGATGACGACAAGTCGGCCGGACTCCGCCAGCCCGCTGGCGGCGAGCCCCGCGATCACCTGATCTTGCTCAATGGTTCCCAAGATCGCGATCATCGTGCCCCCGAATATCGAACATCGCACAGATGTCTTGCAGGGGAATAAACAGGGCAAGCGGGTCGCGGCGGTTCCAACGCGCGCCGCGACGCCTCGAGCCATAGCGTCATCCAGAACCTGTGGATAAACCACAACTCACTGATATGAATTCGTGATCTTCTAAAACATCCCCGTATTTCCACCGCCTTCGCACCGGTCCTGCACCGGTTCGAGCACAGGCTTGCCGGGCGGGCCGATTGCGTACGGCCACGGCTGTGACATCCTGACCTCGGAGCCAAGGCGAACCACCGCTCCTGCCGGAAAATCCCAGCGCAATCTGGGGCTTAGCCGCCAGGAACCGGCGATGGCCGAAGCCTCCGGCGGGCGGTCCCTGAGCGCAAGTTCTGGGTGTTCCGGCGGGAGCGGAGGCGGCGTCCGAGACCGTTCCAGCTATCGACCGCGCAAGCGGAAACGAGGCGCGGAGCGGGGCGATGGGGAGCTGGACGCTTCGTCCTTAACGGGACTGGCGAGAGGAAGCGGCCTAAGGCCGCAAACTGACGGCCGTTTCCTCTCGCGGCTCGGACCGGAGCGCTGAAAGCCGCTCAACGGCCATCCCCTTATCCCCGTCCTCCGCCGATTCGGCCATCCTTTGCGACGTCCCGCGTCCTCGCAAAGGATGACACTCGCTCGCCGCCGCCTTAAACCTTGACCTTGAGCATAGGGACAGGCGCCGCGCATGAACCGATCAACGATATTGGGCCTGGGCGCCGCGCTCATCGCCGCCCTGCTGGCAGGGTGCTCGCCGCAACAGGCCAAGGCCCCCGCCGCCGGGCCCGCGCTGGTCCCCATCCGCTTCGCCACCGACTGGCACGCGGAGGCCGAGCACGGCGGCTTCTACGAGGCCCTGGCCACGGGCGAATACCAGAAGCGCGGACTGGACGTGACCATCATCCAGGGCGGACCGGCGGTGAACGTGCCGCAACTGCTGGCGTCGGGCGCGGTGGACATGGGCGTGGGCTCCAACAGCTTCATCGTGCTGAACCTCGCCCAGGAGCACGCGCCGGTGAAGGCCGTGGCGGCCTATATGCAGAAGGACCCGCAGGTGCTGATCGCCCATCCCCATCAGGGCGTCGCGTCCTTCGCCGACATGAAGGGGCGGCCGATCCTGATCTCGGATGCGGCCATCACCTCGTTCTGGCCTTGGCTGCGCGCCCGGTTCGGGTTCACCGACGACCAGATCCGCAAATACACCCACAGCAACGCCACCTTCCTGGGCGATCCGCGCGCGATCCAGGAGGGCTATCTGACCTCCGAGCCCTACACCATCGAGAAGGAAGGCCACGTCCAGCCGGCGGTGTTCCTGCTGGCGGACGCGGGCTATCCCGGCTACGCCGCCATGGCCCTGGCCACCGACAGCCTGATCGCCACGCACCCGCAGGCCGTGAAGGCCTTCGTCGACGCCTCCGCGGCCGGCTGGAAGGCCTATCTCTACGGCGATCCCCGGCCCGCCGACGCGCTGATCCTCAGGGATAATCCGGACATGACGCAGGACGTGCTGGAGCAGGCTCGGGCCAAGATGCGCCAGAAGGGCATCGTCGACGGCGACGACGCCAAGACCGAAGGCATCGGCGCCATGAGCGATCAGCGCTGGGCCCAGGTATTCCAGTTCGCCTCCGCGGCGGGGATCTATCCCAAGGCGATGGACTACAAGGCCGGCTATACGCTGCAGTTCGTGACGCCCGCCAAGTGAGTGCGATCGCCTGATGCCGCTCGCCGCCCTGAACGCCGTGGAGGTCGACTATCCGGGGCGCGGGCGCGCGCTGGGGCCATTCTCGCTGACGCTTGAGCCGGGCGAGATCGTGGCGCTGGTCGGGCCGTCGGGCTGCGGCAAGAGCACGGCGCTTCGGCTGCTGGCGGGGCTCGAACAGCCGACGTCGGGCCGGGTCGAACGCGCGGCGGGACGGGGCGAGACCTCGGTGGTGTTCCAAGCCGCCACCCTGATGCCCTGGGCCGGGGCCCTGGACAATGTGGCCCTGCCTCTGGAACTGGCGGGGTCGAACCGTCAGGCGGCGCGCGCGAAAGCCGAAGGGGCCTTGGCGCGGGTCAGGCTCAAGGGCGCGCGGGACGCCAAGCCGGCCCAGCTTTCGGGCGGCATGGCCATGCGGGTGTCGCTGGCGCGCGCCCTGGTCACCGAACCGCGCCTCCTGCTGCTCGACGAGCCCTTCGCGGCTCTGGACGAGATCACCCGCCGCGCCCTGGCCCAGGACATCCACGTCCTGTGGGCGGAGTCGCGGCCCGCCATCGTGTTCGTGACCCACAACGTCGAGGAGGCCGTGTTCATGGCCGGACGGGTGCTGGTGATGACGCCCGGCCCCGGACGGCTGGCCTATGAAGCGCGCATCGACGCGCCCCTGCCCCGTCCCGAGCATATCCGAGCCAGCGCCCAATTCCGCGAGCAGGTGGAGCAGGTGTCCGCCGCTCTGCAGCAGGCCATGGCCGCATGAACCGGCTGCATCATGGGCTGGCGCCCCTGGTTCTGGTCGCGGCGATCCTGGCGGTGTGGGAAATAACGGTGCGCGTCCTGGCCACGCCAGACTATCTGCTGCCCGCGCCGTCCGCCGTTGTCATCGCCCTGATCGACAATGCCCCGATCCTGTTCGCCTCGGCCGCAACCACGCTTGGCATGGCCTTGAGCGCCTTGATCATCGCCAGCCTCGTCGCCTTGGCCCTCGCCCTCGCGGTGGCGCTCAGCCCGTGGCTGGAAAGCGCGGTGCGCCCTCTGGCGGTGGTGCTACAGGTCACGCCCATCGTGGCCATAGCGCCCCTGGTCAACATTTGGGCCGGACTGGACCACCCGCAGCGGGCGGTCATCGGGCTAGCGGCCCTGGTGGCCTTTTTTCCGATCTTCTCGGGCGCCATCACAGGGCTGAAGGCGATCGACCCGGACCTTGAGCGCCTGTTCAAGCTCTACGGCGCCACCCGGCTGCAAACCCTGCGTCGCCTGAGACTCCCCTCCGCCCTGCCGTTCCTGCTGGAGGGCCACAAGGTGGCCGCCGGTCTGGCGGTGATCGGCGCCGTGGTGGCGGAATTCGTCTCGGGTTCAGGCGGCTCGCAGGGCCTGGCCTGGCGTCTGCTGGAAGCGGCCAATCGCCTGCAGACGGCCAAGATGTTCGCCGCCCTGCTTTTGCTGGGCCTGATGGGCGCGGCGGCGCACGCCCTGTTCCAGGCGCTGGAGACCTGGGCGCTGAGGCGCTGGCGCGGGCGTTGATGGGCGACACTAAAGCGTCTTGATCTGCGCGATCGCATGAACCTGGGGACAGGCGGCGAAATCGCCGGGCGCCAGAAAGCCGAGACCGTCCCAGGGAATCTCGATCTCCAAGGTCTGGAGGCATTTGCCGACATATTCCGAGCAGATGAACTCCTTGCGTGGGCCGAGGCTCTTGGGCAGCTTGATATTGGCCGCGCCCAGCATGATCCGCAGACCGATCTTGGCGATCTCTCCTGGCGCGAACGGATAGCCGAACCGGTCCACGGCCACGTCCGCCAAACGTTGAGCCGCGGCCGAGCCCTTGACGCCTATGCGCTCGGCCACTTGCTCATGACGCGCCAGAAGGATCTTGCCCGGATAGGGCTGCTTGCCTTCACTGCTGCGCGAGATGAAGCTCTTGAGCGGCACCGCGCGCACCCCAACCCTCTCGACGCTTTCAAACACCATGACGCGGCCGATGGAGGACCATCGGTAGGCCAGGGCGATGTGGGTCCAGGGGCTCTTGGTCGACCAGGAGATCAGGCGGGAGAAGGGATCGTCGCCCGCGCATAGAAGCAAGTCGCCGTCGCGAACCCGGCCCACGATCTTGTCCAGCGGGGTGGGCGGCAGGCGCCTCAGAACATCATCGTCGATCGCCATGCACGCTCCGTTCGGCTGGACCCACAGCCGTAACGCTTGAACCGGGCATTGGCTCAAATAGGCCGAGTCTTCACCGCTGGTTAATCGGGCGACTCTAAGGCTTTAGGCCGGGCGATCTGTCATCGCCGGAGCGCTTGATGCGTCAGTCCGCCATAGCCTTCGCGGTTCTTTCATTGGGACTTTGGCCGCTATCGACCCGCGCCCAGGCCCTGCCGGACCGCTACGGCCCGATCGATCCCATGGCGGTCGGCGGCCGAGGCATGCGCGGCGTCCAGCCGACCCTGCTCAGCTGGGCGGGCAAGGTCGACGCTCTGCGCGGACCGCAAACGTCCTCCGATGGCCTGCGCGGCCCGGAACTGCTGGACACCAGCACCGGCCAGGCCGTGCGCTCGGCCAACGGCGGTCGCATCCAATCCGCCCCGATCGCCCCACAGGCGCCGCCGCAACGCCTGGCGTCCGCGCCCGCCGAGAGACTGCCCACCAGCCTTTATGACAATCGCGGCGATCCCGCGCCGCCTCCGGCGCGCCCGACCCAGCCGGTCCAGGGACAGACGCTGGCTCCAGCAGCGCCGGCGCAGCAATCCGGGCCTCAGACGCAAACCGCCCAGGCTGAACCCCAGTCCGCATCGAGCGAAGCCCAGACGCCGCGCTATTATTCGCTGCACAGGGAATATGGACTGACGCCCGACCCGGTCCCCCAGGCGCAGTCCTCGGTGCTGGCGCTCAGCCCCGCGGTGGCCGAGGCCATGGCCACGCCCCCGGACAATTCGCCCACCATCGATCTGGCCGGCGAGGATCAAGCCGCCGTGGCGGCGCCGCCGCGTCTTCGCAACCCAACGACAGGCGCGACGTCCTCGTCCACGTCATCCGGCGGGACAACGACGAGCACCTATTCCTTCAATAATCCGTAGAGTCAGCTCGCCGCCGCCTGCGGAACCGTCAGGCGCTCCAGGCCGCGCGCGGCCTGGTCCGACAGCGATCGCAGGCCGTGCTCGCCGAACACGTCCAGGGCGGCGCTGAGGGCCAGCACCGCCGAACCCCGTTCGTCGCCATGGCTGCCGGGCAATTCCGCCCGCGCCTCGTAAAGACGCGCCAGATTGAGCTGGGCCACGGCCCATCCCACCGGATTGGCGCCCGGCGCCAGGCCGCTCAGTTCCCGTTTCAGGGCGTCCACCGCCTCGTCCAACAGTCCGACGTCCGCCGCCAGCTCGGCCCGGCGCGCGAGGCAGCCGGCGCGGTTGTGCGCCAGGGTCGCGCGCAGGGTCAGGGCCGGTTGGTCGCCAGTGGCCCACAGGGCGCGCTCATAGGCGCCCAGGGCGTGTTCGAAGGCGCGGTCCGTCTCGCTGGCTTCGCCCAGCGACTGCAGTCCGAAGGCCAGGGCCTGCTGCGTGCGCGCCCAATCCAGCGGGCTATGGTCCGGGCCGGCGGCGTCCAGCGCCTCGGTGATCAACTCGATGCCCTGGGCCACGTCCTCGATATGGCCGTGCAGTTCGCCAATGGCGGCGCGCGCGCCGCCGGAGAGCTCGCGCACACGGGCCCAGGTCAGGGGCTCATAGGTCGGGTCCAGCCGTCCGGCGAGCTTGTCCATGGCGGCGATGGCGTCGCGATAGAAGTGCACGTCCTTCAAGCGGGCGCCGGCGCCGATCAGGAACTCGGCGCGGTCGCAGCGCAGGCGGGCGACCTCGGTCTTGCCGACGGAGCGCGCCCGCAGATGGCCTTCCAGGGCGAGGATGGTGGTGTCGAAGGCGGCGATGGCCGCCAGCACGTCCTTCATGTCTGGCGACATCAGGACTTGGCGCGCCTCGAGCCGGGCCAGTCGGCCCCAGGCGATGGCGGCGACGGCGCAGGACGGCGCGGACTTGCGCACCTCTCGCAGGGCGGTCTCGGCGGCGGCGTTCAGGCCGTCGTCGCCGAACAGATCGGCCCCCAGCATGGCGGCCTCGGCCTGTTCCAGCCGGGCGGCGGCCCAGCCGCGCACGCGGCCCTCGCGCTTGAAGCCCTCGGCGGCCTTTTCGGCCGATTGCGCGGCGCGGCGCAGGGCGAGCACATCACCGGTGCGACGGGCCAGCTCGCGCCAGATGCGCGCGGCGTCCAGGCGCCGTTGGCTGGGATCGCGCGCGCTGACGCGTCCGGCGGCGATGTCGCCGGCCTTGGTTTCCGTCTGCAATAGTCGCAAATCGAGAATTTCCAGCAGCGAGGCGTCGCCCCCGGTCAGGCCATCGCGCGGGCCGTCGGCGGCGAGCAAGCGCTTCAAATCTCGACTGAACTCAAACATCGGGGCGACTCCGCTCCAGGACCCTGTCCCGCATCGGGACGGCCGAGGCGGGTTCATCGCCTAAGGAGCAAAGGCGAAGCCGCAGCGGAGCGAAAAAGGTTAACGTTTGTCAATCATTTGCTGCGCCAGGCGACGGCTTTCGACGCGGACGGTGCGCCGGGCGTCCGGGCGCCCTATATGCGGGCGCGGATCGTCAGTACGGGGTGAGCATCATGGACGCGCAGGCGACACGACAGGCGGATAAGGCGGCGGGACCGTCCCCCACGGCGGTCCAGACCACCACCGTCTACGGCGTGATCTTCGCCATCGCCTTCTGCCACATGCTCAACGACATGATGCAGTCGCTGCTGCCCGCCATTTATCCCAATCTGAAAGCCAGCCTGGGGCTGAACTTCGGCCAGATCGGCCTGATCACCTTTGTGTTCCAGGTCACCGCGTCCCTGCTGCAGCCCCTGGTGGGACTTTACGCTGACAAGCGGCCCATGCCTCTGGCCCTGCCCGGCGGGACGCTGTTCACCCTGGCCGGGCTGGCGGTCCTGTCCGTCGCCCACGCCTATCCTGTGCTCTTGCTCGGCGCCTGCCTGCTCGGCATGGGCTCTTCCATTTTCCACCCGGAGTCTTCGCGGGTGGCGCGGATGGCCTCGGGCGGACGTCACGGCTTCGCCCAATCCATGTTTCAGGTGGGCGGCAACACCGGGCAGGCGCTGGGGCCGCTGGCCGCCGCCGTGGTGGTGGCGCGCTGGGGCCAGTCGAGCCTGGCGGCGTTCGCCTTGATGGCCATGCTGTCGGGCGCCATCCTGTGGAACGTGGGGGTCTGGTACAAGCAGCACGGCCTGGCCCGGCTGACCGCCGCGAACAAGGCCAGGGCCGAGTTTCCGCCCCTGCCGCGCGGCCGGGCGGCGTTCGGCATCTTCATCCTGATGGTGCTGATCACTTCCAAGTTCCTGTATCTGAGCAGCCTGTCGAGCTACTACACCTTCTTTTTGATCGAGCGGTTCCACCTGTCGGTGCAGGCCGCGCAGCTGCACTTGTTCGCCTTCCTGGCGGCGGTGGCGGTGGGCACGGCGGTCGGCGGCCCGATCGGCGACCGCTTCGGACGCAAGCCCCTGATATGGTTCTCGATCCTGGGCGCCCTGCCCTTCACCCTCATCCTGCCTTACGCGCCCCTGTTCTGGACCTGGCCGCTCACGGTGATCATCGGCCTGATCCTGTCCTCGGCCTTCCCCGCCATCGTGGTGTTCGCCCAGGAGCTGGCGCCCGGCAAGGTGGGCATGGTGGCGGGCCTGTCCTTCGGGTTTTCGTTCGGGGTGGGAGGGTTGGGCGCGGCGGCGCTGGGCATGGTGGCGGACCACACGGGCATCGAGTTCGTCTACCGGTTGTGCGCCTTCCTGCCGGCGTTGGGGCTGGCGGCGGCGTTGTTGCCGGAGATCGAAAAGCGCAACTGAACCCCTCTCCCCCTCGAGGGGGGAGAGGTCGGGAGTGAGGGTGAGGCCCGCTGGATTTTTCAGGGCAAGCGCTCGAGGCGGACCGCCTCCGGCGCCATCTACGGAACCCACCGCGCGAACACCCCCAACCCCGCCCTTCCCCCCTCGAGGGGGAAGGGTCGCTCAATTGTCATCCTTCGCGGGAAAGCCATCTCGACCTGAAATCCATGGATGATTGGAGCTTCCAGGCCCAGCCAACTCAAGGCCGGCCCTGCGGGCCGCCGCATCGCGGTCGGCGAAGCCGAGCCTTGACTTGGCTGGACCTGGAAGCAGGATGCTCGCCATGGACTTAAGGATGGGTCCTCCCGCGCGCGCTCTACCCCCGCTCCTTCGCCCGCAAAAACCGCACCTTTGGATACCGCTCCGCCGCGTAGTTGATGTCCCACGCGGACTTCGCCAGATAGACTGGCTCGCCGTCGATGTCCTCGGCCATGGCGGAGCGGTGCTTGCCGACGAAGTCCTCAAGGTCAGCCTTGTCGCCGGCGATCCAGCGCGCCTCGCCGTAGGGAGAGGCTTCGAACACCACGTCCAGGGCGTATTCGCCGCCCAGGCGGTCCTGCATCACCTCGAACTGCAGCTGGCCCACCGCGCCGACGATGAAGTCGGCGCCGAAGGTCGGGCGGAACAATTGGGTCACGCCTTCCTCGGCCAGGCCTTCGAGCGCCTTCTTCAGGTGCTTGGCCTTGAGCGGGTCCTTGACCCGCACGCGGCGCAGGATTTCCGGGGCGAAGTTGGGCAGGCCGGCGAAGCGCAGGGCGCCGCTCTCCGACAGGCTGTCGCCCACCCGCAGCACGCCGTGGTTGGGGATGCCGATGACGTCGCCGGCATAGGCCTCCTCGGCCAATTCGCGCTCGGCGGCCATGAACATGATGGGGGCGTTGACCGACAGCTGTCGGCCGGTGTTCTGCACCTTCAGCTTCATGCCGCGCGTGAAGCGGCCCGAGGTCAGGCGCAGCATGGCGATGCGGTCGCGGTGGTTGGGATCCATGTTGGCCTGGACCTTGAACACGAACCCCGAAACCTCCGCCTCGCCCGGCGCCACGTGGGTCTCGGCGCCCCCGCGCTCGGCCTTCACCGGCTTGGGCGGCGGCGCATAGGCGCCCAGCACCGCCAGCAGCTCCTCCACCCCGAAATGGCGCAGGGCCGTGCCAAACAGCACCGGGGTCATGTGGCCTTCCAGGAAGGATTCCGGATCGAACGCCTTGGAGCCGCCCTCGGCCAGCTCGGCGCCCTCCTCGGCCTCGGCAAGTTCCTCGGGGTCGAGATACTGCACCACCGCGTTAGACTTCAGCTTGACCGGGCCGGGATGGCCCTCGGGCTCGTCCGCGCCCTTGCGCGCATAGGGCATGAAGCTCTGGGCGCGCAGGTCGATCATGCCCCTGAACCGGTTGCCCGAACCGGCCGGCCAGTAGAGCGGCGCGGGGTCGAGCGCCAGCTTGGAGCCGATCTCGTCCAGCAGGGCGAAGGGATCCAGCGCCTCGCGGTCCATCTTGTTGATGAAGGTGACAATGGGAATGTCGCGCAGGCGGCAGACCTCAAACAGCTTGAGCGTCTGGGGCTCGATGCCCTTGGCCGCGTCCAGCACCATCACCGCGGCGTCTGCGGCGGTCAGGGTGCGGTATGTGTCTTCCGAGAAGTCCTCGTGGCCCGGCGTGTCGAGCAGGTTGAACATCAGCCCGTCGTGCTCGAAGCTCATGACGCTGGCGGACACCGAAATGCCACGCTCGCGCTCGATCTTCATCCAGTCCGAGCGGGTGCGCCGATTCTCGCCGCGGGCTCGCACCGCCCCGGCCGCGCGGATGGCCCCGCCGGCCAGCAGCAAGTGCTCGGTCAAGGTGGTCTTGCCCGCGTCGGGGTGGGAGATGATGGCGAAGGTGCGCCGACGCGCGGCCTCGGCGGCGGGAGAGGAACGACTCATGGGGCGGCGATAGCCTGACCGGGCGATGATGGCAAATGCGCGCGCCACCTGTCGCCTTGTCCGCTAAGGATGCGGCGGGGGACGCGATGTCATGGAAAGGAGCCTGCCATGGCGGGAGATTACGGCGAGCGACGCAAGCTCAAGACCGCCTGGATGTTTCCCACCCTTGTCATCGGCTTCGCCGTCGTGGCGGTGTTGCTGGCCGTGGTCATGCTGGCGGCGGGCCTGCGCGCGCAGTCAGCCGCCGACCGGTACTGGAAGGTGGCCGGGCCGCCCTGCCCGAGCCTGACCCGGGAGGCCTTCCAGGCTCAGCCGATCAAGACCAGCCAGTTTTTCCGCATGGAGACCGTGGTGTTCGCGCGGGCCTATGGATACTCAAACTGCGGCGAACTGCCGGCCAAGGGCGGTCTGCAGACCCTGGTGGTCTGTCAGTTCACCAATCCAGGGGTCCTGGCGGTCACCACCGCCGCCGGCGACTTCTATTTCGCGCCGGGCCTGGGCCAGCCGGCCACGGTGTCGGCGGCCGACGGTCCGCCGAGCTGCGTGATGGGGGCGAACTACAAGGGCGACTAGGCCGCCAGCCTGCGCCAGACTTGACGGTCGGCGACGGCGGCCGTGAGAGCGCCCGCGGCCGATTGGCTCTGCAGTTCGGCGATCACCTCGATGTCCAGGCTGGCGTAGCGCACGGCCACGTCGCTCGGCCGGCAATAGTCAAACGGGGGCACGAACAGGGCTGCGTTGATCGAGGGGGCCGCGAACTGAAGCAGCGCGCACAGCTTGGCCGCGCGCTCGGGGTGCGCGTGGTGGACCAGGGGCTCCTCGGCGAACAGCTCCTGGCCGAGGGACTGCACGAATTCAAACGCGATCGCGCCGAAACGGCGGCTGATCTGCGCGTCCGACAAACCCTCGGAATTCAGGTTGAAAACCGTGTCGTTCAACAGGAAATACATCGTGCTCGCCCGTTTATTCGCCGCTCAGAATGGCAGATCGAGCTTTAGGTCCGGTTGAGGAACGCGGTTAAGGCTTCGCTACCGGCTCGGTCAGGAAGTGGCGCCCCTCGCCATCCTCGATCTCCACCACCCAGAGGTCCGGGTCGACCTTCAGCGCCCGCTCCACATAGCGGTCCAGATCCCCTTCCGCATGGCTCGCCCGCGGCTCCATCCACACGCGCTCGCCCTCGCCGCGCAGGGCTTCGCTGTAGAGCCGCGCCTCGCGTGTCTTGCTGTTGAAGGCCTTGACCAGCACCGCGCCGGCGTTTGGATCGCCCTTGTGGGCCACCGTGGCGAAGGCGCCGCCGAGCTCCGCGCGCCGGATCAAGGCGCCCACCCACACGTCCGTCGACAGCAGCACGGCGGCTCTCCTTGAGATTACGGTAACGGAGCGGAAACAGGCTTGGGTCTAGCCATAGGGCCGGGCTGTCAAGTCCGGCCTTGCCCGCCGCCGCTCAAGCACCGGTCCATGCGCGCCCGACCTCTCCTCCCCGCCGCCCTGATCGCCCTGGCCGCGATGGTCGCCTCCGCCCCCGCCGCGCGGGCCGACAGCGCGTCGCAGCTGTACTATGAGCGGGCGGTGATGAGCGCGGCCGGCGCGCGCTGCGGGCTGTTCAATGCCGACATCGCCTCGGCCCTGGCCGCATCCGAAGTGCAGGCGCGCAATACGGCTCTGCGCGCGGGCGCGCCGCCCTCCGAGCTGAACGCCGCGCTGGATCGGGCCAACGCTCGCGCCTCGGCGGCCGCGTGCGCGGGCCCGGACGTGAAGCTGGCCGCCGACCGGGTGCGCGAGGCGTTTAAGGCCTACGCCGGGCTGCACGCCATGACCTACCCCGGCGATCTGGGCGACTGGCGCGCGGTGCGCGACCAGACCGTGATCAACACCGCCTGGCGCCTGTCGCAGACCGCCCGCTCCAGCGGCGACCGCGTGATGTTCGGCCTGGCCGGACGGCAGGGCCAGGACGCCCTGACCGCCGTGGCCGCCTTCCCTGATGGCGCCACGCCCTACGCCGCGCGGCTTGTGCTGCGCGATCCCGCGCGCGCGCCATCGCCCTATATCGCCAATCTGCTCGGCAAGGCGCCGTTGTCCGAGCGATTGCCGCCAGCCGGCGCGACCCGTGTCATCCTGGCCGAGACGCGCACGGCCGCCGAACTGACCCTGCTGCCGCCCGGCTCGCGCGCGGCCACGGCCTTTCGCTTTCCCGCCTATGCGGTGGCGGCCCTGGCGAGTTTGGATCCGCGCGAATCCGTCAGCGTGGACTTCGTCTTCGCCGATCCGTCCGGCGAGCAGGTGCGGCGTGCCTATTTCGAGGTCGGCGACTTTTCCGCCGGCGTGGCCTTCCTGCGCGTGGCTCAGCGCTGAGGATTGAAGGCGATAACCTGGGCGCTGGGTCGATCCTCCGGCTGAGGCGCCTCGACAAGGCCAGGAATGCGCACCGTGACCGAGGTGCCTTCTCCCAGCGCGCTTTCGATGATCATTTCGCCGCCGTGAAGTTCGGCGAAGGCCCGCACCAGCGACAGGCCCAGGCCCGCGCCCCTGGCCCTTTGCCCGGCGTCGCCAGCCTGTTGGAACGGCTGGCCCAAGCGTTTAAGATCCTCGGCGGCGATGCCCATGCCGCTGTCGGCCACCACCAACTCTAGACTCCCGCCCTGCGGACCGAGGGTCACGTCGACCGTTCCACCGCGCGGGGTAAACTTCAGGGCGTTGGACAGCAGGTTCAGAGCGATCTGCTTGAGAGCGCGGCTGTCCGCCTCGATCGCCAGCGGGCGCGCCGGCAGATCGGCGCGCAGGGCCACGCCGGCGTCGTCAGCCTGCACCCGCATCAGCCGCAGCGCCGAGGAGATCGGCTCGCGCGCATCGATCGGCTCGATCTGCAGCTGGAAGCGGTCGGCCTCGATCTTGGACATGTCGAGCACGTCGTTGATCAGATCCAGCAGATGACGGCCGGATTCGTGGATCAGCTCTGCGTATTCGGCGTATTTGGGCGGCAGAGGCCCGAACAGCTTGGTCCGCATCACATCCGAAAAGCCCATGATGGTGTTCAGGGGCGTGCGCAGTTCATGGCTCATATTGGCCAGGAAGCGCGACTTGCCGCTATTAAGCGCTTCGGCCTGGGCCCTGGCCGCTTCCAAATCCGCCTCGTGAGCCTTCTGTCCGGTCAGATCCTGAAGCACGCCGATCAGGCGTAGTTGATCTGTCCGAGCCAGGGTGACGCCAATATGGCGCCCACCGTGCCCGCTCGGGCGGAACGACGCCTCCGCCTGACCCTCGCGCAAGGCTTGGCCGATGGCCTGGGCTAGGACCGGCCGGTCCGCGGGCACGGCGGATTGAATCAGTCCCTCGTGTAGCAGCACCGATTCAGGCAGCCCTGGCGGTGAATAACCGAAGGCCGACAAGACGCGCCCCTGGGCGTCGAGGCAGGCCAGAAGGTGCGGCTGCTGAGTCAGCAGCCGCTCAAGACCCTCGCGGGCGAACCGCTCGGACTCCCGCTGGGCTTCGCTGCGGCGGCGCGAGACGGTCAGGCCGACCGCCAGGGCCAGCCCGAGGGTGATCAGGGCGATCAAGCCCAGCCAGAAACGCATGGGCTCCGCCGGCGGGGCCGGCCAAAGGCCGGCGATCTGAGCCAGGGCGGCCAGGGCGGCCGCCATCACGGCCAGGGCGGCGGCCTCAGCCCACAGACGGCTGGAGCCGAGCAGGGTCGCCGCGGCGACCGGCGCCAGGCACCAGACCGCCAACGGACCGGAAACCCCGCCGGCCAGTCCGCATGCTAGCCCGCAGGACACCGCCCACAGCACAAGCAGGAGGCTGCGCGCCCGGCGACCGTCGCGTCCCCGCAATAGCAAGGCGGCGGCCGCCGGCAAGGCGCCGGCCGCCAGAGCCCCGACGATCGCCCAGGGCACCACCCCCAGCCCGAACAACAAGCCGACGAACGCCAGCGCGACGGCGCCCAGCCAAGCGCCGTGCCAGATCAGAATCGCCCCGCGCTCGCTGGAGGCGGTCGCAAGCGGCTCTGGGCGTATGAGGGGGGTGTCGGCCAATAGAATCCGCGTGATCATATTAAGGAGTTGCGGCGAACTGTAGCGACCAGCGGACCCCGCCTCCAGCGTTCGCAAGCTATGGGCGACAAACAACTGCGGGCGAGGTGTGGATAACCGGACCTCGTAACGTTACCCGCGCGTTGCCATCGCGGCAGCCAAAGCCTAATGGCAAGCCGATGTTCCCGACGATTAACGACGATCTTGACGACCTGGCCGCCGAATTCGACCTGATGGGCGACTGGGAGGAGCGTTACCGCTACATCATCGACCTGGGACGCGACCTGGCGCCCTTGGCCGATGGCGAGCGGTCAGAGGCGAACAAGGTGCGCGGCTGCGCCAGTCAGGTCTGGCTGGCCCGCGAGCCCGGCCCCGGAGACACCTTGCGCTTCCGTGGCGATTCGGACGCGCATATCGTGCGTGGATTGATCGCGATCCTGCTGCGGCTCTACTCCGGCCGCCGGCCTCAGGATATCCTCGCGTTCGACGCGCAGGGCGCCTTCGCGCGCCTGGGACTGGCCGGCGCCTTGTCCGCGCAGCGGTCCAACGGTCTGCATTCGATGGTGGAGCGTATTCGCGGCTACGCCCAGGCCGCGCAAAACCAGACACCGAACTAGGCCGCGCGAATTCCGCTGGAATTCATCTGTTGGCCAACCACCACGTCGTAGCCGAGGATCATGTCCACATCCGCGCCATTGCTGGCCAGCGGCAGGCGCAGCCACAGGATCGACAGGTGCGGCGTGCCGCGCCAGGAGAGATTGTGCACCCCCACGCCCGGCCGGCGGTCTTCGACCACCTTGTCCAGTTCCCCCCGCCAGTACTGGGCGGCGTCGGAGTTGTAGACGTCCTCGAGTTTGCGACCCGTGATCTCCCGCCCATAGACGCCGTAAAGCCCCGTGCCCGCCAGACGCAGGCGGTAGTCTCGTGGGTTCTGGAAGACGTCGATCAGGCTGACCGTGGGCAGATGGCGCTTGAAGTCGTCCGGGTGGATGCAGGCGCGGCTAGGCAGCTGTCCACCCTGCCGGCGCGAGGCCCAGTAGGAGAACAGTTCCTCATGCGCCCGAACCGCGCTGACTGGAGTCCCGAATTGCATGCCCATCTCCGGATTCCTTAACAACTCATTGGAATCACGACGATTCACTATCTCTTAACCGCCGAATCGGCGCCAGAGGAAATCGCGGAATTGCGGCAGAATTCATGCGGAGAGAGTCAAGGACCTGATTTGACTCAACAAAAAACGCCCGCCGAATCTCTTCGACGGGCGTTCTTTCTCTATCCCCTGATTGTTTAGCGTTTGCGCGGCGCCTGACGTCCGCCTTGGCCCAGCCCCATCTGCTTGGCAAGCTCCGAACGCGCCTTGGCGTAGTCGGGCGCGACCATGGGGTAATCCTTCGGCAGCCCCCATTTGGCCCGGTAATCTTCCGGGCTCATGTTGTACTTGGTGCGCAGATGTCGTTTAAGCGACTTGAACTTGCGGCCATCCTCCAGGCAGATCAAAAATCCCGGCGTAATTGAGCGCTTCAAGGGAACGGCAGGCTCTTTCGGCGCCGTTTCCACAACTTCGGCGCCCGTCGAGACACCCGCCAGGGCGCGGTGCACGCTCTGAATGAGGTTAGGCAGGTCCGCCGCGCCCACAATGTTGTTTCCAACATAGGCGGACACGATATCGGCGGTCATTTCGATGATTTCGGATTTTTCATCCATGAGGAGGTCTTGCCTGAAAGGGTTAGCCAAGTGGGCGAAGTGAATTATGTTGGGACGACGGTCCATACCTAGCTTTTTGAACTAGCACAATGGACGGCTTCAAGGAAAAATCTCCTTTTAACGGGAACGACGACCGATCGGGTCAGCGCATCCGAGACGACGTGATTTGCGGAACGCGAGACTGTCCAACACGAACCGCGTTGTTCAGCCCAACAAGCTTTGAACAATCTAGAACAGAGTTGATTGAACGCTAGCGCGCTATTCGCCGCAGGCCCCGGTCAACGACCCAAGTCGCCGGACAGGGCGAGCATCGCCGCCCGCTGGGGCACCGAGTATTCATCGAGCGCCTCCCCATCGCCATCGCGTATCGCCTGGATCAAGCTCGTCGTCAGGGCGGACGACAAAGACCAGTTCCAGTAGCGAAGCACCGTTTGCGCGCGGTCCACGGCGATTGTGTCGTAGGCTCGCAGCACGCGCTGCAGTCCGGGCGACAACGCGCCGGTGGCATCCACTTCCGGTCGTCGCAGACTGCGCCACAGGGCCCGGACGGCCGCGCGAGGCAGACCGGTGGCCTTGCAGTACACCGCGATCGGCTCGCCGCCTGGATCGGTGAAGATCTTGGCGCCCGTCATGGGCTTGAGGCCCGCCAGATAGGATAGCTCCTCGGCGGTCTCTCGCGTCATGCCTGACTGCGCGGCGGCCACCGCCTCCTCCAGACTGGCGTAGGGGCTCTTGTCGATGGCGGCGCGGTTGCGCTGACGCCGTTCGATGAACTGCAACGCCTTACGCACCAGCGGATCGGACCAGCCCTCCTGCGAAGCCACGGCGAATACGTCGGCCACGGCCTCCTGCAGAACCTCGCGCGACACGGCGAAGCGTTGGAGAATCAGCCGCCGGCATTCCTCGTCCGCCCACCAGAACACCACATAGGCCTGGCGTGGACGAAGCTCGGGGCGGCGCAGCAGGAGGGGGATCAATCGCTGGTGCTCGCGCGAGGTCGCCACGATCGCCTCCAGGGCGTCGCTGGACACGCGCGCGGTGTCGTTCCTCAGCAGAACATCGATGACGCCGGGATCGCCCGTTTCCACCAGGGCTTCGCACACCCCTTCGCTGACGCCCCGCCGCTGGGCGAGCAGCCGGCGGTGCTCGACGGTGCCGCGACGCGCGCAGTCGATCAGGTCGCAGTCGCTGAGGGACAGGCATTCCTCGATCAATGGACGGGCGATTTCCAACTCGTCGCGCAGCAGGAGCCGGACCAGTCCGGTGGGGATCTCCGTCAGGCCTGTCAGTCGGCGGGCGGCCCGGGCGCGCTCATCCACCGAACCTTCGCGCAACATTTCCACCAGCAGA
>Ga0302157_10003346_pt1 | contig 18155 bp, 16 predicted proteins | sample I_Bog_N3_3_FD_193502 | JGI IMG/M metagenome (GOLD analysis project Ga0302157, IMG submission 193502) | Peat permafrost microbial communities from Stordalen Mire near Abisko, Sweden - I_Bog_N3_3 | ecosystem: Environmental > Terrestrial > Soil > Wetlands > Peat | place: Sweden: Abisko, Stordalen...
CGCGTTACCGAGTTCACCCTCGGCAAAGATCGTCTCGCCGGCGTTACACAACCGGACATTTGTCTCGGTCACGGCTGGTCCAGCGACGATGCCGCGCGGAGAGCAAAAAGCGTGCGTTTCATGATGTCCCCTCGGATCCGCCACAATACGGCGCGGTTCAAAAACTGCTGCTTCCGGGCTACACTGAAAATCGCCGGAACCAAGCCAGCCAAGGGATTCCGGTTTCGTTTCGAATACGACCGTGATTTGCTCCACGCTATTCTCGGTATGGGATCGGCTTCTCCGGAAAAAACGCCGCCCCACCCGTATCCGATCGACCCGGCTAATAGAGGATGTTACTACACCTTCCGGCTGCGCGGCTAGAAGGTGTATGGGAGATGGACAAGGCGAAGCGCGTGTCTATGGCTGAGGCGCTGTCACGGATCCAGCCGGGCGGCCGCATCTACCTCGGCACCGCCTGTGCCGCGCCCGCGACTCTGCTTGCAGCATTAGAGGCTGCACAGCCCGGGCCGGCTGATCTGGAGTTCGTCAGTTTCGTCACGACCGATGCGCTTCCACGCCAGAACGGCAGCCCTCGGACGCGCTACCGCCACCGCGTCTTCTTCGTCGGCAGCGATGTGCTCGGCTTGGCGGATACCGGCCAGCTCGAATATGTGCCTATTTCGCTGGAGGAGCTTCCCGCACTGCTGACGAGCGGGCGGCTGCCGATCGACGTGGCGATGCTTCAGGTTTCTCCGCCCGACGCGAACGGCTTCGTCAGCCTTGGCGTGTCGGTGGATCTCGCACCCGCGGTGCTCAGCGTGGCGCGGCGGGTCATTGCAGAGGTGAACCCCGCCATGCCCCGCACTCATGGTGAGAGTTTTGTGCCCGTCGATCGCTTCGATGCGCTCGTCGATGTCACGACACCTTTGGCAGAATATCGTCACCCGCCGACCCGCGAGACGCCGGCGCTGGTCGCGCGCTACATCGCCTCCATCATCGAGGACGGCTCGACCTTGCAGGTGGGGCTTGGCCGCGTGCCGAACGAGGCGCTGCGCCACCTCACCGGACGCCGAGACCTCGGCATCCACAGCGATGTCGTCACTGATCCGGTCGTCGACCTGATCGAGGCCGGGGTGGTGACAGGGCGTCGCAAAACGCGCTATCCTGGCCGTGTGGTCGCAAGCTACGCGCTCGGCACGCGCAGGCTATACGACTTCGTCGCCGATAATCCTGGCTTTGCTTTCCTGCCGATCGAGCAGGTTTGCGATCCGCTGGTGGTGGCCGGACAGACGAAGATGGTCTCGATCACGCAGGCCTTCGCGGTGGACCTGACGGGTCAGGTCTGCGTCGACGAGTTCGATGGCGTCTTCTACGGCGGGGTTTCGACGCAAGCAGCTTTCCTGCGCGGTGCGGCGCGTTCGCCGGGCGGCAAGCCGATCATCTGCCTCGCCTCCGCTACGGATGACGAGACGGTGTCGCGCATCAAGCCGATGCTGGGCCCCGGCGACGGCGTGGGCATCGCTCGGTCTGACGTGCACTACGTGATCACCGAGTACGGGATCGCCTATCTGTTCGGAAAGAGCATCCGCGAACGCGCGGTGGCGCTGGTGGACATCGCCCATCCATCGCATCGCGAGGCGCTGCTGGCCGAGGCAAAGCGACTCGGCTACATCCCGCAGGAGCAGTACCTCGCGTCGCGGGTTGGCTATCCCGTGACCGAGGAGCGTGTGGTGCGCCTGAAGAACGGCGTGGACGTGCTGATCCGCCCTTCCCGGGCCGTCGATGCCGCTGGACTGCAAGCCTTGTTCCACCTGATGACTCCCGATGATCGTTACACGCGGTTTTTCCGCCGCGTGCGTTCGCTTTCCTTCAAAGAGTTGCAGACGCTTTGCAACGTCAACCACGAAACCGAAGTCGCCTTTCTTGCGGTCACCGGTTCGCGCGAGAACGAGACAGTGGTCGGCAGCGGCTGCTATTTTCTGAACGCAACAACGAATTTGGCCGAGATCGCCTTCATGGTGGCACCGTCATGGCAGGGTTCCGGCCTCGGCACAGCTTTACAGGCACGTCTACGCGAATACGCTGTCAGCCGTGGTATCCGGGGTTTCACGGCTGAGGTCTTGGACCGCAACGCGCGCATGCTGCGCCTTGCCAAGAGCGCCGAGGGGAACATTACGATTGCCACGGAAGACGGCGAAACTCATGTAACGATCCTGTTCGCCGATGGCGCATGCTGAAGGAGTGCGGTCCAAGGCGGGCGGGCCGAGACAGCACCTGCGCGTGCCGGTATCGATGTTGCGTATCAGGGCGGCATCCCTCCTCAACACGACACCTCGTCGATCCCAAAGGGGCGCCGGGAAGTGGCCTGCGCATTGCGCCCGGACATGGCGGCCGGGCAGCGAGGGGCCTTCGGCGGCGATCACGGAAATCAGATGATTCCCGACACCCGCCGATTGCTGTCCTGAAGGATCGAAAAATGGGCCGATTTCATGTGCGACAAACCCTGTCGGAAAGGAAGACTGCACGGAAACCCCGACGCGGTGGTTTTCCGACGGGCAGGCCGTTCTCGTTCCGCCTTCTTATGTGTACCGGAAGGTCCGTTCGTTTGTTGCGGCCAGTCAAACCGGTCTTGGCTTGGGCGACGCGCTTGCGGCGACCGGCCAGCGGTCGATGCCAAACGAATGGCTGGTCAACGCCGCGCTCGACGGCGGTCGGCGCCCCATGCTCGCCGAACGGCGGCGTCTTGGCCTATGCTCAATCGGGTTATTGCGGATAGAAAATAGCTCGGATGGATGATTGGAACCGGGCCGGCATGACGATTTCCGACCACCTGATCAGCTTCGATGCCCTGCCCTCGCTGCTCGCCGCGTGTCTGGTGCTGCTGCTCGGGACGCTGCTCAGCCAGCGCATCGCGCTGCTCGCCCGCTACAGCATCCCGAGCCCGGTCATCGGCGGCGTTCTGTTCGCCATCGCCGCCGCGGTGCTGGTCCGTACCACCGGGCAAGGCATCGCGATGGCGAACGCCGCGAAGTCCGCCCTGCTGCTTGTGTTCTTCGCCTGCCTGGGGCTGACCTCCAACCTGCGACGGCTGCTGCGCGGCGGTCCGCGGCTGCTGCGCTTCCTGGCGGCACCTTGTACCGTTCTTGATGGTGCAGGACGGGCTCGGCGTGCTGCTGGCGAAGCTGCTCGGCCTGCACCCGTTCCTCGGCCTCGTCGCCGGTTCGATCACCTTGGTAGGCGGCCACGGCACCGGTGCGGCCTATGTGGAAAAATTCGGCGAAGCGAGCGCCATACCGGGGGTGATGGCGTTGACCATGACCTCGGCGACGCTCGGTCTCGTGCTTGGCGGCGTCATCGGCGGCCCGGTTGCGGAGCGGCTGATCCGCCGGCACCGCTTGTCGGCCGTGGCGGCGAACGGCGCGGACAGCGACGTGATCATGGGCCCGGCGGAAACGCCGGTGACCACAGTGCCACTGGTGGGCTCGCTGGCGGCGGCGCTGGTCGCAGTACTGATCGGCCAATGGCTCGGCCGGTTGCTCGCCGATGCGCCCGTCACGGTCCCGGATTTTCTGCTGAGCTTGCTGGCGGGCCTGGTGCTGCGCAACGCCGGCGAGTTGGTCGGACTGCGGTTGCACGACGCCGCGCCGGACCTGATCGGGTCGGTCTGCTTGTCGCTGTTTTTGGCCTGGACGATGATGGCGCTCGACCTCGGCACCGTCTTCGGCCTGGCCGGTCCGCTGCTGATCATCCTGGCCGCACAGGTGGTGCTGGTGGCGCTGGGCGTCCCTGGTTACGTTCCGCGTGGTCGGACGGGACTACGAGAGCGCGGTGATGGCGGCGGCGTTTTGCGGCTTCGCTATGGGCGCCACGGCGACGGCGATCGCCAACATGCAGGCGCTCGCGCGCCGCCACGGTCCGCCGCCACGGTCCGGCGCCGCAGGCCTTCCTCATCATCCCGATCGTCGGCGCCTTCTTCATCGACATCATCAATGCGGTCGTGCTGACACTGTTCCTGTCGCTCGACATGATGGGGTTTGGGTAACTGCGACGCAACCGGCGGCGTGGTCGTTGCGGGATATGGCAAAGCCCCGCCATCGCTGACGGGGCTTTCTTGCAGTCTCGAAAAGCTAATCGTCCTGTTTCGGGGCGGTTTTTTGGAACATTTTGCAAATGCCCCCGGGAACAGCATCGCACAATTTGTCAAAACTCGACGCATAAGCAAGAAAAACGACGCAGGCTATCGCCAATATAACAAGCATACTCATTACCTTTGATATAGCGGTGGCGTGCTACTTCTTAACCCGGAAGCGGTCAATCTTCTTTCCGCCTCAGGTCGCGGACAGAATCTTTCCGACGTCAGGGGCGCCTTGGCGCAGCACCAGCGACGGGCCGACATGGATCGCCACCAGCGCGTCTTCATGCCGTTGGCGCCGCAAATTCTGCGGATCGCTCGGCACGCTTCGCCCGCTCACCGAGGCTCTGGCTTCGTCCAGCGGCATCTGCCGGCACTGCACTACCCGGCGCTGAGGCAGGGGCAGCCGATCATCATTGCGCGTACTCCATGCAATGACCGGCCGGTGATCGTCGGGATCGCCGAAAATGCCCAATCAGCGACGCAGGTGCCCGCGGTCACAACCCGGCAAATGCTCCCGTCCTAGCGTCAGGCATCACCTGAGACCTGATGCCAGCCGAGTTCCAAAAAGCGGGAGGAAAGCCATATGTCTGCGCCACAGCTTTTTGTCGTCCGGCGATGCGACGGGTTCTATCGGTTTTGGCATGACGTTGCCGAGCCTGCACCGATCAGCCAGGCCCGCGCGGTTTTTGATCGCCTGACGCACGGCGGCACCCGGAACATAACACCGCAGGATCCCGAGTATTACGAGATTTTCGCGGCTGATCCCCTGCCGGGATGGCGGGATGGCCGTCCGCCTTTGGTTCGGCGTCTGTTTCCGCACGACGCGCAGGCGATCGAGGCCCATCTTCTCGGCCTCGACGCCGATGACCGGCGTCTGCGGTTTTTTCGGGCGGCAACCGACGCCCAGATCCGCGCCCATGTGCAGGGCATCGACTGGGATCATTCGCTGCTTCTCGGGGCTATCCGCGCCGATACCGTCGCCGGGATGGCGGAGGCGCTGTTGGACCGCAACGCCCCGCCGCGTCACGCGGAAATCGCGGTGTCGGTTGATACGGCCCTGCGCGGACAGGGCCTCGGCCGCTGTTTGGTCGCCGGGGCCATCGATCGCGCGGAGCGGCTTGGCGTGTCCCGGACGAACCTGTCGTTCCTGCGGGAGAACCGGCCGATGCAGCGGATCATTCGTGTGCTCGGGGGACATGTCGATATGAAAGAGCTGGTCGGGATGATTCCGATGCCGGCCGGCACCGCCGCCAACGCCGATACACGGCTTGCGGCGTAGGGAGGCGAGCATGCCACTTTCAAATCCGGCTCCGCGGACGCCGATGCACACGCGTGAGGTCACCTCCTGCGGCTATCGCCGGGCCGACGGTCTATGGGACATCGAAGTCCGCATGACAGACCGCAAGGGTTACTTCGTGCAGAACGATCATCGCACGCTGGAAGCCGGAGATCTGCTGCATGAGATGGCGCTTCGCGTGACGGTCGACGACGCGCTGCTGATTCACCACGTCGACGCCTGCATCGATGCAGCGCCGCACCGGATATGCCCCGCCGTAACACCGAACTTCCAACGCCTGGTCGGTGTGCGCATCGAGGCGGGATTGGGCGGCGAAGTGCGCCGGCGGCTTGGTGGCGTGCACGGGTGCACACACCTGGTCGAGCTCTGCGGCCAACTCGCGACCACGGCCATTCAGACCGTTTACCCGTTGCGCCGCGGCGGCGCGGATCGTGCGGCGCGGCCGGCGCAAATCGATACCTGTCACGCCCTGGCCGCGGAAGGCGAAGTGGTCGCAAAGTACTGGCCCCGGCATCGTCGGACCGAAGGCCATGGGGGAATAGATACTCAACGGCTCTCCCCCGGGTCGGCGCAAGCTCGGATGCCGACCGCCGAGATGCCTCACCGCACGGCAGCCGCGCCGGTGCCGGCCACATAACGGCCCATTACGGTAAGTCATATCCAGGCGTGCTGCCCGGCTCGGCCGCGCGGGCGACTTTCGATGCCGCACGGCCCAAACTGCTGCTCCGCGCGATCCCGGAGAACTGCTACCCGGAACCGGAGTAACGGGGGGACGACAGCCGGTGAACCGAACGGACGACCCGGACTTTGTGTTAGCCCGGGTCGGATCCGCGGCATCGCCGGGCCGGTGGTGAGACCGCCCGGATGACGGTGACAGACTGCTCGCGGGACTGATTGTGTCGTCCGGCGGCGCCAGCCGCGATCGCAAAGCATAAAAGTCGCCTTTTGGCGTCTTGAGACACCCCTCCCGTCTTCATGCCCGCATGATCCGACAACCCGCCACCCGCTGGAAAACCGCGGAAATCCGCCCAACCGGCCCTGGCCGTCCGAGCAGCGTGCCGGACCATCGCCGAGGCCGAGACGGACGAGAGCGGCCGCCACGCCATCACCTGTCGCGCGGCAATCGCCGTCGCGGGCGACAGAGAAGGCCCGGGCCGCGTGCCGTATTCTACCGTGCGTTGCCGGAAGGAATACCGTATCGAACAGGTGTATTGCCGTGCACCGCCGACGGCACTTTCGTTTCGGGCGGCACGCGGCGAAGCCGGTTTGCCTGCACCGAATTTGTGTTACCCGACCGGAAATAAGTGTTACCCGCATCCCGGCCCGTGTTGCACGGCTCCCGAAAATTGATTCCGGGCATCAGTAAGCCATTCATCTTTAGATGTTTTTATGACCACGTGTCCGGGGGCGGATGACAGCAGGCCCGCGACCGGCATCCGGAGCGGTGGCCGGATACCGCGTTCGCTCAGGCTCGCGACGACGGGGGTCCGAACCGCCTTGCCGTGCCGGGCAATTTGTGGACGCTGGCTTGACCGGATCAGCGCGGCCGGGGACGGAAGCACGGCTTCCCGTTGGGCCGCGATTGTGATGAGTGTTCCCGGACTTCGGGACAGCAGGCGGTGGAAGGGTCCGGAAAGCCGGGTTGAAAAGTCGACTTTATATGCGTCGCGCAAAACCCCTCCCTTTCGGCACGGCACGCCCGATCGGGCAAAGCGCTACCCGGGCCGGATAACCGCGGAAATCCGCCAAACCGCCCCGGCTTTCCGATCATGCCTCGGTCGCCAACGGGACATCGAGGCTTTCGCACTGAACCCGCGGTTCAGGAACGGCATTCCGACAGCACCTGATATCCGCGGCGGTGCGTCGGCGGCGTTTTCGCTTCAGCGGCACCCGGCGGAATCATTACACGCCACCGAATTTGTGTTACCCGACCGGATTTAAGTACTACTCGCATTCGGGCATGTGTTGCACGGCTCCCGAAAACTGATTCTCAGAAGATCAGTGGGCCATTGATATCTATACGGTTTTTCGGCGATACGAGGAGCGGATGACAGAAGGTCCGCGGGGGGCATCCGGAGCGGTAGCCGGATACCGCGTTCGTTCCGACTCGCGGCGGCGGAAGTCCGGACTGCCTCGCCATGCCGAGTATTTGTGGACGCGGCCGGGCGCCGAAGGACGGCGGTGGTTGGATCTTGGGCTGCCCCCTTACCGGCGGGCGCGATCGTGGCAGGTGTTCCCGGACGGGCGAGAGACGAGGCGGTTGAGGGCCGGTGCGGAGGGAAGGTTTTTTGCCCACGCAAAAGTCGGGCTTTAATTAGGCCCTGCGGGTTTCAGGCATTCGGACCCCGGTTTGTTTGACCCCGTTGCGGGACGCCGGGAACAACCATTCTCCATCCAGTGCGATAAACATTACGACCAAACAAAGTTGTTGACAAAATCGGATGCCGGGCGGAGAAAGTGCGCATGCATGATCTGTTTCCCCTGTTGAGCATAGGACGCCGCGGCGCTTAGCGCCCGGGCACGCCTCTTGCGGCATCCGCCGTGAGCACACTCATAGAACAGGGACATGTCGATGCCTCCCAGCAGCCCACTCAGCCTCTCGGTCACCCTCGAGCGGGCGACGAAGCCGCCTGCCACGACTACCATTCTTGATTTGGAGCGACTGTCCGAGCGCCTGCTCGCCGCTCTCGGCGACATGCTTGCCTGGACGCCGCAAGCACGTCTTTTCCCGGCCTTTTGGGCGGCCGAGGTGTTCCGCCGCGCGGGATTCCCGGCCTGTGTCGTCCAAGCGGCCGTGACGGCCTATTGCGCCGCCCGTTCGGGCGACGACCCGCAAGACATTGCAACCGATATCCTCGCTAACCTGCGCCTTTGGTGCATGGCGCGGAATCTGGACTTCGACCGGTGTCTGCGCCGTGCCGAAATGCACGTTGCGGCCGAACTGCGGGAAGAGTGCGGCTGACCATCACTCCCGGACGAGGCCTGATACGCTTTGGAGGCACGCATGGCCGATTATTGGACGAATTTTTGTTTCGTGATACCCGCGAACCGAGAGCAGGGCGCGTGGCTTTACGGGCTGCACGGCGCCGCCAGCCGTCGGCTCGGCGACTGCGAAGGCGATTGGCGGCAACAGGCCCGCGATGCGGAGACGTCCGAAGCGGCTGAGGCCCTGGCCACCCGCTTCGACACCGACGGCAGTCCGGGCATCGCGCTTCGGGCGGACACCGGCACTCTCCGCATCAGCTCGGAAGGCGGGCTCGGCAACCCCGCCTACGCCGCCGCCCTGGTACAGCTGTTCCTGCAACGCTTCGAGCTGGACGAGATCGTGTCCTTCCAGTGGAGCCTGACATGCAGCGAACCTCGCCCGAACGGCAACGGCGGCGGGGCGGCGGTGGTCAGCCGCAATCGGATCGAGCTATTCGACACCGGCGATTTCGTCGCGGAGGCGATGCGCCGCGCAGCCGTTGAAACAGGGTCGCCGATACCGGTCGGGTGACTCTGCCCTCGTCCGGCCGCCGGGAATAAATCCGCTGAGCCCGAGGCGCGGCCAGGCTCAGCAGGTCGTCGCCGGTTCGCTGTCCTCTCCATGACGGTTGGACCGCCTGCCTGCCCCGTTTCATTTCCTCAGTTCCGGCCGGGATCGCTCAGACCCCGGCATCAAGGCTGACGGTCACGACCTGTCGCCGCCTCGGGCAAGCTGCGCCGCACGATCGCCTCGGCTTCAGGACCATCCAGGACCCGCCGCGCGGCGAGGGCCCGCGCAAGCGCCGTCACCGCGGGGAGCCGCGCACCGATGAGATCGCGTGCGATGGCATAGGCATCATCGAGCATGACCCGCACGCGCCCGGCCAATGCCGGATGTGCCGCGAGCTGTTCCGGCACCGCGTGGATCTCAGGCCGCCCGCGCCAGACCAGGCCCTCGGTCTCATCGAGACCCAGGGCGGTAACCGCGATGGCTGCGCAGGCGGTCGCCCGGGCAAGGTCGCTGGCTTCCCCTCCCCCGGCGCCGGACGACGCCTGGCCGAACACCGTCTCCTCGGCCGCGCGCCCGGCCAGCAGCATGACCAGCCGTTGCTTCAGGTCACCGGGCCGCACAAACGCCGATGTCGCGAATGCCGCTGCCGTCATGCCGCCGGTATCACCCGAGGCGTGCAGCGACACAACGCCGAGGCCGCCCGGGCGTAGCGCGCAAATGGCAACGGCATGCCCCGCCTCGTGGACGGCGGCGATCCACCGGTCTTCCGGCGAGCGGTCGTCGGCGCCCCCGATCTCCGCCAGCAAATCCGCCATCTCCATCGCCCGGCGGGCGGCCCGCGCACGGCGCCGCGCGCCGCGCACCAGTCGTTCGCAGTCGGCGCCGCTCGACCCCGTTGCCGCCAGGGCGGCCGCGGAGACGTCCTCGCCCGCGAGATCCTCGGCCAGATGCTCGCGCAGGATGCGCACCAGCCCCGCCCGATCGGGAAGGCGGACCCGAAAATGGCGGTCGAGCCGGCCACTGCGCACCAGCGCGGGGTCCAGTTTTTCCGGATGATTGGCGGCGGCGAGCAAGATGACGCCGTCACGGCCCTCGACGCCGTCGATCTCCGCCAGCAAGGCGTTCACGATCTGGATTTCGTAATCGGCCCAGCTATGCGTGAGCTTGCCGCGGTCGGGAAAAGAATCGATCTCGTCGACGAACAGGATGCACGGCGCGGCGGCCCTCGCCTCGGCGAAGGACTTGCGCATGGCTTTGAGAAAGTCGCCCTGATGCGCGCTTCCTGCCGAATGCCAGATGGCATAGCTGCCGCTGATCAACGGCATCGCGCATGTGGCGGCAAGCGCTCTGGCGAACAGGGTCTTGCCGCAGCCCGGCGGACCGCTCAGCAGAGCGGCGTGACCCCCGACCTGCTTCCAGGACAGCCGCCCGGCCTTGTAATCCGAAAGGTCCGCCGCCAGGCCGAGGCCCCAGTCGACCGCTTCATCCATGCCGTGCAAGCGGTCGAGCGTCGGAGCGTCGCGCGGAGAACCGGCGCTCGCTCCCGCCTGAGCGCCGCCCGGGGCATTCCCGGAGGCGGCCTGGCGATCCGGCATGAGCAGGTCGCGCAGCTTGCGGATGTAAGCATCGGCCGATTGATCGAGCCGCCGTGCCAGCCGAAGCAGCCGCGGCGTCAGTCCGGCGGCCTGCTCGTCCGACAGGATCTCGCCGGGTTCATGCCCGCATAGCAGGCAGGCGATCAGACCGGCATCGGCGGCCGTCGGCGCCGGGATTGTCAGCCGGTAATCGGCGGACAGCGCCAGATCGGACGGCAGCCACGTCGCGTCGGCGGCAAACCCCGCACAATGTGCGCCCCTTGCGAGCGACTTCGAGAAGCTCTCGGCGGCGGCTTTCAGGTCGTGCGGGCGGGGCGGTTCATCGGCTGTCCAGGCAAACCAGGTCACCGGATCCGAAGCGTAGCGATGACGGTCGCCATCCTCAGGCCGTTGGCCGGCGCGGACCAGCCTGCGCCATTCGTCACGCACGAGCCCGGTCCAGGATACGTCCGGGACGACGATGAGGCAGACCGACCCGTCACGCCCGGCTGCATCAGGCGTCAGTCCGGCCGCTTCAAGCGCGCGGTTCAGCAGGCAATGCGCGGCCACCCGAGCCGGGTCGGCGAGATCGGGCTGCCTGGCCGCGGCGATGATTTCGTCGCGGTCAGGCCATTCGCATTCGTCCGCGGCGGGGGTGAACTGCGGCTCAACCGTTGGCACTGCCTCCCCGCTCCGCAGCTTGAGGTAAGTCTGGCCATGCCGCCGGAGAAAGGCCTGCACCGCCAACGGCGTGCGGGCGGGCGCCGCACTGCCGAGGTGCCGCGCTACCTTGCACGCCGTGAGCCATTTCCCGTCCTGCCGCCGATCGGTGCTGATCGACGGCACCGCGGCAGCATCCCGGGCGGCGGATCCGATCAGCAGGTCGAAGGCCAGCCAGGCCTCCTCGCCTTCGGCCACGATGTCGGCGGGTTCGATCGGGCGGCCAAGGGCATAGTGACGCCCGCTTGCGGTGACCGCGCGTTTCCCGGTTTCATCCAGTTGCTGAACCGGCGAGCTGCACATCCAGCTCAGACCGCCGGTTTTCGGATGGCTGACGGCGTAGCCGAACAGCAGCCGCTCGCCGGTGACCGTCGGCACGACACACCAGGGATCCAGCGTCGCGTCGGGCGCCGTTTCGGGAAAGATCATAAAACCCTCGGGCGGTGATGCGCCGGAACGCCGTCTTTGCCCGCCGGTCCCGGCGCTTGGACGACGGACAGGGCGGCGCGGATCCGGGGGCGGGTCGGAAGTTTGGCGTGCAGCAGCGCGGGACCGGTCTTCGGCCCCGGGGGGCGCCGCCCGATGCGGCGGACGTCCACCGTTCCGGGGAGCGCGGCAACCGCCGCAATGACGACGCGGGCCTCATTGTTGGCGACGGTCTCGGCCGACGGCTCCGGCACTTCAGTCCCGGCCACGGCGGTTTCAGCGGTTTCCGCCCCGGTCGGCACAGGGACCGCCGGGCCGGTGGAGATCATTGATCCCGTCCCCGGCGCGGTCGGCCGCTGAGCGCCGGTAGTCAGCCCGATAAGCGGATCGCCGTCGCTCCACCGGCCGGGCGGGTCGAGCGTCCGGAACCAAGCCGCGCCGGAGGCGGCGACCAGCGACTGCGCCAGATCGACCCGGTGCTGCAAGCGTTCCCGCAGCAGCCGGGGCCGGTCGAGCGGCGGCGGATAACGACCGGCGTCGAACCGCATGCCTGCCGCGCAACCTGCATCACCCTGATGCACGAGCCTGACGAATTCCGCGGCCGCCCGCTCATCGCGATATTCGATCACCGCCAGCAAGAGAGCGGAGGCGGCAAGATCGTGCGCCGCCTGCCATCCATCGCGATCAGTCTGCCGGCGCAGCAGGCGGGCGGTCAGCCGCAGCGCCGCCCCCGGCTCGTCCGCCTCGGCGAGAGCGGCGACGCGTTCGATATCGGTCACCGGCAGAGTGCCAAGCGCATCCGCAAGCACCGACCTGATGCGGGCGCGGACGGGCGATGGCGACGGATCAGGCCACAGCCACAGGTGCTCGCGCGGCCACGTCGGCCATCCCGCATCCTGATCGAACGGCTTCGGCCCGGGGCCGTCGGCACGCCCGGGAGCGGCAACTCCTGTCTTTCTGTACATGATATGTTCTCCGCTTGGCACGCGGGTCGTCCGCCCGTGCCCGTTCGGCACAGCCTGACGATCCGCGCGACTTGTGACTGTCTGTCGCCGCCCCTCGCGGCGACCTGAGTTCCTACTCCGCGGCCACCGGCCAGCCGCCGGCCAATGGCTTGGCATCCGGCCGGAAGCCGAAGGCCCAGAGCACGCCTTGCCGTGCCATGCCCCGGGGCCAGCCGGGCACGCGGCGCAGGCGGGCGCGGATACCGGACAGGCTGAGACGCTCCGCGCGGCTCTGTTCCAGATCGGCGTTGCCGAGCACCGCCCGGATCACCTCCCGCACACCGCCGCTCAACCGCTGCCGGTTCGGCAACTGAAGTCTGACCCGCATCCGGCGGTCCTCGTGCCGCGTCAGCGCAGCCAGCATCTCATCCCGCGTCGAAGCGGCCGAGCCGCGGGCTTGGACAAAACGGTGATACCGATGCAACACCGTCCCCTTCGGCACGCCGGTCAGTCGCGCGAACATCGTTGCGTCGACCGGGGCTGCCCCGGGGTCCAGCGGATGCGGCAGGGCAAGGGGCGGCTGACGGCCGCAGCCGACGCCGCCGGTCCGATCTCCGCCCGGCAGGCGCCGGTCCCGCGCCGCGTCGTGACCGGCGTCGCAGCCTGCCTGCCGGGCCCGGTGCAGCTTGGAGCGAATGGTGTCGATCGGCAGCCCCTCGGCCACCGCCAGGTCATGCAGGGTGTCGTAGCTGCGGCCGTGCCACAGGAAGGCCGGGCGCTTGCGCCGTCCATCCGCGTGATCGGCCAGTTCGAGCGCCTCTTCCATCGGCCAGCCCATCGCGCGGCGGGCGTAGATCGACCCGAGCTGGAGCGGCGGCAGCCCGTGGTCCCGCCGTTCCCGGTCGATATCGGCGACGGCGTCCATCAGCGAGGCAAAATACAGAATACCCCGCGCCGGGTGCTCGATGACCACGGGCGTGGCGTTGGCCGGGCCGCCGAGGCTGGCGCCCCCCGGCATGATGTTGAAGCCGTGCGGACGGGCGGTTCCCAGAGCGGCGATCCATGCGCGCTCCAGGCGCCGCGCTTCGTCGGGGGAGTAGGCCACCGCCAGGATCTCGACCCGAAAAGCCGATTCGAATGACAAACCATCCGCGTGGGCCTGGCGGATCGCCTCGGCCAGCGTGCCGGGGCCGCCAAGTTTGGGACGCCGGAGCGCGATGCAACAGTGCACCGCCAGCCGCACCGGCAGTGGGCGTTTGGTCACGCCGACATAGCCGCGCCGGTCGGCCAGGCGGCTGATGTGGTAGATCAGCCGGCGCTGCCGCCGATGCCGCCGCCGGGGGACCGCGGCACCGGGCGGCGCCGCCCCCGTCGCAACCGGCTCGGGGGTGCCGTCGGAGGCCGCGGCGGGCGGATCGGTGATCGCGGGAATCGGGGGAGCGGCGGGATTTCCGCCGTTTTGCGAGGGCATTGGTGCTGTCTCCGATCATGCCGGTTGGGAAAGGAGGCTGTTTTGACACCGATCCGACGCGACGTCAATCGACTTATCTACTTATAAACTTTTTATGTTGACGGCGCCCCCTGATTGCGTCAGCACAACGGCCTCCCCGGGGCGCAGCGACCGGCCGAGCCCCCTTTCCCTGCAGAGAATACGTCACGCGCCAGCACCATGACCCGACCGCCAGCCGGAATCGCACCGACGCTGAAACCAGACGATGCCGTCCCGGCGGCTGATCGTCAGCGCCCGTCGCCGCCGCCTCCCGGCGCGGCTTCGCCTGCACCGGGGCAACCCTCGCGGCAGAAAACCGTCTGGGTCGGCGGCCATTTCGATCCGGCTGTTGCCTTTGCGCTCAAGACGCTGGCGTTGCAGGAGGGCACCACGGCGCAGGCGCTGATCGGCCGGGCGCTCAACGATCTCCTGGAGAAGCACCGGCTTGGCCGCCCCGCCAGTGAAACCGTCCTGCCGCGCGGCGGAGCCGCCCGGCGACGCGATCCGCCCGAAAGCTGAGAGCGGGCCTCCGGCCACGGTCGGCACGCTCTCGGAGGGCTGGTTCACCGTCACCCGGCACGGCTGCAAAAAGACTATCGTTACCTGAGCCGATTTTGCTACGTGCGCCCTCATCCGAAGGATCGGGGCCGAGGCCTTGGCGTGCATCAAGCATGGCAAGCTTTCCATGCTTACCAAGCTTTGCATCCCTGTCGGGCTTGGCAGGTTTTTCCGTTGGATTTTTGCCGGGAGATGAGCCGTGGCCGCAACCGTGACTGTCACCGCAGACGAGATCGACCGGGCTGGCAAGGCCCTGCTCGCAGCGAACCGCGCCGTCAGCGGATACAGTTTGCGCGTGGAGCTGGGGAACAGAGGCGATCCGAGGCGCCTCATCGCCGTCTGGGAACAGGCCCGGCAGGGCGGAGCGGCGCCGGCGGACCAGCCGGAAGCCCTCGTGACGCTGCCGCCTGATCTCGACGCGCAGGCGACGGCTCTGTGCGATCAGCTGGCGGCCGGGGTGCGGGCGGCGATCACCGACGCCTGGACGGCGGCGGAGCGGCGGACGGCGGAGCGCCTCCGCGCAGAGGCGGCGCAGGCACGTGCGGCAGCAGAAAGCGCCCGTCTCGCTCAAAGCGAGGCCGATGAGGCACTCGCCGCCACCGACGCCGCGATGACGGTGCTGACGGCCGAGCGTGATCAGGCCGTCGCCGCGACTGACAGGGCGTCCTCCGCCCTGGCGCAAACCACAGGCGAGCGGAACGCGATTGCCGCCGAGCTGGCGACCGCCCGGGCGGCGTTGACGGAGGCGGAGTGCCGGGCAGCGGCGGCCGAAGCGGCCCGCGAGACGGCGCTCGCGGCCGCTCGGCAGACGCGCGATGAGGCCCGCGCAGCGACCGCGGCAGCAACCGCGGTGCGTGAGCAGGCCGTCGCGGACGTGGCGACGGCACGTGCTGAAGCGGCAGCCGCCCGCGCGGCGGTTGAGGAGATGCGGCGTGCCGCCGGAGCCGACACGCTTGGTCCGGAAGCGGCGGCAGCCGGTCCGCGGCCGTCATACAGCCAGACCGGCAGGCAGGCTCGCGCCGCCGCGGCGGCGCGCGGGCGCCCGGCCCGGCACCTCGATGCGGCCAAACCCGCCGTCGCGGTGCCGCTGCCGGTGTCGGACAATGTCGTGCCGCCGGAGCCGGCCGAGGCCCGGCCCGACGATCTGCCGATCGTCGCCGATCGCCTCAAAATCCCGAAGGCCGAGCGCGCGGCGTATGATGACGGACGAGCCGCCGGGATGAATGGCTGGGATGAAAAAGTCCCCAAGCGGTTTCAGCCGGGGCAGCGTCTGGCGCACCTGCTGCCGTACCGCCGCGCGGGCTACCGCGACGGAGCCGCCGGAAGGCAAGCCCGTGCCGCACCCCTGGAAGCCGCGTCCGAGGCTCGGGGAGCGCCCGGTGGTGTGAGCCGGCCTGAGGAACTGATCATCGATCAATGATACCTGTAGCGACGCGCAATGATGAACGGCCTGACGCGCAATCAAGGCCCATTTCCGACGCACATTAGCTGAGACTGAAGCGGGCGTCCGACGCACGCTATTTGAGAATGAGCGCACGGTCTTTGAGACCGACGCGAGATCATGCATCTCGACGCACGATCATTGAGACGAAGCCTGCTGCGCAGGACTGAAAAGGGCCGCCCCAGCGATGGGACGGCCCTCTTGAGAGTGTAAAGTTTTCCGACAGACTGTCGTTAACCGCGGCGGCGGCGGATCAGGCCGAGGCCGAACAGGCTGGTGCCGAGGAGAGCCATCGACGCGGGCTCCGGGATGGGATCGGCCCCGTCGGTTGAAGAAAACGATGTGAAGGCGCCGCTGGCGGCGGGTCCCGAAAACTGGCCGTCGCCGCCACCATTGCAGCAGGGTTCCACCGTATAGAGGTCGATCGTATGGTTGCCGGCGTCAAGCGTCAGTGACCCCGACAGGTATTGCGTGGTGTCGGCCCAACTGCCGTTCCACCACATGTCGTTGGTCCTGGTATCCAGCGCCGTTCCATCGACCAGCATGGTTCCGCCCCACCCTGCATCGATAGCGATCCTGAACGACCAGGTGCCGGCAACGCTGGCATCGAATGAGATTTCTACGTGGCTGGCGATATCAGTGTTGGAGCCAGGGTTGTTGATACCGACCATAGTGGTGAGGGTGGAGCCGCCATAGCCGGACGTTGCGCCGCTAGCCGCCAGGCTATTCCAGTTGCTGACGTAGGCCGCCGAACTTCCATCGCCCGGAATGCCGGATGCATCATAGCGGGTGTCGTCAGTGATTACGCTCGCTTGGACGGTTGCCGCGGATGCCAAAAACGATGACAGGGCCGAGGCGAGTAGAAGCTTTTTCATCATGACGTGCAGGGTCCCGGGAATGAATGTGTGGTCGCGTAAGGAAGTCGCTGCCCATTTTGGGCTTTACGCGACCCGTCCTGGGTCCAGGCCTATCCAAAGCAAACCTTATGCCAATCCAAAATTATGCATCAAATCAATAGAAACCGGATGCGGTCCTCTGCGAATTTGTAAAAATGTAAAGAATCCCGACAACCAAGAAGGCCAAGAGGCGCCCCGTCTCTATGCTGCCTCCGTATACTCAATGACCCGCTTCACGGTGGCCGGGTGCCAAGCGCCGCGGCCGGTATCCGGATGCCGCGTGCTGTCATGCCATCGGCAATCGCCTGCAATGTGGTCGCGCCTGCCTTCCGAGCCTGCTGGACAACGGGCAACCCGCCCGTCTGCCGCCCGCTGCCTATATTAGCCCCGTCAGTCTGCTGCGCCCGGTTCGCCAGAAAAACGGACGGTTTCCTTACGGTCTCAACGGCTTGGTCGCAGACCGCGGAAATCCACCAGGAAACCCGTTGCGGAATTCATCACCAGCTTGGCACCACGTACTCCCATCTTTCCTGATGGCTGTGTGGCATCACCCCGCTCATCGCCTTGACCGGTATCTCGATACCCCGGCAGCAAGCATGCCCTTGAGGCGGCACGCGGGACGGTTCGTCCTTTTGTCGTTGATTATTTCTGTCTTTACAAGCGTTTGCCGTTCGGCAACTCTGTCTCAACTAATTTGCGTCGAACCCGATGATCTCGCGTTTGTCTCAACGATCGTGCGTTGAGTCTCAGATAGCGTGCGCTCATGGCCATCGATATTCTCACCGATTGTGCGCCGAAAACGACCCTTGATTGCGCGCCGGGCCGTTCATCATTGCGCGTCGCTACAGATACCAGGGGGCCGATGGTGCGACCCGCTGCGCCGCGGCCCGGCGGTGATCCCGGCGGTTTCGGGCGTGCCGCTCGCTCACGCCCCGTTCTCGAAACGCGGACCGCACCGAGCACCGAGTTCACGCCGAGCGAGCGGGCGTATATCCGCAGCGAACTCGACATATTCTTCTCGTCGCTGCCGACCGTTGCCGAGGGCTTCCAACTCAAGACATGGCGCGGCGGCCCCGATCGCGGCAAGCCGAAGATCTCTCCCGCCGCCAGGGGCCTTCTGGACCGCGGGCTGATGCGGCTCGACGATAGCGAACGCTTTCCGCGGCTGGTCTTCACCGTGATCGGGATGGCTGCACTACGCGTGATGATGAGCGACCG